>WPCI01463679.1_pt1 | contig 49073 bp, 50 predicted proteins | sample 5399871 | NCBI WGS metagenome assembly WPCI01 (sample SAMN12869469, study PRJNA574797) | sludge metagenome | isolation source: wastewater treatment of pH7 | place: China:Beijing | collected 2019-05-20 | reverse complement strand
GGTCTGCCGCTCCGGGGCGGGGACCGTGGCGGAGCTGTCCGCCCTCGGGGTGCCCGCCATCTACGTCCCCCTCCCGATTGGCAACGGGGAGCAGCGCCTAAACGCGGCCGACGTGGTCGCGGCCGGCGGAGCGGAGCTGTTCGAGGACGCGGCCTTCTCACAGGCTGTTGTCACCTCCACCGTCTTCCCGCTGCTGGCGGACGCCGAACGCCGAGCCCGGATGGGGGAGGCCGCCCGGAATAGCTCGGTCGGAGACGGGACCGAAGCAGTCATCAACCTGGCACTGAAAGTGGCAAAAGCGTGAGCGAAGAGTACTACTTCATTGGAATTGGCGGGGCCGGGATGTCGGTGATCGCCGAGTTGCTCTGGCAGGAAGGCTACCGCGTGTCGGGCTCGGACCGGCAGGATTCGGCGGTGTTGGATCGGCTCCGCGCCCGCGGCATCACCGCCCACGCCAGTCATGACGCCCACCAGGTTCCCCCCGAGGCGGTGGTGGTGGTTTCCTCCGCCATTCGGGAAACCAACCCGGAGCTGGCACAGGCACGCGCCCGCGGCCAGCAGGTGCTGCACCGCTCGGAGGCGTTGGCGCTTGCGGCCCGGGGCAAACGCTTCGTCGCCGTAGCCGGGGCACACGGCAAAACTTCCACCTCCGCCCTGTTGACCCAGGCCCTGGTGGCCTGCGGAGCCGACCCATCGTGCGCGCTGGGTGGCCCGATCCTGGGTCTCGACTCGGGTGCGCTGCTGGGGCAGGGCGACATTTTCGTCGCCGAAGCGGACGAGTCGGACGGCTCGTTCCTGAACTACCGGCCCACGGTCGCCCTGGTGACGAATATCGAAGCTGACCACCTGGACCACTTTGGTTCGATCGAAGCGTTCGAGGGGATCTTCTTCGAATTTGCCCAGCGGATTGTCCCCGGGGGTGCGCTGATCTGCTGCGCCGAGGACCCGGGGTCGGCTCGCCTGGCCGATCGGGCCCGGGCCGAGCTGACAGAGCTGACGGTGCTGACCTACGGACGGGCTGAGTACGCCCCCGACCTGGTTCTGACCGACGATTGGGCGAATGCGTCCGGCTCCGGTGGAACGGTGACCGTGGCCGCCGAACCGGAACTGCGGGCCGACCTGAACCTGCAGGTGACCGGGGCCCACAACGTGCTGAACGCGACCGGAGCCTGGGGGGCGGGGTTGGCGCTCGGCTTCGAGCCGACCCAGTTTGCCGAGGCCCTGGGGGCGTTTCGCGGGGCGGGTCGCCGGTTCGAAACCAAGGGCGTGGTGGCGGGACGGCGGGTAATCGTCGACTACGCCCACCACCCGACCGAGATTGAGGCGGCCCTGAAGCAGGCGCGACTGGTGGCCGGGACCGGCCGGGTCGTGGTGGTGTTCCAGCCGCACCTGTATTCCCGGACCCTGAACTTTGCGGATCGGTTTGCCCGGATTTTGGCCGAGGCCGACCGGGTGGTCCTAGCTGACATTTACGCGGCTCGGGAGGATCCTATGCCCGGGGTCAGCTCGCAACTGGTGGTGGATCGGCTGCTCCAGGCGGGCGTGGACGTCGAGTATCGGGCGGGCGCCACCGTGAACGAGTCGGCGCTGCTCGGGGCCGAACTGTGCGCCCCGGGCGACCTGCTGCTGCTGGTGGGCGCCGGCGACATCAACCAGGGGGCCGACGCGGTGCTGGACTATTGGGAGCGGGTGTGAAGCCGCCGGGTCCGCCTCGTCGTCCTCGCACCGATCCGAAGGCGCCGTCCTTGGCCAGTCCCAAGCCGGCCAGTCCCAAGCCGGCCACCTCCAAACCTGCTGTTTCCAAACCTGCTGGCCAGCCGCCGCGGGTGAGCCAGGCGCCGGCGAAGGTGGCGCAGCCGACCCCGACCGGAGCGGTGGCAACGGCCGCAGAACGCGAGGGCTTGGCAAAAAAGTGGCAGCAGGACCAGCCGAGTCAGCTGCAGGAGCGCCAGCAGGAGAAGAAACGGGCTCGCAGACACCTGCGGTTGGTGAACCTGGTCCGGGTGGCTGCCTTCGCCGCACTGGTGGGCCTGATCGTCTGGGTGGTGGGATTTTCGCCGCTGTTGGCGGTGCGCGCCGACCACGTGGAGGTGAGCGCCCAGAGCGGGGAGGTCAACACCGCCCCGGTGGAGGCGCGCGTCAGCCAGGAGGTGGGCACCCCGCTTGCCCGAGTCAACACTCGCCAGCTTCAATCCGACATTCTGGCCGATCCCTCGATCAGCACCGCGCAGGTGCACCGGGTGTGGCCGAACGGGCTCTCGGTGGGACTGACCCCGCGTCAGCCGGTCATGGCCGTCCATGTCGGCTCCGCCTACCAGCGGATGGGGCCGGACGGGGTGGTGATTGACGATGTGGCCGAGCCGCCTGCCGGGCTGATCCTGGTGGAGGCCGGGGGGAAGGCCCTGGGGGAAACCCAGGTGGACCTGGTCCTGGCCCTGTGGCAGGTGCTGCCCGAGGCGATTAGGGCGCGCGTGGTGGGGATTGAGCTGGCCGGCACCAACTTCACCCTCACCCTGGACGGCGGAGCCAAGGTGATTTGGGGCGACTCCAGCCAGGCCGAACTCAAAGGACAGGTGTTGGGGCTGCTGCTGGGTCAGCGCGAAGCGAGCGTGTACGACGTATCGACGCCGGATCGCCCATCCATCAAATAGGCTTCCTTCGACACACCCGGCGATGCCCTTGTGTCGAGGTCCGTGGCCCATTACCTTCAAGGCGCAAAGATAGACCGTAACTTTGACCTTCAAGTAAAGGTTGAGGATTGGCTTCAGGGGGACGAGTGGCAACTCCGCAAAACCATCTGGCAGTAATCAAGGTAGCCGGCGTCGGTGGCGGCGGTGTCAACGCTGTCAACCGAATGATCGAGGTGGGACTCAAAGGGGTCGAGTTCATCGCGATCAACACCGACGCCCAGGCCCTGCTTATGTCGGACGCTGAGACAAAGTTGGACATTGGCCGGGACCTGACCCACGGCTTGGGGGCCGGGGCAGATCCGAACGTGGGGCGCAAAGCCGCCGAAGACCACGTCGAAGAGATCGCCGAAAGCCTTCAGGGGGCCGACATGGTCTTCGTCACCGCGGGGGAGGGGGGCGGCACCGGTACCGGTGGAGCTCCCGTCGTCGCCCGGGTGGCGCGGGAAGCCGGCGCCCTCACCGTCGGGGTGGTGACCCGACCCTTCAGCTTCGAGGGGAATCGCCGCTCGGCTCAGGCAGAAACCGGGATTACCGACCTGGCCAAAGAGGTAGACACCCTGATCGTTATTCCCAACGATCGGTTGCTGGAGATCTCGGATCGCAACATCTCCGTGTTGGACGCCTTCCGGGCAGCCGACCAGGTGCTGCTCTCCGGGGTCCAGGGGATTACCGAGCTGATCACCACCCCGGGCATCATCAACGTGGACTTCAACGACGTCAAGTCCGTCATGCAGGATGCCGGCTCCGCCCTGATGGGAATGGGGGCCGCCACCGGCGAAGACCGGGCGCTGCGGGCGGTCGAAACCGCGGTTTCCTCTCCGCTGCTGGAAGCTTCCATCGACGGAGCGCACGGCGTCCTGGTCTTCATCCAGGGCGGCTCGAACCTGGGTCTGCACGAGGTCAGCGAGGCGGTCACGCTGGTCCAGCAGGCCTCTCACCCGTCGGCCAACATCATCTTCGGTCACGTTTACGACGACTCGCTGGGTGACGAGTTCCGGGTCACCGTCATCGCGGCCGGCTTCGATGCCCAGAAGGCCGCGGAGGCGGGTTTGCCCGCTGCCGCTTCCAAGCCGATTCAGGAGGTGGCTCCCGAGGTGAGCGCGCCGCTGGCGGCTCCGGTAGCGACTCCGGCCCCGGCTCCGGAAGTGAGCGCTCCGCGGGAGGCGGCCCCAACCGCCACCGCGCCGATTGCCGCTCCGGCTCACCGCGCTGAGCCGCAGGTACCGACCCGGACCGGTCCGATTCGGATCCGGCCGGCCACGGAGCCGACCCCCGCCGTCAAGCGGAGCGAGTCGTTTGTGGAGCCCAGAATCTTCGCCGATAACGACGATGAGGCGATCGACCTGGACATCCCGGACTTCCTGCGCTGATTCCTCTCCTGCCTGTGCCCCCGCCGTCAGGCGGGGGCACAGTTTGCTCTTCGGCCTCGACCCGGCTGGGGAGGGCGCAAAATTGCGCCGAACCTGCTCCGACATGCCGAGGAAGCTGACCGATCTCAGCGGGTTTGTCGTTTACGGTGGACTCAATGTCCCTGGCACAAAAGATGCGTTTCGAGGAGGATCATATGGCCGCTGGGTTGAACTGGGCGCTGGAGAAGATGGGCTGGCGCGTTCCGGAAGACGAACTGATCGAAGACGACTTCGCTCCGGTGGCCGAAGTTCACGAGTACCCGTTCTCAGCATTTGAACAGACCGTCCAGGAGGAAGCTCCCGTGAAAACCAGTATTGAGCGCGACTCCTACCTGAGTGAGTCTGCCGCCCAGGATGACCGCCGACGCATCGTCACCGTGCACCCGCGCAGCTTCTCCGATGCCCGCGTGGTGGCCGAATCTTTCCGCGACGGTATTCCGGTGATTATGAACCTGACCGATATGGACGACTCGGAAGCCCGCCGAATCATCGACTTTGCCGCGGGGCTGACCTTTGGTTTGCGCGGGGAAATTGAACGAGTGACAACTCGGGTATTCCTGCTTTCGCCCGAAGACACGGTGGTGAGCAACAGCCGGGTAGGACGGACCGCCAGTTACCGTTAGGCTGGGGGCGTGCTGCTAATAATCCTCGGGACAATTCTGTCCTTCCTGGCCTCGGCCTACACGTTGATCCTGTTGGCGCGCGTCGTGTTGGATTGGGCGCGCATCCTGGCTCCAAGGTGGCGGCCCACCGGGCCCCTGCTGGTGCTAGCCAACTTCGTCTACGCGGTGACCGATCCGCCGTTGCGGTGGCTGCGCCAGTACATTCCCCCGCTCAGGTTGGGCAACATTGCCCTGGACGTGGGATTCCTGGTCCTTTTTGTGGCAGTGGCTCTCCTCGGCCGCCTGGGCCCGGTCCTGATCATGATGGGCAGATAGCCCGAAAAAGGAGCAAATCCAGGTCCAGACCTGGTGGATCATGTTGCATGTGTGCCTCTTGTGACTAAACTAAGTGCGAGGATCACTATCATTACGATATGCTCTAACACGTTGGAAGCGTTACAGAGTTGCAAGAGCCGTGATCGACACGATGAATCTATGAGGTGGAAAGATGGCGCTACTCACAGCCGAAGACGTGCTGGAAAAAAAGTTCCAGGTCGTCAAATTCCGCGAAGGGTATGACCAGGTAGAAGTTGACGAGTTCCTCGATGAAGTCGTTGCCACGGTCTACGCCCTTCAGGTCGAAAACAGCGAGCTGAAGGACCAGCTGGAAGCAGCCAACCGGCGGATCGCCGAACTGTCCTCCGGCCACCCGGTCGAAGTTGCGCCCGCCTCCGTGGTGGAAGAGCCGGTCGTTGCCGCTCAGCCCGAGCCGGCCCCGGTCGCCGCCCCCTCGCAGGAGGATCACGCTTCTGCCACCTCGATGCTGGCTCTGGCCCAGCGCCTGCACGACGAGTACGTCAATGACGGTCGGGCAGAGGGCGAACGGATCATCTCCGAAGCCCGTCAGCGTGGCGACGAGATCGTGCGCGAGGCCGAGGGTCGCCGTGACTCGGTCCTGACCCAGCTGGATCAGGATCGCGGCCTGCTGGAAGAAAAGATCAACGAGCTGCGCAACTTCGAGTCGCAGTACCGCCGGTCCCTCACCGATCACCTGCAGACCCTGCTGCAGGAAGTTTCCTCGGAAAACTAAGCCGACTTATCGACTGCACCCCGCCTGGCCTTGCCGGCGGGGTGCAGTCGCATGCCGTCCGCTATGATGGCAGAGCTGCCCGGACCGGGCGGCAACCAAGCAACTGAGGGAGCGCATTTTGGCTGAACAAGAGGCGGAACGCACCGAGTCCACCGGGAAACACCTCTCCATGGGGTGGGTCATGCTGGGGGTGACCGCAGTGGCGATCATCCTGGATCAGCTGACCAAAATCTGGGCGGTCACCTCTCTTCCCGAAGACGGCAGTGCCCCCTACTCGTTCGGCTTCATCTCCCTGCGCCTGATCCGCAACCCGGGCGCCGCGTTCTCGCTGGGGGCCGGCTCCACCTGGGTGTTCACCATTATCTCCACCCTGGTGGTGATTGCGATCCTCTGGTGGGTAGCCAAGGGCAACGTGCAATCGGTCCTGCTGGCGGTGGTGCTGGGCCTGATCGCGGGTGGAGCGATTGGCAACCTGATTGACCGCCTCACCCAACCGCCCGGCTTTGCCCAGGGACACGTAATCGACTTCATCGACTACAACGGGTTCTTCGTGGGCAACGTGGCTGACATCTGGATTGTCGGCGGTGCCCTGGGCCTGGTGCTCTACTTTGCGCTGCACCGCGAGACCCCGGAAGTTACCGATGAGTGAAGTGCGGGAACTGCCGGTCCCCGAAGGGCTGGTTGGGGAGCGGGTCGACGCGGCGCTTTCCCGCCTGCTGGGCCTGTCCCGGGTCCAGGTCACCGACCTGCTGGCCGAGGGCCGAATTGAGGTGAACGGGCAGGTTCCGACCAAGTCGGCCCGCCTGCACTCAAATGACTGGCTGCGGGTCGAGCTGCCCAGCCCGGAGGAAAAACCCACCCCGGTGGTGGAAATGCAGATTCTCTACGACGACGAGGACCTGGTGGTGGTGAACAAGCCGGTGGGCGTGGCCGCCCACACCGGGCCGGGTTGGGACGGCCCGACCGTGCTTGGAAACCTGGAGGCCGCGGGCTTTCGGATTGCTTCCGGTGGCCCCCCGGAGCGGCAAGGAATCGTCCAGCGCCTGGACGTGGGCACCACCGGGGCGATGATGGTCGCCAAGTCGGAACGGGCCTACTCGGTCCTGAAGCAGGCCTTCCGGGACCGAACGGTTGACAAGCGCTACCACGCGATTATTTCCGGTCACCCGCAGAATCTTCACGGAACGGTCGACGCGCCGATTGGGCGCCACCCCTCCCGCCAGTGGCGGATGGCCGTGCTGGAGGGAGGCAAGCCGGCCCGCACCCACTACGACGTGATCGAGCTGATGCCGGGAGCCGCGCTGCTCGACATCGGTCTGGAGACGGGCCGCACCCACCAAATTAGAGTTCACATGGCGGCCCTGGGCCACCCGATTGTGGGGGACACCTTCTACGGGGCGGATCCGGTCCAAGCGGAGCGCCTCGGCCTGACCCGCCAGTGGCTGCACGCCTACTCGGTGGGGTTCACCCACCCGCGCACCGAAGAGTACCTGGAGATTCAGGCGCCCTATCCGCAGGACCTGGTCGACGCCCTCGCCCAACTGAGAGGCGAGTCGTGAGCGAGCTGACCTTTCACCGCTACCCGGGCGGACAGGTGAGCCCCTGGTGGCCCCAGGCGTCGCAGCTGCGCTGGGACGTGTTTGTGCAGGAGCAGCAGGTGGCCCCGGTCCTAGAGTTGGACGCGCGCGATTACCGCCCCACCACCACCCACCTGGTGGGGGTGGACCGGGACGGAGTAGTCCAGGCGGCGGCTCGGATCCTGCCCGACGGCAACGGGGTGTTTCACCTGGGTCGTGTGGTGGTGAGGCAAACCGGTCGGGGCCGCGGCTGGGGCCGACAAATAATGGAGGCCGCTCACCGTGAGGTGGTCCACCTCCTTCCCCCGGGAACGACCGGACGCCTCGTCCTGGAAGCTCAGGTGCAGGCGATCGACTTCTACCGTTCCTGCGGATATCAGCCCACCGACGACCCCCGATTTTTGGATGCGGGCATCTGGCACCAGCGGATGGATCGCTCCATTGTGAGCAGCACGCCACCGGCTCGATGACCCCCGGGCATGCTCGGCTGGACTAAACTCTGAGCCATGGCTTCGGACAGTTTCGTACACCTGCACAACCACACCGAGTACTCGATGCTGGACGGGGCGTCGCGAATCAAACCGATGGTGGCGGAGGCGGTTCGCCTGGGCCAACCGGCCCTCGGAATCACCGACCACGGGTACCTGTTTGGCGCCTACGAGTTCTACCGCGAATGCACCGCGCAGGGGATCAAACCGATCATTGGGCTCGAGGCCTACATTACGCCCGGCACCTCCCGTTTCGATCGGCACAAGCAGCTGTGGGGGGAGCCCTGGCAGCGCGACGACGATGTCTCGGCGGGCGGAGCCTACACCCACCTGACCCTGCTGGCGCACTCCACCGAAGGCGTAATCAACCTGTTCCGGCTGGGTTCGGAGGCTTCGCTGGACGGCCAAATGGGCAAGTGGCCCCGCGCCGACCGGGAGCTGATTGAGCGCTACCACGAGGGGATTACCGTGCTGACGGGGTGCCCCTCCTCGGCCATCCAAACCCGAATGCGACTCGGACAGTGGGACGAGGCGGTCCGGGAGGCTTCCGAGTTGCGCGACATCTTTGGACCCGAGAACTTCTACGTGGAGCTGATGGACCACGGGATTGACCTGGAGCGACGGACCCGACAGGACCTGCTGCGCCTGGCCGACATGTTCGACGCGCCGCTGGTGGTCACCAACGACTCCCACTACGTTCGCAAAGAGGATTCGCGGACGCAGGAGGCGATGCTGGCGATCAACTCGGGGTCCACCTTCCTGGAGGAACCAAAGGTGCGCCACCCCGACGGCACCGTCACCGGCTCCCGGTTTGTGTTCGAGGGGGAGGGGTACTACATCCGCTCCTCTGAGGAGATGCGGCGCGACTGGGCGGACCTGCCTCAGGCGCTCAACTCCACCCTGGAGATTGCAGAGAAGTCGCAGGTGCATTTCCGCACCACCGATGAGGGCGCCAACTACATGCCGAACTTCCCCACCCCCGAAGGGGAAGATGAGACCTCCTGGTTCATCAAAGAGGTGGAGCGGGGCCTGCGCCGGCGCTTCCCCGATCAGATTCCCTCCGAGGTGCGGGAGCGGGCCAACTTTGAGTCCGACGTGATCATCTCCATGGGCTTCCCGGGTTACTTCCTGGTGGTGGCAGACTTCATCAACTGGGCCAAGGAACACGGGATCCGAGTGGGTCCCGGCCGCGGATCCGGGGCCGGGTCGATGGTGGCCTACGCCATGGGGATCACCGAACTGAACCCGCTTCACCACGGGCTGCTGTTTGAGAGGTTCCTGAACCCCGAGCGCGTCTCCATGCCCGACTTTGACGTCGACTTCGACGAACGTCGGCGCGACGAGGTGATCGAGTACGTCCGGCGCAAGTACGGTGACGACCGGGTGGCGCAGGTGGTCACCTACGGCACGATTAAGACCAAGCAGGCGCTAAAGGACTCGGCCCGGATCCTCGGCCGTGACTTCCAGACGGGGGAGCGGCTAACCAAGGCCCTGCCCCCCTCGGTGATGGGGAAAGATATTCCGGTCAAGGGGATCTTTGACGAGTCGCACCCGCGCTACGCGGAGGCGTCCGAGTTCCGCAAACTCTACGAGGAGTCCCCGGACCTGCACGAAGTGGTCGACATGGCCCTGTCACTGGAGGGGTTGACCCGCCAGTGGGGGGTTCACGCCTGCGCGGTGATCATGTCCTCCCACACTCTGACCGACATCATTCCGCTGATGAAGCGCCCGCAGGACGGGGCCATCATCACCCAGTTCGACTACCCCACCTGCGAGGCCCTCGGGCTGCTGAAGATGGACTTCCTGGGCTTGCGGAACCTGACCGTAATCTCCGACGCGCTGGACAATATCGCGCTGAACGGGAAGGAACTGCCGGACCTAAACGAGCGGGACCTGGACGACCGGCGCACCTACGAGTTGCTCAGCCAGGGCGACACGCTGGGGATCTTCCAGCTCGATGGCGGGGGCATGCGCGAACTGCTGCGCCTGATGCAGCCGGACAACTTCGAGGACATTTCCGCGGTTGGTGCGCTTTACCGCCCCGGCCCGATGGGCGCCGACTCGCACACCAACTATGCGCTGCGGAAGAACGGGCGCCAGGAGATCACCCCGATCCACCCCGAACTGGCCGAGCCGCTGAAAGACATCCTGGGTACCACCTACGGTCTGATCGTCTACCAGGAACAGGTGATGCAGATTGCCCAGAAGGTGGCCGGGTATTCCCTGGGGCAGGCAGACATGCTCCGCCGCGCCATGGGCAAAAAGAAGAAGGAAATTCTGGACCGGGAGTTCGAACCCTTCAAGGCGGGCATGCTTGAGCGGGGATACTCGATGGAGGCGATTGAGGAGCTGTGGGGCATCCTGGTGCCCTTCTCCAACTACGCCTTCAACAAGTCGCACTCGGCCGCCTACGGGCTGGTCTCCTACTGGACCGCCTACCTGAAGGCCAACTATCCGACCGAGTACATGGCTGCGCTGCTCACCTCGACCAAGGAGAACAAGGACCGGCGCGCCATCTACCTGGCCGAGTGCCGGCACATGGACATCACCGTGTTGACCCCGGACGTCAACACCTCCAAGGGAAACTTCGTGGCCGACGGGGAGAACATCCGCTTTGGTCTGTCCTCAATTCAAAACGTGGGCAACAATGTGGTGGAGGCAATTGTCGCCACCCGGGAGGAAAAAGGCGCCTTCGAGTCGTTCCGGGACTTCCTGGACAAGGTCCCCCAGGTGGTCTGCAACAAGCGGACCATCCAGTCGCTGATCAAAGCGGGTGCCTTCGACTCGCTGGGGCACACTCGCCGCGCACTGCTGTCCATTTCGGACGAGGCGGTCGACTCGGTCATCGACGTCAAGCGCAACGAGGCTCACGGCCAGTTCGACCTGTTTGCGGGCCTGGGCGGGGAGGACGAGGGGGCGGCCGGCCTGGCCATTACCGTCCCGGACATCCCCGAGTGGGACCGGAAGCAGAAGTTGGCGTTCGAGCGGGAAATGCTCGGCCTGTACGTGTCGGACCACCCGCTGCGCGGCATCGCCCACTCGCTCAGCCGCTATCAGGATCAGCAGATTGCCGCGATCCTAGATGCGGGCGACGACTTTGACGGCAAACAGGTGAAGGTGGCGGGGCTGATCTCATCCCTCCAGACCCGGATCACGAAGAACGGTGCACCCTGGGCGATCGTGACGGTGGAGGACCTGGCCGGCTCGATCGAGGTGCTGTTCTTCCCGCGCCAATACGAGAAGGTTCAGCACCTGCTGGCAGAGGATGCCCTGGTCCAGGTTGAGGGGCGGGCCTCCCTGCGCAACGACGCCGTCTCCATCACCGGCAACAACCTGCGGGTGCTGGAACTGCGAGAGGACAACAACAACCCGGTCGAGATTCGACTTGATCCCAGCCAGTGCCTGCCCGCGGTGCTCCAGCAGGTGCGTCAGGCGCTGCTGAACTATCCGGGTCCGCAGCAGGTCCGGGTGCACCTGGTGGAGGGGCGGAAGACCTCGATCATTCAGCTGGACGACCGGCTGCGAGTGGCCGGCACCTCCTCGCTGATTTCCGAGCTGAAAGCGATTTTGGGACCGGCCGCGGTCACCCACTAGGCGGGGCCCCGGCCGGCGCGAGGGGACTAGTTGTCCTCGGGGGCTCCCACCCGGGCCCCGGCCGAGCCGGTCGGCCACCGGACCACCACCTCGTCCCCGGGGGCCAGCTGGCGTCCCCGGCGGGTGTCCACCTGCCCGTTGACCTCCACGTCGCCTTCCTGGATCAGGGTGCGGGCCTGCGCCCCGTCCTCCACCAGACCGGTCAGTTTCAGGAACTGGCCGAGGCGGATGGTGCCGGAGACGGTCACGGTTGGGAGCTGGGACATGTGTTCCTCCTGTTCGGGACCAGTGTAGCCGGTCCGTCCCCCGGGCACCCCTGCCATTGGAGCCCACCGGACCGCTACCATTTGAGGCGTGAAACTGATCGATCTGAGGGGACTGGACCGCCGGGTGGCGGCCGCCACCCCGCTGCCGCGCCCAGAAGTCGACATCAATCGAGCGGTGGAACTGGTCCATCCGCTCCTGAACCGGGTCAAAACTGAAGGCGGGGCGGCCCTGTACGACCTGGCCGAACGCTTTGACGGGGTTCGACCCCAGCAGTTGCGCGTCCCGGCGGACGCGTTGGCCCGGGCTGCCGAAGAGCTGCCCGCCGACCTGCGGGCCGCGCTCGAACTGGCGATCAAGCACACCCGACGGGCCCACGAGGCCCAGCTGCCCGCTCCGGCCGTGACCGAGGTTATTCCCGGCGGCTTTGTCCGCCAGCGGTGGGTACCGCTGCGCCGCGTGGGCCTGTACGTGCCCGGGGGCCTGGCCGTCTACCCCTCCTCCGTGGTGATGAACGTGGTCACCGCCCAGGTCGCCGGGGTGGACTCCGTGGTGGTGGCCTCACCGCCGCAGAAGGAATTCGGCGGTCTGCCGCACCCGACCGTGCTGGCGGCCTGCGCCCTGCTCGGGGTGGACGAGGTGATTGCGGCTGGCGGCTCCCAAGCGGTGGGCGCGTTGGCCTACGGCTTCTCCGACGGTGACTACCGGTGCGAGCCGGTGGACAAGGTGGCCGGGCCGGGCAACATTTACGTGGCCGCGGCCAAACGTGTAGTGCAGGAGGTGTGCGGCATCGACGCGGAGGCCGGCACCACCGAAATCGCTATTTTGGCTGACGAAACCCCGGATCCGCGCTACGTGGCTGCCGACCTCATCAGCCAGGCTGAACACGACCCGGCGGCGGCGTCCGTGCTGGTCACCGACTCGCCCGCCCTGGCCGAGGCGGTCCAGGCCGCGCTGGAACCGCTGATCGAGAGCACCCGGCACCGGGAGCGGATCCGGACCGCGCTGGGCGGGCCCCAATCCGGAATCGTCCTGGTGGACGACCTGGAAGTGGGGGAGGCCGTGATCGAGGCCTACGCCCCCGAACACCTGGAGGTGCTGACCGCCGACGCCCGCGAACGAGCCAACCGGATCCGCCACGCGGGGGCCATCTTTGTCGGGCCCTTCTCGCCGGTGCCGCTCGGCGACTACCTGGCCGGGTCCAATCACGTCCTCCCCACCGGGGGAACGGCCCGCTACGCGGCGGGTCTGAACGTGACCCAGTACCTGCGTTCGGTTCAGGTGATTGAGTACGACCGGGCCGCCCTGGCTTCGCTGGCCCGCCCGCTGAGCGTGCTGGCGGAGGCGGAGAACCTGCCGGCCCACGGCCTGACCGTCCGCCTGCGGGGGGAGGAGCCCGACTCGGCCGCTGATCGCCCAGCCGCCCCCGTGCGCCTGCCGGTGCGCCCCGACCTGGCTGCGGTGGAGCCCTACGGCGCACCCCAGCTGGAGGTCCCGGTCCGCCTGAACGTGAATGAGAACCCCTACCGGCCCGGTCCCGAAGTGGTCGAGTCGGTCACCGAGCGGATCCGCGGGGCCATGACCGGGCTCAACCGGTACGCCGACCGAGATGCGACCGAGCTGCGGGCCGGCCTGGCCCGCTACCTGGCCCGGGAGAGCGGGGTTGAGCTGGCCGTCGACCAGGTGTGGGCGGCCAACGGCTCCAACGAAATTATGCTGCAGTTGCTGTCGGCTTTTGGCGGGCCCGGCCGAATCGCCCTGGGAGCCGCCCCGACCTACTCCATGTACCAGGAGTACGCGCGCGACACCTTCACCGACTGGGAGCTGCTGGCCCCGCCCGCCGACGGGGGACTGTTCCCCGGGGTGCAGGTGGACCGGGTGATCGAGGCCCTCCACCGGGTCCGCCCGGCCGTGTTCTTCCTGCCGAACCCGAACAATCCCACCGGCCAGATGGTTCCGCTGACAGAGATTGAGCGGCTGCTGGAGGCAGCCCGCTGGAGCGGCCCCACCGTGGATGGCGAACCGAGCGCCACCCTGATCGTGGTGGATGAGGCCTACGCCGAGTTCCGCCAGCCGAGCACCGCCTCGGCCCTGACCCTGCTGGAGCGATACCCGCACCTGGTGGTCACCCGAACCATGTCGAAGGCATTTGCGGCTGCGGGCCTGCGCCTGGGCTACCTGGCGGCGGACCCCGCGCTGGTCTACGAAATCCAGAAGGTGCGCCTGCCCTACCACCTGTCCCTGCTCACCCAGGCGGCAGCCACGGCGGTGCTGGAACACACCGACGCGCAGCTGGCTCAGGTGGCCCTCCTGCGCGGTGAGCGCGAGCGCCTGGCCGACTGGCTGCGCCGGCAGGGCTACCGGGTGGCCCCCTCAGAAGCCAACTTCCTGCTGTTCGGCCCGTTGGAGGACCGCGAGTCGGTCTGGCAGCAGCTGGTGGACCGCGGCGTGCTGATCCGAATTGTTGGCCCAGCCGGGTGTCTGCGGGTTACTGTAGGCACACCGGAGGAGAACGAGCGCTTCCGAACCGCACTAGTGGAGGTAACCCAGTGACCGAGCCGCGCCTAGCCACCGCCCACCGAGAGACGTCCGAATCGACCGTGTCCGTGCGGGTAAACCTGGATGGAACCGGTCGTCCGCAGATCGACACCGGGGTGCCGTTCTACGACCACATGCTCACGGCTCTGAGCCGCCACTCCCTGATCGACCTGGATGTGAAGTCGGTCGGCGACACGCACATTGACGTCCACCATACCGTGGAGGACACCGCGATCGTGCTGGGGCAGGCGCTGGCGGCCGCGCTGGGGGACAAGCGAGGGATTCGCCGCTACGGCACCGGTTTTGCCCCGCTGGACGAGGCGTTGGCCCGAGCCGTGGTGGACCTGGCCGGGCGCCCCTACGTGGTGTGCCAGGGTGAGCCGGCCGGTCAGGAGTATCACCTGATCGGGGGGCACTTCACCGGCTCGATGACCCGGCACGTGTTCGAGTCGTTCGCGTTCAACGCCGGCATCTGTCTGCACGTGGAGCTCCTGTCGGGGCGGGACCCGCACCACATCGTGGAGGCCCAGTTCAAGGCGTTGGCATTGGCCCTGCGGGAGGCGGTTGCCCTGGACCCGCGCGTCACCGGCGTGCCCTCGACCAAGGGAAGTCTGTAGGCAATGGCCGAACAGGACTGGGAGGAAGAGTTCCGCCGGCTGACCGGTGAGCTGGGTGAGGACGAGGCGTTGCAGGTCGACCCGCCCGATCACCTGGAACAGGGGCGCCTGTGCGTGGCACTGGTGCTGGCTCCCTTTGCCAACCCGAGCCCGCTCAGGGCCCTGCTGCAGCTGACCAAAGCCACCGCCGAGGTGGTCCAGTTGGAGACCTTCAGCGCGGTCTGGCTGGAGCTTCCCGATGCCGCCACCGAGGAGGAGGAGATGGCCGCGTTCCTGACCGGGACCCGGCCTGTGCCCGCCGAGGTGGACCGGATTGCCCGGGTCCTGTCTAAGCTGACCCGCCACGGGGCGGTCGCCCTGCTGTCCACCCTGTTCGAAAACGCGGGGATGGAGCCGGGAGTGTCCGGCCAGATCACCGCCAAGCGCTACGTGGCCGGTGAACCCGAAGAGGACCTGGATGCGGGACTGATCCTGAACACGCTGGGAGAAAAGGGCGAGGATCTGCTGCTGGGGCGCAAACGCCCCGAGGACTACCCACCCGACGAACCCAAACGTGGATTCTTCCGGCGGGGAGGGGCCCGGCGGTGAGCGCACCCAACATTGCCGTCTTTGACTACGGCGCCGGCAACGTCTACTCCGCGGTTCACGCCCTGAGCCGGGTGGGGGCCGACGCGCACCTGACGCAGGATCCGGCCGAACTTGCCCAGGCCGACGGGGTGCTGGTGCCCGGGGTGGGCGCTTTTGGCTACGTGGCCGACCGGTTCCGGGCCCGTGGCGGCGAGCGGTGGCTCCGCTCCGCCCTGGAGGTGGGCCAGCCGGTGCTGGGCGTGTGCGTGGGGATGCAAATCCTGTTTGAGGACTCAACCGAGCTGGGGGAGCACCGGGGACTGGGCGCCCTCTCGGGCACGGTGGACCGGCTCCCGGCCCCGCGGCTACCCCACATCGGGTGGGCCTCGGTGGTGGCCCCGGCCCAAACTCAGCTGCTGTCCGGTCTGGACGGAGCCTACTTCTACTTTGTGCACTCCTACGCCCGCCTGGCTGGCGCCCCGGTGACCAACCTGGTGCACCCGGACCTGCCGGTGGCCGTCGCCGAACTGACCTACGGGGCCCCCTTTGCGGCCGCGGTCGAATCAGGCAGCCTGTGGGGCACCCAGTTCCACCCGGAAAAGTCCGGCGAACCGGGACTGGCCCTGCTGGAAAACTGGCTGCGCCAAATCAGCAACTAACGAAAGGCACCCATGCTGACGCTACTTCCCGCCATTGATGTCGTCGACGGCCAGGCCGTCCGCCTGCGCCAAGGTGAGGCCGGCTCGGAAACGGTCTACGGCGCCCCGGTTGAGGTGGCGGCCGACTTCGTCGCGGCCGGAGCCCAGTGGATCCACCTGGTGGACCTGGACGCTGCCTTTGGGCGCGGCTCCAACCTGGACCTGCTGCGCCAGATTATCGCGCAGGTGCCGATCAACGTGGAGCTGTCGGGGGGCATTCGGGATCAGGCCTCGCTGGAGGCTGCCCTGGAGTGCGGCGCCCGGCGGGTAAACCTGGGCACGGCCGCCCTGGAGGACCCGGAGTGGACCGAGCGAGCCATCGCCCAGTTCGGTGACCGGGTGGCGGTCGGCCTCGACGTGCGCGGGGAGACCCTGGCCGCGCGCGGCTGGACCCGGGAGGGGGGCAACCTCTGGGAGGTGCTGGCCCGCCTGGATGCGGCCGGGTGTGCGCGCTACGTGGTCACCGACGTGGAACGGGACGGGATGCTGTCCGGCCCCAACGTGGAACTGCTGCGGGCCGTGTGCGCCCGAACTGACGCTCCCGTGATCGCTTCGGGCGGCGTCTCCAGCCTGGAGGACCTGCGGACCCTGCGGGGTCTGGTTGGCGACGGGGTCGAGGGCGCCATTGTGGGGAAGGCGCTGTACGCGGGCGCGTTCACCCTGGCCGAGGCACTCGCGGTGGCGGAGTAGCCGTGCCTTCTGCCCTGAACCCGGACAAGTTTGCCCGCCTGGCCCGTCGCCTCGCCTCCCGCCCCGACCGCTCCGACCACGGTCAGCTGCTCCCGGCCCTCGGGGCTGCCCTGGAGGTGGAGGAACTTGGTGACCGCCTCGCCCGGGTGGTGGCGGCCCTCGGCAGTGAACGCCTAATTGTGCCGGTCCCGGTGGAGGCCCACCCGGATCAGGCCGGCGGCGAGCACCGCCCGCAGGACCTGGATCCGGACTCTCAGATTCCCCTGGCCACCGACGAGTGGGACGGAGTTACCGCCATCGCGGTCTTTTCTTCGGCGGAGGCCCTGCGCCACTGGGACCGCGAGGCCCGGCCGTTGGCGCTGACCAGCCAGAAGGTAGCGATCACCGCGATCGCGACCGGGGTCCCCAGGTTGCGCCTGGACCCGGCCGATCAGTCCCTGCTGCTCAGCCGGCCGGCGGTGGAGGCGCTGGCGGCGGGTGACCGGTGGCTGCCGGGTTGGGAGGACGAGTCGCTGCGGGCCCACCTGTCGGCGCGGGCTGCCAAGTTGGCTCCCTGGGCCAGTTTCGTCTCGGTCACCCTGCGGCCCAACCCCACCGGGCTGACGGTGGAGGTGAGCGCCGCCCCCCGGGAGGGTCACCGGCGGGTGCGGGAGGACTTCGCGGCCCTGCTGGCACAGCTGGGGCAAGACCCGCGCCTGGGAGCGGCCGCCGAAAGCGTCGAGTTCAACCCCCGCCTCGTCCACCTGGCGTAACGGTTGTGAGGGAACGCACCCGGTTGGTTCGGGAGGGGACTACTGGGCGGCGGGCCGGACTGCTAAACTAGCCAAGGACCGTGAAAGGTACAACCAATCACGCAAGTGGAGTAATCCCACCTAGATACCCACCGCCTGGGGAAACTCAGCGGCAAGAGCCAGTTAGCTGGCCCGGTTGCTTCGGCAACTTGATCGGGGATCGGGTAGTCGGCATGCAGCTGCATGCTTGGGAGCCTTCGTGCGCGTGGAAATGGGCACGAAGGCTTTTTTGTGTCTGAAGAGGGAAAGGAAGGAGACCCCCATCAGCGATCCGCGAATTAATGACCGCATCCGCGTCCCCGAAGTGAGACTTGTGGGCCCCGGCGGCGAACAGGTTGGTGTTGTCCGAGTTGAGGACGCACTCCGCCTGGCTGAAGAGGCCGGTCTTGACCTGGTGGAGGTGGCTCCAGACGCGCGCCCACCGGTGGCAAAGCTGATGGACTATGGGAAAGCTAAGTACGAGGCCGCACAGAAGGCACGCGATGCGCGCCGGAACCAGGCCAACACTCAGCTGAAGGAAATTCGTTTCCGCCTCAAGATTGACGATCACGACTTTGAGGTGAAAAAGGGACACGTAGTGCGGTTCTTGAACCAGGGGGACAAGGTCAAAGTAATGATCATGTTCCGCGGTCGGGAACAGTCGCGCCCCGAAGCTGGAATCCGCCTGCTGCAACGTCTCGCGGAAGAGGTGGGGGAACTGGCCACAGTTGAGTCCCTGCCCCGTCAGGACGGACGCAACATGACCATGGTGCTCGCCCCGACCCGTCGCAAGTCCGACGCCCTGACCGATCAGCGAGCTCGACGCCAAGCTGAACGCGACGCCCGGCGTCAGAAGCACGAAGAACGGGCACAAAAAGACGCCCAACGTAAAAACCAGAGCTAAGGCCGACCAACCGACCAGGTTGAGCCACCGCGCAATGGAATAACAAGGAATAGAAAAATGCCGAAGAACAAGACCCACTCGGGAGCCAAGAAGCGTTTCCGTACCACCGGATCCGGAAAGCTCATGCGGGAGAAGGCGGGCAAGCGCCACCTCCTGGAGCACAAGTCCAGCCGTCGGAAGCGTCGGCTCAGCGGTGACACCACGGTAGCGCGACCGGACCTCAAAGAGGTTCGTCAGCTGCTCGGCAAGTAAGACGAGGAGATTGATCAACAATGGCACGAGTGAAACGTTCTGTAAACGCTAAGAAGAAGCGTCGCGTCGTTCTAGAGCAGGCCTCCGGTTACCGGGGCCAGCGCTCCCGTCTGTACCGCAAGGCCAAGGAGCAGGTCACCCACTCGATGGTGTACTCCTACCGGGATCGTCGCAACAAGAAGCGCGACTTCCGCCGCCTGTGGATCCAGCGGATCAACGCTGCCTCCCGCGCGAACGGTCTGACCTACAACCGCTTCATCCAGGGCCTGAACCTGGCTGGAGTCGAGGTGGACCGGCGGATGCTGGCCGACCTGGCCGTCAACGACCCGCAGGTCTTTGCCGCGCTGGTAGCGCAGGCCAAGGCTGCCCTGCCGGCTGACGTCAACGCCGCCAAGACTGCCTAGTCAGAACTGATGAGCGAGCGCCTTCCCGTGCTGGCCAACCCCCGCTCCGATCGGATGCGGACGGTGGCTTCACTGGGGAGGCGCTCGTTTCGTCTGCGCAAGGGCCTGCTGCGGGTCGAAGGACCCCAGGCCGTGCGGGAACTGCTGCGGTTCCGCCCCGATCACGTGACCGACGTCTACGCCACCGAGACGGCCCAGGCCCGCTCGGCCGACGTCTGGCAGCAGGCCCGGGAGGTCACCCGCTGGCACCACGAGGTCAGCGACGAGGTGGCCGAGGCGGTGGCTCCGGACGCTCAGGGAATCTTCGCGGTGGCGCATCTGGCCGCCGTTGGGGGCGACCCCTACCAGGCAGAGCTGGAGCGACCCCTGGTGGTGCTGCCCAGCACCCAGGATCCGGGTAACGCCGGGGTCATCATTCGCAGCGCTGACGCGTTTGGGGCGGGCGGCGTGATTACCTGCGTGGGGACGGTGGACCTGACCAGTCCGAAGGTGATCCGCTCCTCAGCCGGTTCCATCTTTCACCTGCCGCTGGCCCAGGGGCAGGACTTTGCCGAGGCGCTGGCTCGGCTGCGCGCCGACGGGCGCCAAATTCTGGGCACCAGCGGCGCCGACGGGGCGATCGAGGCGGGAACGCTGGATCTGAGTCGCCCGCACGCTTGGCTGATGGGCAACGAAGCCCAAGGGTTGTCCGCCGGCGAGGCGGCCGCCTGCGACCAGCTGGTCCGGATCGACATGACCGGCGCTGCCGAATCGCTTAATGTGGGGGTAGCCTCGGGGATCTGCCTCTACCTGTCTCAGCTGGATCGCTCCACCTAGGCCGAGCGGAAAGGACGCCACCATGAAGCTTAGTGACCTCACCGAAGGACAGATCATTGCGAGTTTCCAGGGGCTGATCCCGCGCGGCAACTTCACCGACCTGGGTTCTGGGGATGACTGCGCTGTCGTCCGCGCCCCCGGGGGAAGGTTCGTGGTCACCACCGACGTGCTGGTCGCGGGGCAGCATTTCCGGCTGGACTGGTCCTCGCCCGAGCAGATCGGGGCCCGCGCTGCCGCGCAAAACCTAGCTGACATTGCGGCCATGGGCGCCGAGCCAACCGCGCTGGTGGTCTCCCTGGTGCTGCCCGGCGACCTGGAACTGGACTGGCTGACCCGGATGGTGGCGGGGATGGCCGGTGAGGTGCGCCCGACCGGGGCCGGAATCGTCGGCGGAGATTTGGCGGTGGGCGACCAGTTGGTGATTGCCGTGACCGCTCACGGACACGTGGGGGAGCGGCCGATCACCCGAGCGGGAGCTCGCCCCGGCGACACGGTGGCGGTGGTGGGAACCCTGGGCCGTTCCGCCGCGGGGCTGGCCGCCCTCAGCCGGGGCCTGGTGGCTCCGGAACTGGTGGGCAGCGCCATCCCGGAAACGTTCCGCGAAGCCGTCTCCACCTACCGGGTGCCAAAACCGCCGCTGCGGGCCGGCCGACTCGCCGCTGAACGCGGAGCCACCGCGATGATGGATGTCTCCGACGGGCTGGTGCTGGACGCGACCCGCCTGGCGGAAGCCTCCGGGGTCCACATTGACCTGTCCGCCACGGCCCTTGGACCGGATCGTCTGGCACTGAGCGCCGCCGGAGAGGCGCTTGGCACCGACCCGATGACCTGGGTGCTGACCGGCGGGGAGGACCACGCACTGCTGGTCACCTTCCCCGCCCACGTGCTGGTGACCGAGCCGTTCCGCGCCATCGGCACGGTTGGGGCGATCGGGGTCGACCCGAGTCTGGGTCCGCGCGTCACCCTGGAGGGCCGGCCCATCACCGGCGGCTGGGACCACTTCCACCAGTCCTGAGTCCGAGTGGGCGCTGAGGATGCCAAAAAGCTCGGGCAGCGCTGGGCTACCCGAGCTTTCAGTCCCGTCAAACTTAGGCGGGGCGAACGATCCGATCGCTCTTGATGCACTTGGTGCAAGCGTTGATCTGCTTGGTGGTGCCATTTACCACCGCGCGGACCCGCTGGATGTTCGGGTTGAAACGACGATTGGTGCGGACGTGGGAGTGCGAAACACTCTTGCCGAACATCGGTCCCTTACCGCAGACATCGCATACCGAAGACATAGTGTCCTCCTCTTATCTGTGCCGAAGTCGCGGACGTGCCGCAACGCTACCACTTCATTTCTACCTGCCGCCATGAGACAAGCAGCACGAAGCAACCCCAAAAGACTAGCTGATTTTCCCCGGCAAACGCAACGAAGGGGCCCGGTTTCCAGTGTCGTGTTAGGCACATTACGCCGGGGCGCGGCCAGGGCCGGTCCGAAACGAGTTGTCGGCGAGGCCGATACAATGAAGACTACCGGATCGGCAAAGGGAGGCGCAGGCGTGAAACAGCCACTGGAAACCCCCGCGGCCAACTTCGATCCGCTGGCAGTTCCCGTCAAACTGCGGGTCACGCCCGCCGCCGCCCGGCATCTGGCCAGCCTGGGCATTGAGACGGTGGGGGACGCCCTCAACTACGCTCCGCGCCGGTACTACCACTGGGGGAAACTGACGGCGCTGTCACAGCTGAACGAGGGGGAAGAGATCACCGTCTTGGCCCAGGTGATCTCCGCCCGGTTGGTCCACAACCGCTCCGGCAAGGGGGTCAGGTTCCTGGTCGGCATCACCGACGGATCCTCGGAACTGACCGTAACTTTCTTTGCCCGCAACGAGTACGCGCTCACCCACCACCAGCGGCTCCTGCAACCGGGGGAGACCTTCCTGTTTGCGGGCAAGGTCAGCGAGTACCAGGGGAACCTGCAACTGGTCCAGCCCTCCTTTGAAGAGATCGAGGCGGACAGTGAGCAGTCGGTGGAGCGGCGCCGCGGACGCCCGATCCCCATCTACCGGGCCAAGGCGTCGGTGCCGTCCTGGAAGATCGCGGGGCTGATCGACCAGATTATGGCCACCGTCAACTGGGAGCAGGTGCCCGACCCGCTGGCGGACCCGGACGGGGGGCTTGGCCAGCGCCACTCACTCCTCAGTTTGTCCCGCGCCTATCAGTTGCTGCACCAGCCCGAAGACGACACCGACTGGCAAAATGCGCGGCGCACGCTGGCCTGGGTGGAGGCGCTCACCCTGCAGACCAGCCTGCTGCAGCCGCGGGTCCAGGCCGACCTGGCGGGCACCCACCGGTCCCGCCCCCTGGTTCCCGGTCAGGGCGAAGAGCTGGTGGAACGCCTGATCCGGGGCCTGCCGTTCCAGCTGACCGGCGGTCAACTTGAGGCCTGGCAGCAGATCAGCTCGGACCTGGAGGGAACCTCTCCGATGCAGCGCCTGCTCCAGGCGGACGTGGGCGCCGGGAAAACTGTGGTGGCGTTGCTGGTGATGCTCCGGGCGGTCGAGAACGGCCAGCAGGCCGCACTGCTGGCCCCCACCGAGGTGTTGGCCACCCAGCATTTGGCGTCAATTCAACGATTGCTTGACCTATCCCAGGTTGAGGTGCCCCTCCATCTGCTCACCGGCAGCCAACCCGCCTCGGCGCGAGAGAACACCCTGATGCACCTGGCCGGGGGTGAGCCCAGCCTGGTGGTGGGCACGCACGCGCTAATCCAGGACGGGGTGGAGATCCCCAACCTGTCCGTCCTGGTGGTGGATGAGCAGCACCGCTTCGGCGTGTCCCAGCGTGAGCACCTGCGTCAGGGGCGGGATCCGCGGCCCCACCTGCTGGTGATGACTGCCACCCCGATTCCCCGGACGATCGCCCTGACCGTGTTTGGCGATCTGGACGTGACCGCCATGCGGGAATTGCCGGCGGGACGAACCCCGGTCCAAACCCACCGGGTGCCGCAGGAAAACCCGGTGTGGATGGCCCGGCTTTGGCAGCGGGCCCGGGAAGAAATTGCCGCGGGGGGTCGCGTCTACGTGGTGGTTCCGCGAATTGCCGACGAGGCGGAGCCGGCCGCCCCCGGGGTCCCCCTGCCCAGCGTGGACGCGGTGGCAGCCCAGCTCCGGGCCGAGCCGGCGTTGGCCGGGATCGAAGTTGGCATCGCGCACGGCCAGGCCAAACCGGAGGAGAACGCCCGGGCCCTGGAGCGGTTTGCCCGCGGAGAAGCCCCAATTTTGGTGGCCACCACCGTGGTTGAGGTGGGGGTGGACGTGCCCGAAGCCACCATGATGGTCATCTGGGGGGCTCAGCAGTTCGGCCTCAGTCAGCTGCACCAGCTGCGGGGACGGGTGGGGCGCTCCGATCGGCCCTCCGTCTGCATGCTGGTCCATCCGGTCGCCCTCAACGAGCTGGCGGAGGCGCGTCTACAGGCCCTGGTGGAACACAGTGACGGGTTTGCCCTGGCCGAGGTGGACTTGCGGCTGCGCCAGGAGGGGGACGTGCTCGGGGTGGTTCAGTCCGGGGGCCGATCGAGCCTCCGGTTCCTTTCCGTGCGCCGCGACGGAGCCATCATTGCTGCCGCCCGGACCGAAGCGGAGCGAATCTTGGCCGAAGATCCCCAACTGGAGCAGCATTCGGGATTGGCCCGGGAGGTGGACCGGGTCCGCGGCGACCAGGTGCGCTGGCTGGCCAGCAGTTAGGGGAGAGGCAGATGACCAGAATTGTGGCCGGAACGGCCAAAGGCCGCCAGTTGGCGGTGCCCGCCCAGGGGACCCGACCCACCTCCGCCAAGGTGCGCGAAGCTCTCTTTTCCATGCTTGAGTCGTGGAACCTGGTGCGGGAGCGCCGGGTGCTGGACCTGTTTGCCGGCTCCGGCGCGCTCGCCTTTGAGGCGTTCTCGCGCGGGGCCAGCGAAATCACCCTGGTGGACAAGTCGCGCGGGGCGCAGAAGGTGCTGGCGCAAAATGCGCGCACCGTGGGGGCGTCTTCGGCGCGAATAGTGGCCGGCTCGGCGCAGGCCTTTGTTCGTTCCGCTCGCTCCACCTTCGATTTGGTTTTCGTCGATCCGCCCTACGCCTGGCCGGAGCCGGACCTGACCGACCTGCTGGCGGACCTGCTCGGGCTGTTGGACCCGGACGGCCTAATCGTGGTGGAACGCGATGCCCGCTCGCCCCAGCCGTCCCTGCCGGCCGGATTGGAACTGGAAGCGGAGCGGTCCTGGGGGGACACGCGCGCCTACCTGATTGGGCGCCCACCGGCGGACCCAAGCGCCGACTAATCTGGGCGGCGCACCTGGGGATTCAAGCGGTTTCCCAGGTCCAGCCAGTAGACTGAGTGCATGCCAGTTGCGATTATGCCCGGGACGTTCGATCCACCCACCCGTGGACACCTGAACCTGATTGCCCGCGCAGCCAACTGCTTTGATTCCCTGGTGGTGGCCGTGGGAGAGAACATCAAGAAGACCCCGTGGTTTCCGGTGGAGCGCCGAGTCGAGCTGCTGCAGGCTTCCATCGCACTGGACCTGCCGGAGCTGACTGACCGAATCGAGGTGGCCGCCTACCGCGGGCTGGTGGTGAACTTTGCGGCTACCCGCGGGGCCACCGTCATCGTCAAAGGCGTGCGCGACGGCCTCGATTTGGCGGCTGAGCAGATCCAGGCCACTCACAATCGTGAGCTTGGCGGCTTGGAAACTCTGCTCCTACTGGCCGAACCCCGCTGGCAACACGTGTCCTCTTCCGCAGTGAAAGAACTGGTCACCTGGGAAGTGGACCCACTTCCGTACGTCCCAGCTCCGGTGGCTGCGGCCCTGGCCCACCGAACCTCCTGACCTCCTCGGCTTCCCAGAAAGGAACCTGCCATGCCCGAACGTTATGTTGAACCGTCGGACGATCAACCGCAGACCAGCTCGATCGACCTGTCCGCCCAGGACGCGGTCTACGGTCCCTCCGTCCTGATCGCAGCGCTCGACCAGATTGAGGTGATGGTTGACGAAGCTCGCGCCGTCCCCCTCTCGCCCAACGTCATCGTCAACAAGGCCGGCATCGTGGACCTGCTCTCGCAGGCACGCGAAGCGCTGCCGGAGGACCTGATCGCCGCCGACGCGGTTGTGGCCGACGCGGATGCGGTCCTGGATCGGGCCGACGCCACCGCCGAGGTGACGATCGCCGAGGCCAACGCGAAAGCCAAGTCCATTGTGGAGGAAGCCCGGGAACGGGCCGACCTGATGCTGCGCGAGGCGACCGAAGAGTCCGATCGGAAGGTGGCCCGCGCCCAGGAGGAAGCCAACCAGATTCGCCAGCGGACTCAGGACGACGTGGAGCGAATGGTGGCGGACGCTCGCGCCCAGGCGGAGCAGATGGTGGCCCGCGAGACGGTGCTGGTGCAGGCGGAAGACAAGGCCCGCCAACTTCTCCACGAGGCTCGGACCCAGGCCGGTGACCTCCGCCTCGGGGCCGATGACTACGCGGCCACCACCCTCTCGCAGGTGTCGCAAGTGCTGGCCGACCTAGCCCGAAGGACCGAGGCGGGACGGCGGACCATTGCGGAGCGCTCCGGCTTCGATCGCCCCGACGTGGACCTGCAGCCCTAGCATTTAGCTGCCAGCGTCTTTGGTGGCAACCCCTCCCAGTTCAGACCATACTGGGAGGACAAAACTATGGAGGTTAGCGATGTCCGCGAAGGAACTGCAGATTTCCCTGATTGACCTGCCGGCCGAGGTGGGAGCGCACCTGGAGAAAACTGTCGACTGGGTGGTGCCCTCCGGGTGGAGCACCGGGGTCCTGACCCTGGAAGAGGGCCAGCATCTCCCGGTCACCGTTTCGTTGACCGCCCTCGAAGACGGCGTATTCGTCCAGGTGTCGGCCGAAGGCCAGCTGGTGGGGGAATGCGTTCGGTGCCTGGACCCGGTGAGCGTGGACTTTTCGGCTGACGCCGGGGATATTTACGTGGAGGGGGAGCGGTCCACCGACCGCAAAGCTCACTCCGGCTCGGCCGACGAAATCGAGGTGGAGGGTGACGACCTGGACCCGGTGAAGGTAATCAACCGGGACACGGTTGATATCGAGCCGCTGCTGCGCGACGCCGTTTTTGCCGACGCCCCCCTTCAACCGGTGTGCGACGAGGATTGCCAGGGGCTGTGCCCGCAGTGCGGCCGCCGAATGGACGAGTTGGAGCCGGGCCACCACCACGAGTTCACCGATCCGCGGTTTGCCGCCCTCGAAGGCTTCTTTGCAGCCGGAGACAACGAGGATGAGTAGAGGCATTTCCGGGGCCCTCAACCAGAACCTGGGTGAACTGCTGGAGCGTTGGGGCACTCCGATTGACCCGGAGCTGCTGGTCACGGCTCTGACCCACCGATCCTTCGCCTACGAGCAGGGCGGACTGGATCATAACGAGCGGCTTGAGTTCCTGGGGGACTCGGTCCTCGGCCTGATCGTCACCGACTGGATTTACCGGCATTTCCCTTCGAAACCGGAAAGTGTCCTCTCCCGCATGCGGATCGCCACCGTGTCCCAGGCTCCGCTGGCCCAGACTGCCCGCGCGCTGGGACTGGGCGACTTCCTGCTGCTCGGGGTGGGGGAGCACAAAACCGGGGGACCGGACAAGGACTCAATCCTGTGCGACGCGCTGGAGGCGCTGATCGGCGCCACCTACCTGTCCACCGGGATGGAGGTCACCCGCCAGGTGGTACTCCAGGCCCTGTCGCCGCTGCTGGAAGAGGTGGAGTCGCTGGCCCAAACCACCGACTGGAAGACCCGGCTGCAGGAGTACATTGCCAGCTCGCCCTACCGCGACTACCAGTACCAGGTGGATGCGTCCGGGCCCGACCACCGACGCCAGTTTGCGGTCACGGTCCTGGTCGACGGCCAACCCACGGGACGAGCCAGCGCCTCCTCGCGCAAACACGCCGAGAATTTGGCGGCCCGCGACACCCTGGTCCAACTGGTGGGGCCCGAGGTGGACCCGACCGTCTCCGTCCTGCCTTCCGATCGGTGAGTCATGCCCGAACTGCCTGAAGTTGAGACTATTTCCTCCGGGCTGGCTCGGCGGATCGTGGGTCGGACCGTCACCGAAGTGGTGGGCGACCAGTCCCGCCTGTTCCGCCACAACCCGGACGGGTGGGAGACGGTGAGCCGGGCGCTCCTGCATCGCGAAATTGGCGCGGTGGGGCGGCGCGGGAAGTTCTTCTGGCTGGCACTTGCCCCGCAGGACCAGGTCGGGGACGGGACCCGGTGCCTGGTGATCCACCTGGGGATGTCCGGGCAAGTGCACGCTCAGTTGGCGGGATACTCAGTCCCCTGGGGGCACAAGCACGAACACCTGTGGGTTGGCTTGGACAACGACGCGTCCCTCAGTTTTGTCGACCAACGCCAGTTCGGGCACCTGACCGTTTCCCGCCTCGAACCCGCCGGCCCCGCCCTGATTCCGGGCGCTATCCGCCACATTGCTCCCGATCCGCTGGAGGCGGCCTTCGACCTGGTTGCGGTGACCGAGCGGGCGCGCCGATCCAACCGGACCGTCAAATCCCTGCTGCTTGACCAGGGGCTCGTCTCCGGGATTGGCAACATTTACGCCGACGAAACCCTGTTCCGATCCCGCTGGCCGGGTTGGACCCGAGGACGGGAACTGTCCGTGGACGACTGGGCTCAGGTGTTTGCCCACGCCCGCCAAATCCTGACCGAGGCCATCGCCGCCGGGGGCACCTCGTTCGACGAACTCTACGTCAACGTGGAGGGCGATCCGGGTTACTTCTCTCGGTCGCTGGCGGTTTACGGCCGCGAGGGAAAGCCGTGCCCGGGGTGTGGCCAACCGATTGAACGAATTGTGCTCGAAAAACGCAGCCACTTTTACTGCCCGTCGTTTTGCGGGGAAGCGCCACCGGCGAAAGTCCCAGAGAGCGGCAATTTCCAGTAACATAGCACTGTGAGTGAAATGAACGCGGGGACCCCTGAGTCCCGGATTCGGGTAATGATTGTTGACGACCATGAGATCGTGCGTCGGGGAATTGCGGAGATCATTGACCGCGAATCCGACCTCGAGGTGGTGGCCGAGGCCGGAACGGTAGAAGATGCCATTCGCCGCGCCTCCCTGGTCAAGCCGGATGTGATCCTGGTGGATCTGCAGTTGCCGGACGGGACCGGGGTGGACATCATGAAGAGCCTGAGTGAATCGAACCCGCAGATCCGCTCGGTCGTCCTGACCTCGTTTGACGACGACAACGCCCTGAGTGAGTCGGTGGCCGCGGGGGCGCGCGCCTTCATCCTGAAGACCGTCCGCAGCGGCGAAATCACCGACGTGGTTCGCGACGTGGCGGCCGGTCGGGTCCTGCTGGATGAGCGGACCATGACCCGGCGCCGGGGCGAAATTGACGATCCGACGGTGAACCTGACCCCGACTGAGCGCAAGGTCATTGAGCTGATTGGCGACGGGATGTCCAACCGAGAGATCGGGGACAGCCTTGGAATCGCCGAGAAGACGGTGAAGAACCACATTACTTCGCTGCTGGCCAAGATGGGCCTCCAGCGCCGGACCCAGGTGGCTGCCTGGGTGGCCTCGCAGCGGTCGGCCGCCTGGCGCAGCGGCGCCAAGTAGAGTTGGGCCGAGCCCCCACTCGCCGCGGATGATTCCGGGCCGGGTGGGGGCTCGATGCTATTCCGGCCCTATTTCGCTGGCTATTTCACTAGCAGCGGGACCCGCCAGACTACCGAGGTTCCCCGCCCACGCGGACCCATCCCAACGGCGAAGCTACCCCCGCGGTAGGCGGCCCGGTTGCCCATGTTGGCAATTCCGGAGCTGCGATTCCGCGACAGGTTGATCCCGCGCCCGTCGTCAATCACCGAGACCAGCAGTTCCCCCACGGGGGCCCGACCGTTGACGCTCACCTCAATTTTGACCGAGCGGGCCCCGGCGTGGCGGGCCACGTTGGACAAGGCCTCGCGAATGGTGGCGATGGCGTCCTCGGCCAGTTCCTCCCCAACCCGGCGGGTCAGCTCGGCCGATCGCTCAGCCCAGGTGTCGCTGCCTGCCTCCAAGATGTGTCCATCCAGCTCCAAAATCAGCGACGGGGCGAAGCCGAGCACACGGCGGGACCGGGAGGCCTCCTGCTCAAGCTGCTCGACAAAGGTCTGGCGCTCCTCGGTGTCCTTCAGCCCGCTAACCACCTGACGAATCTGACCAACGGCGTCCTCCAGACTGACGATGGCCCCGCGCAGTTCCTCGGCGATCCGCCGGTTGGAGTAGCGGCCTTCCTCCACCTCGGCCCGCAGCTTATCCAACTGCATCCCGGTGGCGAACAGCAGTTGGATTCCGAGATCGTGCAGGTCCCGTCCGATCCGGTCGCGCTCCTCCAGCATCAGGGCCACCGACTGGGCCTGGCGCCCCTGGGCCAGTTCCAACGACAGCGAAATGGTGGCGGCAAAGTTCTGAATGTGCGGCAGGTGCTCGCCGGAAAACGACGGTGCCTCCGGGGCGCGAAGCAGCAGCATCGCTCCCACCGTCTCATCCCCGGCCAAGAGGGGAAAAACCAGGCCGGAGCCGTACTGGGCCAAGGCCCCGAGGGGATCGTGCACCAGTTGACTGTAGGCCGGGGCGCACTGGCCCTCCCCGCGGGCGAAAGCCTCCCGGGTCAGCTCGGTGATCTCCAGCGGCATCCCGATGAAGCGGGCGGTGTCTTCCCCAGCGGTGAACTCGCAGGCCAGCTCCCGGTTGATTGAGGGGAGGAACAGCAGGGCGCCGACGGCGCTCCCACCGCGCAGGGCCAACTCCGTGGCCAAAGACAGGGATTCCTCCTCGTCCAGGTCCGCCACCACCGCCTGGGTGAACTCGCGGGTGACCGGCCCCCAACTCAGCCGTAGCTGGCGGGCCGTAGCCAACTGCCAGGCCTGGATGCCGGCTCGAACGATCTGGTTGAACCGGTCCCACAGGTCAGAATCAACCGGCTCAGAGTAGGCGAGCAGCACCAGCAGGTCGGCGCCCGGATGCAGTTCGCGGGTAATCCCATCGGTGAAGGTGGGCCAGAGTGCCGACGGTGACTCCTGCCGGTCGGCCAGGGCGTGAAGTTCGTCGGAGCTGAGCCCGTGACTGGCCAGGGGCACCCAGTTGGAGTCGCAGACCGCGGCCCGGGTGGAGCCGGTGACCTGGCCGCTCAGGTCCACAATTGCTTCCGCCATTTGTGCCGGCGTCTCGCAGTTTGCAGCAGCGAGTAAGAAGTCCAGCAGAGTGGTGGTTGCGGGTGGGGAAACGGTCACTTTTCTTGCTCCAATGCCCAACGATAGTAGGACGAATTGTTGAGTAGTTCTTCATGGGTTCCGACCTTCACTACTCTAGCGGGTGCATCGCCATTGTCTGGAGCCGGCTCCACCAGCAAAATGCGGTCGGCCAGGGCCAATTCGGAGAGGCGATGGGTGACCACCACCACGCCGCGGTCCTTCCCGGTTCCCGCCAGCAGCTCGTGCAAAATCTCCTGAGCCGTCTGGGAATCCAAGTGTTCACCCGGTTCGTCCAGCAGCATCAGGGGGGCGGGGGCAGCCAGGGCGCGGGCCAGTAGCAGGCGTCGGCGCTCGCCGCCGGAAATGCTGGTGGGGGTCAGTAATGTGTCCAATCCATCAGGCAGAGCCTCCAGCCAGAGCCGCAGACCCATCCGACCAATTAGCTCCTGCGCCTCTTCTCGGGTCAACTTCGGATTTGCCACCCGCAAATTCTCAAAGACGGTCGTGCCGAAAATATGGGCATCCTCGGTGGTCAAACTAACTACGGAGGTGAACTGGTCCCGATCCGCACCCCAGGTCGCAGCGCCGTTGAGCTGGCAGAGCCCGCCCTTGGGGGCCAACATGCCGGCCAGCGTGTACAGGAGTGTGGTCTTTCCGATCCCGGACGGTCCGACGATGGCGGTGGTGGTGCCCGGTTTCAGTTCCAAGGAGACCCCTTCGGCCACGACCGGATGGCCGGGCCAACCTACGGCCAAATCCTGAGCCACCAGGGTGGCCCCGGCCGGAACGCCGTGAACCGGCCGCTCGGGCTCGTCCTCCGGGCCGAGCAGGTCCACGATCCGGCGGGCGGCCTGGGCGGAGCGGACCAACTGGGCGGCCGCCGGAGCCAACTCGGCGGTCCCCTCGAACGCCGAGAGCGGGGTCAGGACCAGGACGGCGAAGGCAACGGCAGCCAGTGTCGTCGCCCCCACCTCGGGGGTGGCCACCAGCAGCACGCCGACCACGGCCAGCCCCATGGCCACCCGATCCAGCGCGGTGCCGAGGGCGGCGGGCCGGTCGGCGGCGGCTCGGGCCCGGTTGATCCGGTGGGTGACGGCACCCAGTTGGGCCTGAAGGGCGGGCAGTTGCCCGGAGACCCGGAGCTCGTCGGCCCCGTCCATGATGGTCATGGCACTGACGGCCAGGTCCCGCTGTGACTCCAGTTCGGCCGCCTCCGCTGCGCGGGTGGACCGCATCGTCAGCAGGGGAACCACCACCCCCGAGACCAGCAGCATGGCGGCCAGGATCACGGCGGCCGGGACGGAGAGGAAGGCGAAGCCAACCACGGTGCCCAGGCCGACGATCAGCGCCACCAGGGCAGGCAGCAGCGACTTCACGACGAAGTCGCCAACCGTGTCCACGTCCGCGCCGGTGCGGTTCAGCAGGTCGCCGCGCTGCAGGCGGGCCACCCGTTCAATCGGGCCGGCCACCAGCAGATCGTAGATGCCCAGGCGCAGGCGATCCATCCCGTCGAGGGCCACCTGGTGGCTGGCCAGACGTTGCAGGTAGCGGAACAGGGCGCGGCTAATCCCGAAGAAGCGGACGGAGGTGGCCGCGATGGTCAGGGTGAGTACCGGGGGCATCTGGGAGGCCCGCGCGATCAGCCAGGCCGAGGTGGCCGCCAGGGCCACGGCGGCACCCAGCCCACACACTCCCAGCAGCAGCGAGAGCGCGAACCCTCCCGGGCGAATCTGCAGCAGCTTCAGGACTCGACGCAGAGCCCGCAGGTCTTCTTTCATCGGTGGGCCTCCGCCTCGGTTAGGGCTCGGGGATCCAGGAACCCAGGCATTTCGACGGGAATGACCTGACCGGTCCAACTGGAGGCCAGCTGGGGGTAGCGGTCCATTTCTCCCTCGGTTGCCGGCGCGGACTGCACTTGGATCACCCGGTCGGCCACCCCCAGCACAGCCGCCCGGTGCGCAATCACCAGGACGGTGGTGCCGCGGGATCTCAGTGCCGCCAGGATCTGCACGATCTGATCCTCGCTGAGGGCGTCCAGGTGCGCGGTGGGTTCGTCCAGCACCAGCAGCGGTGGACGAACCAGCAGCGCCCGGGTGAGGGCGAGGCGTTGGCGCTGACCAACTGAGAGCCCGAGGCCGCCGAGCCCAAGCGGCGTCTCCCACCCGAGGGCGAGGGAAGCGAGTACCTGATCAAACCCGGTTAGGCGGGCCGCCTCGTCCAACTCTTCGACCGAGGCTGTGGGGGAGACGTTTTCCCGGATGGTGCCCGGCACCAGGGTGGGGGACTGCGGCACCCACGAGAGTTGACGCCAGAGGGAAGGCAGGTTGATCCGGGACAGCGGGACCGAACCGATCAGCACCTGCCCGCGGGTGGGCGGCTCCAATCCGAGCAGGGCCGCGACCGCCGTCGATTTGCCGGCACCGGAGGGGCCCGCCAGCGCGGTGATCTGGCCCGGTTCAACCACTTCGGTCAGCTCAGCGGGAGCCCAGGCGCCACGTGCGGCCACCGAAACGCCGTCAAACACTAGTCGGGTCCGGGTCAGGTCCGGAGCCGGCTCGTCCCCGGACGGCGGGGGCGTCTGCTCCAGAATCTCAAAGCACGAGTTGGCGGCGGCCACCCCGTTGGCTGAGGCGTGGAACTGGGCCCCCACCTGACGCAGCGGTTCGAAGACTTCGGGGGCCAGCATGATGATCACCAGGCCGGTGGCCAGCGGGATGTTGCCAGCCACCATCCGGAAACCCACCTGGACGGCCACCAGTGCCACCGACAGGGTGGCCAGAAACTCCAGGACCCCGCCCGAAAGGAAAGCGATCCGCAGGGTCTGCATGGTGGCCTTCGTGTTGCGGCCGGACAGGTCCACCAGGGCGGTCCGAGGGCCACGTTCGCGTCCGAGCGCCCGGAGGGTGGGCAGGCCGGTCAGCAGGTCCAGCAACTGACTGCCGAGGCGTTCCATAGCCGCCAGTTTGGTGGCGGAGGCGGATTGGGTTAGGCGGCCAATCAGGATCATGAAGATCGGGATCAGCGGAATGGTCACCAGGGCCACCAGGGCGGACCAGAAGTCCAGCAGCAAAATGGCGACCAGGGTGGCCGGGGTGACCGTCATTACCAGCAGCAGCTGAGGAAGGAACCGAACGAAGTAGGGGCCCAGATCGTCAAGCCCGCGGGTGACCAGGGTGACCGTGTTCGACCCGTGGGTGGCACGCCAGCGCGGACCGAGCGCCACCGCGTGGTTTACCACCTGTTCGCGCAGTTCGGCCACTGTCTGGTCAGCCGCCCGGTGGGCGCGCGATTCGCGCAGGTAGAGCAGGAGCCCGCGGGCCAGAATCACCAGCGCCAGCCACCCGACGGTCGGCATGATCTCTGCCAGGGTGGCGCTGCGGGTGATCACCGGGCTGGCTGCCCCCGAGATGAGGAAGGCCTGGCCGATTACCAGGGCTGCCATCAGGGTGCCAAGAAGGGCAATTTCAAGGATGTAGCGACGAGCACTGCGGGCATACCGCAGCAGCCTCGGGTCCAAGGGTTTCACCCCTTCATTGTCTCAGACCGGGCCGAAGAGGGCAGGGGAGGAGCGGGGGCTGCCCGACAGTGCGCCGGGCCGGTTAGCACTGTGCCCCCCACCGAGTTGGTGAGGGGCACAGGCCGGTTAGATGCTAACTACTGCTTGCCGGTCAGGAAGTTCGCACCCAGGCGAATTTTCGCAGGCCACAGGCCCGAATCCGGCGTCACATCCCGGTGGCCAACTCGGTCGCGGAAGACCCAGTAGGACCAGAGGGTGTAGGCCAGCACGATCGGCACCAGGACCACGGCGACAATGGTCATCACGGTCAGGGTTCCGTTCGTTGAGGAGGCCAGCGGAATTGTCAGGGAGTACTCGGGTGCAATCGCAGACTTCATGACGTTCGGAGCCATGGCGGAGAAGATCCACGCCACCGCGCTGGCAATCCCGATTGCGGAGGCGGCAAACGCCTTCCCAGGGCTGCGCAGGGCCGGCTGCGAGAACGCGGCCGAGGTGATCAGGGCCAGCGCCGCAATCACGAGCGGGATCCAGGCCAGCACGTTCGCGCTGTAGGCGAACTGTCCCCAGACCACCCAGACGGCAGCGAGCAGCGTCGCCACCACCGAGACCGGCCCGGCCAAGCGATTGGCCCGCTCCGCCACCAACCCGTCCGTCTTCAGCGAGACGAACTGGATTCCGTGGGACAGGCAGACCAGCAGCAGCATCACGCCGCCCAGCAGGGTGAAGGGGGTGAACAGGGAGAAGAACCCGCCGGTCAGGTTGTAGACCGTGGTGCCGTCCCCGGCCACAGCGGCCACCTGCTCGGGCGGAATAATGGCGCCCGTCAGGCGGTTCTGCGCCTCAATCTGCATCCCTTGAACCAGGTTCGAGAAGGCCACGCCGAGCACCAGGGGCACCCCGAACGAAGCGACCGTCTGGAACCAGTCCCAGTTGGCCCGCCACCGCTCAGAGCGGAGCTTTGACCGCCACTCAATGGCGGTGATCCGCACGATCAGCAGCACCAGAATCAGGAACAGCGCCAGATACATGCCCGAGAACATGGTCGCGTACCAGGCCGGGAAGGCGGCGAACGTCGCGCCCCCGGCGGTCAGCAGCCAAACTTCGTTCCCGTCCCAGTGCGGGCCGATGCTTCGCACCAGCTGGGTCCGTTCCCGATCGTTCTTGGCCGCGATGGGGAGCAGCATGCCGACGCCGAAGTCAAAGCCTTCCAGCACCAGGTACACGGTCCACAGGACCGCAATCAGAATGAACCAAAGAATACTGAGGAATTCCATTTATCTCTCCCTCTCAGTAGCCAAAGACGAGGGCGTCGTCTTGGCTGGACTTGGTTCCGTCGTCGGCGGTGCCCTTGTCGCCGTCGTGGACCCCCTCCAGCACGTATCGCCGCATGAGCAGGTACCAAACCACGCCGAGGGCCGCGTACAGCACGGTGAACAGGATCAGGGTGGTTAGGGTTTGCCAGGCCGGCACCGCGGTCGAGATGCCCAAGTCCGTCATCATCAGCACTTGGGAGACCGGGTCTCCGCCCTCAATGGCACTGAGGTTTGGATGCACCACCCAGGGTTGGCGGCCCACTTCGGTGAAGATCCAGCCGGCGGAGGCCGCGATAAACGGCATCGGCAGGCAGATCAGCGCAAAGGTGCCGAGTCTCTTCGAGGTCGGGACCCGTCCTCCTCGGGTGGCGACCAGTCCCCAAATAGCCAGGATGGCCGAGAAGGCTGCCAACCCGATCATGATGCGGAAGGACCAGAAGACGACCATCTGAGGCGGAATGAACTCGTACTGGGAGGCGTCGCCGTACTGGGCGACAAACGCCTCGTTCTGGTTCAGCATTTCCACGAAGCGTTCCTGAATGTCAGCGACGCCTTCGACTTCGGCGCTGAACGAGTTGGTGGCCATGAACGAGGCCACACCGGGAACGGTGAGGAGCCGGGTTGGTTCGCCGCTGCCATCCAGCGGGCAGGAACCGAACTGGGCCACGGTGAAGGCGGCCCCCTCGGTGTCCATGCAAATGCCCTCGGCGGCGGCCATCTTGGCCGGCTGGAACTTGACCATTTCCTGGCCTTGGAAGTGACCGGTCGTGACGGTTCCAAGCCCGCCAATGATCACGACGAGCAGGCCGAAGCGGGTGATGGGCAGCCAGACGTTGCGCGCCTCATTCATCCCGGATTCACCGCCTTCGCGGGCGGAGCGAGTCATCCACCAGATGGCGATGCCGGCAATAAAGGTGCCGGTCAGCAGCCAGGAGGAGGTGATGACGTGCGAGAAGGTCAGCCACGTCATTGGGCTGGTGAGGAGTGAGAGGAACCCGGAGGTGCCGTCGAGTTCGGCTCGACCGGTGGCCGGGTTAAAGACTGCCCCCAGCGGATGTTGCATCCACGAGTTGGCAATCAGGATCCACAGTGCTGAGAGGTTCACCCCGATGGTGACCATCCAGATCATTGCTAGGTGCAGGCCCTTGGAGATTCGGCCCCAACCAAAGATCCACAGTCCCAGGAAGGTGGACTCAAGGAAGAAGGCCAGCAATGCTTCAATTGCCAGCGGCGCCCCGAAGATATCGCCGACGTAGCGGGAGTATTCGGACCAGTTCATGCCGAACTGGAACTCTTGGACGATGCCGGTGGCAACCCCCAAAGCGAAGTTGATCAGCAATAGTTTGCCGAAGAAACGAGTTGCTTTGAGCCATGCCTCATTGCCGGTACGGTGCCAAATAGTCTGCATGATGGCAACGCCAAGTGAGAGCCCGATGGTAAGCGGAACCAGGATGAAATGGTAAACGGTCGTGATCGCAAACTGCCACCGTCCCAGCGCGACAGGATCTAATACTGTCGGCAGGATTTCCATGTATTTCGCCTTTCGATAAAGTGCCGTTGGGAGCCCCTCCGGCGCAAAAACTGGACCGGCGAGACGCCTACAGTATAGGACGTTCTTCCCCAACATGTGTTGATTTGATGACAGGGTGCTCAAACGTGGGCTGACCTGCGGTTTTGTCCCTTTTGGTAGGCCTTAAGTCCTATTTTCCTCACGAGGTTCGGTTCGTGAGAAACGCTACTGCTATGGGGCTCTTTGGCCCCGTGTGTGGAATACTGGGGGCAATGGCGCAGGATTGCATACCCAGTCCTGTCGGTCTAGTTGACCCGGTGCAGCCGCGATTTTTCCAGCGGGCGCCGCGCGGTCCGACGGACGCCCACCCAGCTGGGGGCCGTGAAGCTTTGCATCCCTCGCGGATGAGAGAGACGAGCAGTCTGGCGCCGGGTATGCGCTGCTAGACCAGATATTTGGAGCACACTTAAATATGTCAGAAGAGGAACAGTTGCCTCTGGCTCCGGCTGCGGCCACCCTGCTTTTTCAGGCCCCGCAGTTCGTGGAACCGGCACCAAAAGAACGATCTTCGGAGCCGGCGCCAGCTGGTGACTCGGACGACTCCGGTCGGGGTCGTAAGCGGACGCAGAAGGCTGCCCGCCCGGCCGAGGCGGTCGAAGAGAGCGCACCGGTAGCGGCCGAAACCCCGAAGAAAAAAAACAACGGCAAGAAGAAGCCGAAAAAGAGCGAACCCGAAGAGGTAGCTCCCAACCCCGAGAGTGAAGAGTCCGAAGAGGATTCGGAAGGATCGCACCGGCGTCGACGCCGACGCTCGCGCTCCACCAACGAAACCGCAGAGGAAACCTCAGAGCCGTCAGACCAGGTGCAGGCGCTCAAGGGCTCCACCCGGCTGGAGGCCAAGCGGATGCGTCGGCGCGAAGGCCGACGGGAGGGACGGCGGCGCCAGTCCATCACCGAAGCGGAGTTCCTGGCCCGGCGCGAGTCTGTGGACCGGGAGATGGTCGTGCGCCACAAGGATGGCCTCGACCAAATCGCCGTGCTGGAAGACGGCCTGCTGGTCGAGCACTACGTGGCCCGCCGGACCCAGCAGTCGATCGTCGGCAACATTTACCTGGGGCGGGTGCAAAACGTCCTGCCCTCGATGGAGGCGGCCTTCGTCGACATTGGCCGCGGCCGCAATGCGGTCCTGTACGCCGGCGAGGTCAACTGGGATGCGCTGGGGATGGAAGGAAAGCCGCGTCGAATCGAGCAGGCGCTCAAGTCCGGCGACACCGTCCTGGTCCAGGTAACCAAGGACCCGATTGGACACAAGGGCGCCCGCCTCACCAGTCAGGTGACGCTGGCCGGCCGCTACCTGGTCCTGGTGCCGGGTTCGTCCATGCTGGGCATTTCCCGGAAACTGCCCGACACGGAGCGGTCCCGGCTAAAGAAGATCCTGCGCGAGGCCGTGCCCAACGACGCGGGTGTGATCGTTCGGACCGCCGCGGAGGGTGCCAGCGAAGAGCAACTGCGCGCCGACGTCGACCGACTGGTGAAGCAGTGGAGCGACATTCAGCAGAAGCAGGCCGGGACCAGAAAGGCCCCCCAGCTCCTGCGCGGGGAACCGGAACTGGTGGTCCGGGTCGTCCGCGACATTTTCAACGAGGACTTCAAGCAACTGGTGGTGCAGGGCGACGAAACTTGGGCCACCGTGTCCGAGTACGTAGCTGAGCTCTCCCCGGAGCTGGAGGCCCGCCTCGAACACTGGACCTCACCTGACGACGTGTTCCAGGCCAAGCGAATTGACCAGCAGCTCGCCAAGGGGATGGACCGGAAGGTCTGGCTGCCCAGCGGCGGCACCCTGGTGATTGACCGGACCGAAGCGCTGACCGTGGTCGACGTCAACACCGGCAAGTTCATCGGTTCCGGCGGCACGCTGGAAGAGACGGTCACCCGCAACAACCTGGAAGCGGCCGAAGAGATTGTCCGCCAGCTACGCCTGCGCGACATTGGCGGGATCATCATCATCGACTTTGTCGACATGGTGCTGGAGTCGAACCGCGAACTGGTGCTCCGCCGCCTGGTGGAATGCCTGGGACGCGACCGCACCCGCCACCAGGTCACTGAGATCACCTCGCTGGGACTGGTGCAGATGACCCGCAAGCGGGTCGGTGAGGGACTGGTTGAGGCGTTCTCCACCACCTGTGAAGCCTGCGAAGGCCGGGGCTTCATCGTGCACGACCACCCGGTCGAAGTGCAGATCTCCGCTCCCTCGAACGGGAAGAAGCGGAAGTCTCGCGGCGACGATGCGCCCAAGCGGAACCAGCGGGAGTCGGCTTCGAAAGAAGCTGAAGCTCCTGTCAGTCACGTGGGTGACGAGAAAGTGAAGACCGCCCTGTCCGCGATCGCGGCAGCGACCGTGGTGCGGGAAGAGGAAAAGCCGGCTTCGGCCGAGTCGGACCGAGCCCAGGCTGGGTCCAGGCGGAAGCCGGCGACCCGGAAGGCTCCCGCCAAGCGGGCGGAGCCCAAGGCCCAGGAGCAGGCAAAGGTCGAGGAGCCCAAGGTTGAACCGGTGGCCGCCCCTCAGCCCGAGCCGGAGGCCAAGCCGAAGCGTCGGCGCGTGGTCTCCTCCCAGGAGCCGATCGAGCCGACCGTGCGTCCGGCAGCAGACGCGGGGGAGGGGCGCAGCCTGCTCGAATCCGCCGCAGCCGCGCTGGACGCGGTGGTGGATCACCGGGAAACCCCGGCTCGCCCTCGGCGGCGGCGCAAAGTGGTCGCGGAGAGCCCAATCCCCGCGGTCAAGTCCGAGTCGCGTCCGGTGGACGAAGCCAAGCGCGAAGCGGCTCAACAGGCGGTCCAGGACCTGCTCGGCAGCTGAAATCGGGGGAAAAGGGCGCATTAGTGCTAAATGACACACCTGTCATACGCCCTTTTCCGTCCGACAAGGTTGCCGCCAGGCGCGCCAATCCGATAAATTAAATGGTCGGTGCATTCAGCACCAGCCGGAGAACGTCCCGCGTGGGCTGGTTCCGGTTCCGAAGTTTTTAGATGAGGACAATAACGTGGTCTACGCGATCGTTAAAGCCGGTGGCCGGCAAGAGAAGGTCTCCGTGGGTGACACCCTGGTGGTCGACAAGTTGGCGGACGAAATCGGCTCGACCGTCGAATTCCAGCCCGTCATGCTCGTTGATGGCGAAAACATCAACACCGATGCAGAGAAGCTGGCCAAGGTCAGCGTTAAGGCTGAGATTGTGGACAGCGCGAAGGGTCCCAAGATCACCATCATCAAGTACAAGAACAAGACCGGTTACCGCAAGCGTCAAGGTCACCGTCAGCCCCTCTCGGTCGTCAAGATCACCGAGATCGCCTAGGGCCCACAAGGAAGAGAGAACCACAACATGGCAACTAAAAAGGGGGTTGGCTCCTCCCGTAACGGCCGCGACTCGAACGCTCAGCGTCTAGGAGTCAAGCGCTTCGGTGGGCAGTCCGTCAACGCCGGTGAAATCCTGGTCCGTCAGCGCGGCACCAAGTACCACCCGGGGGCGAACGTGGGCCGTGGCAAGGACGACACACTTTTTGCTCTGTCAGCCGGTAGCGTTGAGTTTGGCAACTACCGTGGCCGCAGGGTCATCAGCGTGGTTGAGGCGTAAGCCTAAATCACCGTATGAGGGGCGTTCGGTTTGTCCGGACGCCCTTTCTCATATCTATCGAAGGATGTTTTAGTGGCCGAGTTTATCGACCGAGTGAAGATTTTTGTGACCGCCGGGGACGGTGGCCACGGGTGCGCTTCCGTGCGCCGCGAGAAGTTCAAGCCGCTGGGGGGACCTGACGGTGGCAACGGCGGCAACGGCGGTTCGGTGGTCGTGCAGGTGGACTCGAACGTGTCGACCCTGCTCAGCTTCCACCATCGGCCCCACCACAAGGCGAAGAACGGTGAGCCCGGCAAGGGCGACCTGCGCCAGGGTAAGAACGGCGACGACATTATCCTCCCCGTGCCGATCGGCACCGTGATCAAGGATGAGTCCGGGGAGCTGCTGGCCGACCTCCAGGGAGACGGCGCCCGCTACGTGATTGCGGAAGGTGGGCGAGGCGGACTGGGGAACGCGGCCCTGGCCAACCGGGCCCGGAAGGCCCCCGGGTTTGCCCTGCTGGGCGAGCCGGGCGAAGAGGCCACCGTGGTGCTGGAGCTGAAGTCGGTTGCCGACGTGGCCCTGGTGGGTTACCCCTCGGCGGGGAAGTCCTCGCTGATCGCCGCACTGTCGGCCGCTCGTCCGAAGATTGCGGACTACCCGTTCACCACGCTGATCCCGAACCTGGGCGTGGTTCAGGCCGGCGAGGTGCGCTACACCATCGCCGACGTGCCGGGCCTGATTCCCGGCGCCTCCGAAGGCAAAGGCCTGGGACTGGAGTTTTTGCGCCACATTGAACGCTGCTCGGTGATTGCCCACGTGATCGACTGCGCGTCCTTTGATCCGGATCGTGACCCGGTCACCGACCTGCAGACGATCGAAGCCGAACTGGGGGCCTACGAAGGGGACCTGGCTCAGATTGAGGGCTACGTGCCGCTGATGGAGCGGCCCCGCCTGATCGTGTTGAACAAGGTCGACATTCCCGACGGGCAGGCGATGGCCGACCTGATGATGCCGGAACTGGAACGGCTGGGCTGGCCGATTTTCGCCGTCTCAGCGGTAACCCATCAGGGGCTCCCGGCTCTGTCCTACGCGATGGCGGCCGAGGTGGAGGCTCAGCGGGCACTGCGACCCGCCCTGGAGGAAACTCGGGTGGTCCTGACGCCGAAGGCGGTGGGCACCAAGAACGCGCCTGTGACGGTCACTCCGGTCCAATTCGGCGGCGAAACCGTGTTCCAAGTGCGGGGGGCCAAGCCGGAACGGTGGGTCCGCCAAACCGACTTTGGCAACGACGAGGCGGTCGGCTACCTGGCCGATCGGCTGGCTGCCGCCGGGGTGGAAGACGCCCTGGTCAAGGCGGGGGCCGTGCCCGGCTCACCGGTGGTAATTGGCCCGGTTGAGGGCGGAATGATCTTCGACTGGGAACCCACTTTGAGCACCGGCGCGGAGCTGCTCGGTGGACGAGGGGAAGACCCCCGGTTGGACCCGAACCTGCGTCGGACCACCACGGAGAGACGGCGGGAATACAAAGCCCGGATGGACGGGAAAGAGGCCGCCCGCCAAGAGCTGCGCGCCGAACGCGATCGGGGTGTCTGGACCGATCCGGAGGAGGGTTAGCCGGTGTCAACCTCAGAGCGGGCCCGCGAACTGCTGGCTCCGGATGTGCGGGATCGGCGCCGGAACCAGGAGAGTGAGAAGCGACGCCAGCGGTCCCAGGGACAGCGTCGAATCGGGGTAATGGGCGGAACCTTCGATCCCATTCACCACGGTCACCTGGTGGCCGCCTCCGAGGTGATGGACCGGTTCAACCTGGAACAGGTGGTGTTCGTCCCGGCAGCCACGCAGCCGTTCAAAGCTGGTCGCGAGGTGGCCCCGGCCGAGCACCGGTACCTGATGACGGTGATTGCCACCGCCTCGAACAACCGCTTCACCGTGTCCCGGGTCGACATCGATCGGGGAGGGCTGTCCTACACCTACGAGACGCTGCGACAGCTGCACGAGGAGGACCCCGAGGTGGAATGGTATTTCATCACCGGGGCCGACGCGCTGGAGAGCATCCTGGAATGGAAGAACGCGCCGGAACTGTTCGAACTGGCCCACATCATTGGGGTGACGCGGCCCGGGCACGTCCTGGGCAAGGCCGAGCTGCCCGCCGACTCCGTCTCGCTGCTGGAGATTCCGGCGCTGGCAATCTCCTCGAGTGATTGCCGGGAGCGGATCCGCACCGGGAAACCGATCTGGTATCTGGTTCCCGACGGGGTAGTACAGTACATTGAGAAATACGGGCTCTACCGATAATTTGGAAGGATCTATGACCTGCACAAACCACGCCTTGGAGCTGCTGGAAATCGCAGCCAAGGCCGCTGACGACGCGCTGGGGCTGGACCCGCTGGCCCTGGACGTCAGTGAGCAACTCTACCTGGCCGACATCTTTTTCCTCGTCACTGCGGACAATCCGCGCCACTCCCGCTCGATTGCGGAGGAGATCACCACGGAGATCAAGAAGGCGACCGGCCAGTTGCCGGTGGCCACCGAGGGTGAACTGGGCTCAGGCTGGGTGGTGGTGGACTACGGGGACCTGGTCGTCCACGTGCTGCAGCCCGAAGAGCGGGACTTCTACGCCCTCGACAAGCTGTGGGATAAGAGTCCGCGCCTCGTCACCGCCTAAATGAGCGAGGTTCGCCTCGGACTCACGCGGGCAGCCCCGGTTGCGCTGGGGATGGTGCCGCTGGGGATGGCTTTTGGCCTGCTCGTAGTGAACCTGGGGTTGGCCTGGTGGTGGGCCCCGGTGTTCAGCGCCGTGGTGTACGCCGGATCGCTGGAGTTCCTCCTGGCCACGATGGTGGCGGCGGCCGTTCCCCTCGGACAAATTGTGATTACCACCCTGGTCGTCAACTCGCGGCACGTGTTTTACGCGCTTTCGTTTCCGCTGCACCGGGTCCACCCGCTGGCCCGCCCCTACGCCACCTTCGCCCTGACCGACGAGGCCTACGCGCTGACGGCAACTCCGGAGGCAAACACCTGGTCCAGCGGACGGATCCTGGCCCTGCAGGCACTGCTCCAGTGTTTCTGGGTGGGGGGAGCCACCGCCGGGGCACTGCTGGGAACGGCTTTGCCGCTGGCGGCCGTCTCGGGACTTGAGTTCGCCCTCACGGCCCTGTTCGTGGTCCTGGCCCTGGACGCCTACCGGGCGGCCCCGAGCCCCCGGGTGGTGGTGACGGCCATCGGATCGGCCGTGGTGGCCGCCCTGTTGGTGCCCGAGCAGATGCTGCTGGTCGCCTACGGCACCTTCGCGCTTCTATCACTGCTGGGGGCCCGCCGTGCCGCCTGAGCAAATCCTCGTTTCCGTCCTGGTGGCCGGGGGACTGACCTGGTTCCTGCGGGCCGCACCCTTCGCGTTTATTGGACGCGTGCGCCACCACCCCCTGGTCCAGCACCTGAGCCGGCAGATGCCGCTCGGAGTCCTGCTGATTCTGGTGGTCTACCTGCTGCAGGGGGTGCAGTGGGAGACCGGGCTGGCCACCGCGGCCGCCCTGGCGGTCACCGTCGGACTGCACCTGTGGCGCCGCTCAGTCCTGCTGAGCATCGTGGGCGGCACCGCGATCTACCTGCTGCTGCTCTGATCAGCCCAGCTCGGCCTGCGGGGTGGGCCAGCTGACCCCGGCGGAGCGGTGGTAAGGCCACTGACGACCCTCCCACCAGGAAGTCTGCGCCGCCACCCGGCGGGTGAAGGACTCCCAGTTGAGCTCCTCGGTCCAGGCCACTTCGGCCACGCCGGCCAGGCGCGGAAGCAGCATCACCATCAGGCCCTCCAGCGAGTGGATGGTTTCGGTCCAGATGGCGGCCTCAACCCCGACCACCGCCCGGGGGTCCAGTCCCTCGATCACCCGGGTCGGCTCCCACCGGTACGAGTCGGACAGTTCGACGTACCCGGCCCAATCCTGGCCCAGTTCGGTCGACTGATCGTATTTCAGGTCCAGGTAGGTGTGCTCGGCCGGGGACATGACGACCAGGGCTCCGCGCTGGGCCGCCTGAACCACCGCCTCGGTCCCGGAGCGTCCGTCCCAGAACTGCACCACCGAGCCGGGCGGAAGGGCGGCCTGAGCAATCTCCTGCCAGCCGACAATCTCCTTCCCGGTTGCCAGCACCGCGTGAACCGCCTCGCCCACCAGCTGGACGTACTCGTCCGACTCCAGGGCCAGGGCCTCATCCCCACCCAGGTGCAGGTAGGCGCTCTCGGTTTGCTCGGCCGCGTCGGCAAAGACTGACTGCAGGAACTCTCGGGTGGCGGGCAGGGCCGCGTGGAGGCGCGAGAACCCCACCTGCATCCCGTCGTAGGCGTCGGTTGGCTGACCGTCAGGGTTCAGCTCCGGGCAGGCGTGGGTGGCGGCATTAGTGTGGCCGGGAACGTCCAATTCGGGGATCACGTCGATTCCGCGCGCCTCCGCGTAGCCGACCAGATCGGCAAACTCCGCCTGGGTGTAGAAGCCGCCGCGCCCACCGGCGATGGCGGTCGGGCCGGAGATCTCGGTCAGCTCCGGGTGGGAGGGGACCTCCAGTCGCCACCCCTGATCGTCGGACAGGTGCAGGTGCAGGCGGTTGAACTTGTAGCGCGCCAGCAGGTCAATCACCTGTTTGACTTCATTGGGAGGGAAGAAGCTGCGGGCCACGTCCAGGGTCAGACCGCGCCAGGTGAACCGCGGGGCATCATCAATCTCCACGCCCGGCAGGTGGCCGTCCTCGACCAGTTGAACCAGGGTGGCGAGGGCCCGGATGATCCCCAGGTCGGTGGGGGCGCTGAGCTGGACCCGGTCCGCCTCGACCCGGATTCGGTAGGCCTCCGGACTGGGGTTTTCCCAACCGTCCGGCTCAATTTGGAGCGCGATTGTCCGGGACGCGTCCGGGGTGAGCTCGGCGCCGCTGGCGGTGAGGAACTCGGCGAGGGGCACCTCCACCACGAGTCGAAGCGACTCATCCACTTCCAGGCGCAGGGGTTGGTCGAGGGGGAAGGTCACCTCGGGATCGGTGAGCACACTTTGTGGTTGGGGGAGGAGGGGGAGGGGGGACATGGTTCCTCACTGGGCTTGGGAATTGGGATCCTGTCCATCTTAAGCCGCTGGCGGGACGGGCGCAGGCTGCCGGGCCGGGGATCGGGCCAGGGATCGGGCTGCACCCTTGCAGAGCTCGGTACTTAACGTTACTATCTACTGGTAGGTAGTGATGCTGAGTACTGGGGGATTGATGAACAAACAGCTGACCGAGATGCTCAAGGGAACCCTGGAAGGCATTGTCCTCTCCCTTCTGTCCCAGCGACCTGCCTACGGCTACGAGATCACAGCTTCCCTGCGTGAACGCGGCTTCACCGACCTGGCTGAGGGAACCATCTACGCGCTCCTGGTCCGCATTGAGCAGCGGGGCCTGGTGGACGTGGACAAAGTTCCCTCCGAAAAGGGGCCGCCGCGAAAGGTCTACACCTTGAATCCGGCTGGACGCAGCCAGCTGGCGGACTTCTGGGACACCTGGACTTTCCTGTCCGCCCGGATAGAACAGCTTCGAATAGGAGAAAACCATGACTAACCCACTTGAGTTCATCACCGGCAGTTGGGAGGGCAAACGCCAATGGCGTGCCTACCGTCAGCGGGTGGAGGCGCTGCCGGGCCCCTATCGAAAGGCGGCCAGCGCGATTGAACGCTACCTGCTGCACACCGGCCCCACCGACACCGAACCGATGATGCAGATGCTGACCGATCTGGCTGACCTGTTTGAGCAGGCAGTGGCCGACCAGACCCATCTACGCGAGGTTGTGGGCGACGACCCGGTCGAGTTTGTCGAGACATTCAAGGACAACTACGGGCAGGGCTCTTGGCTGGCGAAAGAGCGCCAGCGGCTCCGCGATGCCGTGGAGGAGCAACTCCAGTGAGCGTGGTGGTACGCGGGGTGGAGAAATCCTTCGGCTCGGTCCATGTCCTTCGCGGCGTCGACCTCACGGTCCCGTCGGGACAGATTTTTGCCCTCCTGGGTTCGAATGGGGCCGGGAAGACAACCCTGGTTCGGATCCTGGCCACCCTGCTTCCGCCCGACCGCGGGCAGGTGCAGGTGGCCGGCTTCGACGTGACCACCCAACCGGACCGGGTTCGGCGGGCGATCAGCCTGACCGGCCAGTTTGCCGCCGTCGACGAGGTGCTCACCGGACGGGAAAACCTGGAGTTGGTGGCGCGCCTACGGCAGGTGCCCCACCCGCGTGAGGTCGCCGACCGGGCGCTGTCCCAGTTCCGCCTCGTCGAAGCGGGGGATCGGCCCGTTCGCACCTACTCGGGTGGGATGCGGCGCCGGCTGGACCTGGCAATGAGCCTGATCGGGCAGCCCGAGGTGGTGGTCCTGGACGAGCCCACCACCGGCCTGGACCCGGAGGCCCGCCGCGACGTGTGGCAGGTGATCAGGGACCTGGTGAGGGACGGAACCACGGTTGTGCTGACCACCCAGTACCTGGAGGAGGCGGAGCAGTTGGCCGACCAGATCGCCATCTTGCACGAGGGGCGGATTCTGGTGAACGGCACCCTGGCCGAACTCAAAGACCTGCTGCCGCCCACGACCGTCGAATACGTGGAGCGTCAGCCCAGCTTGGAAGAAGTGTTCCTCGCCCTGACGGGGAGCCAAGGAGGAAACGCCCGATGACCGCCACGCTCCGCGAAACAGCCATCCTGACCCGCCGGACCCTGCGGCACCTGACCCGGAGTCCGGACACGATCATCACCAGCGCCCTGATTCCGGTGGCCCTGATGCTCATGTTCATCTACGTTTTTGGTGGGGCGCTGGCGCCCAGCCTGCCCACCGCCTCCTACCTGGAGTACATGCTGCCCGGCATTTTGCTGTTCACAGTCGGGTCCGGCATCGTCTACACGTCGGTCAGGCTTTTCTCCGACCTGCAGGGTGGCCTGGCTGAACGCTTCGCCTCCCTGCCGATCTCCCGGGCCGCCCCGCTGTGGGCGCACGCGCTCACCTCGCTGGTGGGGACCCTGGTACCGGTGGGGCTGGTCTTGCTGATTGCAGTTGGGCTCGGCTTTCGCAGTCCAGCCGGAGTCGGATCGTGGTTGGCGGCGCTCGGCCTGCTGGCGGCGCTGGTCCTGGCCCTCACCTGGGTGGCGATTCTGGCCGGGCTTGGGGCCAAAACCGTGGAGAGCGCCAGCGCGTTCTCCTATCCCATTCTGTTCCTCCCCTTTGTCAGCTCCGCCTTCGTTCCCACCGACACCATGCCCGGACCGCTGCGGTGGTTCGCCGAGCATCAGCCGGTGACGGCACTGGTCGACGCGTTGCGCCAGCTCTGGGCGGGGGAGGGGGCCGGGTCGGACCTGTGGGTTTCCTTGGCCTGGTGCGTGGGGATCCTGGTGGTGGCTCAGACCTGGGCGGTGGTTCGGTACCGGCGACGGCTCCACTAGCCGGGCGTTGTTAGGATGAGGGAAACTCAGCCCGTACGTTGGAAGGGGGCGGATCGTGGCCCGGTTCCGGATCCGCGTCGAACCCAGGGCACTGACCTGGGCGGTCCAGCAAGCTGGGTGGAGCGAGGCCGAAATCAAGCAGAGGGCCCCGTCATTTGACCGGTGGGTGGAGGGAAGCCGACAACCGACCGCGCGTCAACTGGTCAGGTTCTCCGCGGACACGAACATTCCCCACGAGGAGTTCCCTCGCCGGCCGGCCCGCGAGCTGGCCGTCCCAGATCGGCGCCCGAACCCGGGTGACCGGCCTCGGGCTGGTGGGCCAGCTCGAGCAGTGCGGAACGCTGGTAATGGTCTCGGACATCTACGGGTCTAACTCACGCCGTTCGTTGAATCCCGCCGAATTCAAATCCATTGCTCTGTTCGATCCCGTCGCTCCGGTCCTGTTTCTGAACTCCCGCGACCGGCCCGACCGGCAAATCTTCACCCTGGTGCACGCCCTGGCGCACCTGTGGCTGGGCCAAAGCGCGCTCTGCGCCCCCGCAGTGGAATCGCGGGAAGAGCCGGACCGGTGGGCGGACGAGGTGGCGGCCGAGGTGTTGGCTCCACGCGCCTCGGCGGAGGAACAAGACCGGCCGGTGCCGCAAGTGTTTTTGGGGGACCCCAACGCGGAGCGTGGCTTCCATCGGCACGTGGAGCTGCGAGCCGGTGGGCGCTTCACTCGAGCACTGCTGGCCGGTTGGCGCCAGGGAATCGCGAGCGAGTCCGAGGCGATAGAACTGCTGGGGATCAAGGAGCCCCGGGTGTTGTGCACGCTGGCCGAGCGGTTAGGCATTGACTGAACCGGGCACTGCCTGAGGTTCCAGGTCTGCGGGGATGATTTGGCCCGCTCGCAACCGACGTCACGGTGAGGGGCGGCTCGCTCCTCGCGCCAAAACGGCTGATCGAAGCTAAGCTTCGGGTACCTACTCATCTCGACCAGGTCTCAGACTGAACCGGAAAGCAGAGGTCCCGATGAGCGTTGACCTGCCATCAGCCATTACCGTTACCCAGCTCCGAGTGGGCCAGTTGGCCGCGGTTGAGCTACCGATCCACCTGTACCTGGTGGACCACCCGGAGGCGAGGATCCTGGTCGACACCGGATTGACTTGCGAGACGCCGGAAGCGGCAGACCTGGCACCCAGCCTGGTCCCCGTGGCCGAGTGGGGCCTGGACCTGGATAGCGTGACGGCGGTGGTCAATACCCACCTGCACTTTGATCACTGCGGTGGAAACTGGATGTTTCCCGGCCGGCCCATCTACGTGCAGCAGCGCGAACTGGCCGACGCCCGCACGCAGGCTGACTACACGATTCCCGAGTGGGTGGATCCGCCGGGAGTGTCGCTCGACTACCGGCCGCTGAGGGGGCCGATGGAGATAATTCCGGGGGTGCGTCTCCTGCCAGCGCCGGGCCACACACCAGGATCGCAAATCGTTGAGGTTGCCACGGA
>WPCI01182905.1_pt1 | contig 49238 bp, 49 predicted proteins | sample 5399871 | NCBI WGS metagenome assembly WPCI01 (sample SAMN12869469, study PRJNA574797) | sludge metagenome | isolation source: wastewater treatment of pH7 | place: China:Beijing | collected 2019-05-20 | reverse complement strand
GCCATTGAGGACCTGGATGAATGTGCTGATGAACTAGTCACGTACGCCCTTCGAGCCGGTGGCCCTGACAACATAACCGTCGTCTTGGCTGATGTGGTCCAAGTTGGCTCTAAGGCTTCGCAAGTGCCGGAAATCGTCGGTGCTGCAGCTGTCACCAGGCATGCGCCAACCAAGGGGACCGACGGGGCGGCTGGCCGCGCCGCAGCACTGGTCAAACAGCCAGTCCGAGACGGGGGAGAGGAGCCCGATGAGCATCCTCGCGGCAGACGCCGCCGTTTCGTATGGCTGATTGTTATCCTCATTGCCCTGGCCGCGCTGGTGGGCGCGACGTACGAGGTGAACCGATGGATCAACGGCCAGTACTACGTTCAGGCAACAGACCAGCAGATAGTGATCTATCAGGGGATTCCGCAGAATCTTGGCCCCTTGGAGATTTCGAGGCCAATCGAGGTCTCGCCTATTAGACTCGATTCGCTCCCGGCGATTGACCAGAAGAGGCTTCAGGACCCCGTCATTCGGTCCTCCAGGGAAGAGATAGACGCCTATCTCCTTGAGTTGAGCGGAAGGGTGATCGAGGACAACGCTTCCTCAGGCGTCGCTGCGACTACGCTCGCCGAGCCGGGCCAGTCAGGGGCCGACGCAGTGCAGTCGGGCACCGATTCGGGGTCCTACTGATGGCTACGGTTCAAGTCTCAGGCGCCAGGCCCCGCCGGTTCCTCGAAATGATTCTGATGCTGCTGGCAGTGTCTATCGGCATCAGCGCCTATGTGCTAACCAGCCTTAGTCGAACCGGCACGATTCCTCAAAACCTCGCGGTCTATGTGGCGCTGTTCGTCGGGTTGGCGATTGCAGCCGAGGTGGTAGTTCACCTCACCGCCCCCTACGCCGACCCGGTCATTTTGCCGATAGCAGTAACGCTAACCGGCCTGGGGTTGGCGATGATCAGACGCCTCGACATGTCGTACGAGTTGAACGGCGATAGGACCACCGGGCTAAAGCAGATGGTGTTTGCCATCGCGGGCCTGGCCCTCGCGGCACTGATTCTTCTGGTTCTTCGTGACCACAGGGTGCTTCGCAGGTACACATACACTTTCATGATCATCTCGCTTGTTCTGCTGATTCTCCCGATGATTCCTGGTATCGGTGTTGAGATCTTCGGAGCTCGCGTCTGGGTGCGAATCTTCGGCTTCCAGTTCCAACCGGCCGAGTTCGTCAAGGTCACGCTGGCGATCTTCTTCGCAGGGTACCTGGTCAGTAATCGTGACAAACTCTCGGTCGGCGGACCAAAGATCCTTGGAATGAGGTTTCCCCGTTTCCGCGACCTGGGGCCGATCCTGGTTGTCTGGCTCCTTGGTATCGCAATCCTGGTTCTTCAAAAGGACCTTGGCACCTCGCTCCTGTTCTTCGGGATGTTTGTCGCGATGCTTTACGTGGCGACCAACCGGGTTTCGTGGTTGGCAATCGGTGCGCTACTTTTCATTCCCGCCGTCGTCCTTGCGGTCAAGATGTTTCCGCACGTTCAGCGACGTTTCGTTATCTGGATTGATGCGATGAGCCCGGAGGTATACGGCGCAAAAGGCGGCTCATATCAGGTGGTCCAAGGACTGTTTGGGATGGCCAACGGCGGCTTGCTGGGAACGGGCTGGGGACGAGGATACCCGTGGTTGGTTCCGCTCGCGGAATCCGACTTCATTCTCGCCTCACTCGGGGAAGAACTGGGTCTGTTCGGCCTGATGGCCATTCTGCTTCTTTACCTGTTGTTAGTCGAACGAGGTTTCCGCGCGGCCCTCGGAACTCGCGACGGCTTCGGCAAGCTACTGGCGGTGGGGCTGTCATTCTCTATTGCGATCCAAGTCTTCGTCGTCCTCGGGGGAATCACCCGGGTTATTCCGCTCACGGGCCTAACAGCGCCGTTCCTGGCTCAGGGAGGGAGCTCGATGCTCTCTTCCTGGGTGATCGTCGCGCTACTTTTGCGGATATCGGACGCCGCGAGACGTCCAGCACCAAGACCACAGGTTTGGGCAGACGCGGTGCAAGAGGAGAAGACGGTCCCGGACACCGGCGTTTTCCCCCTGCTATCGTCACCCGGATCTAAGGCGTCCTCTTCGAGAGAAGCGGAGGGCCAGTCTTGAACGCTCAGATCAGACGCCTAGTGGTCGTAACCTTCGCAATGTTCATGGTCCTCGCGATCGCCATTACCGCGGTGCAGTTCGTCTATGCACCCGCGCTGGTTTCCGACCAGCGTAACGCCAGACGCTATCTCCAGTCGGCTGAACGCGACCGCGGTCCGATCATTGTGGCTGAGTCTCCGGTCGCCTATTCCGAGAAGCAAGAGGGGGACACGGTGTTCCAGCGCGTCTACCCCTCCGGACCCCTGTATGCCTCAGTTACCGGGTACTTCGCTGCGATGAGCCAGTCAGCAACGGGAATCGAGGCGGCTGAGAACGAAGTGCTTGAGGGAAGTACCTCTCAACTGCTTTGGCAGAGGCTGCGCAATCTCATCGCCGGCAATCCCAGGCAGGGCGGCGGGGTGCAACTGACTGTTGACCCAGAAATGCAGCAGGTTGCAGCAGAGATGCTGGGGGATCGAAGCGGCGCTGTCGTCGCCCTGGATGTGACGACCGGCGCGGTTCTCACTCTGTACTCGTCGCCCACGTTCGACCCGAACCAACTTGCTTCCAATGACCAAGCTGCTGCCGAGGCCGCCGCGGTTGCGCTCGAAGGCGACTCGTCGCGGCCACTGGATAATCGCGCGATCGCCTCGAACAGGTATGCCCCTGGGTCAACGTTCAAGATCCTCACCAGTATCGCCATGTTAGAGAGCGGGATCACTCCCTCGACCGAGCTTGAATCGCCGCAGAATGTCCTGCTTCCAGGAACTGAGACAACAGTCTACAACTACGACCAGTTGGACTGTGGAAGTGGTCTGGTGTCCCTTTCTGAGGCGTTTGCTCGATCCTGTAACACCACCTTCGTGTTGGCCTCCGAGAACCTTCCGGCCGGAGCATTACAAGATGTCACGAAGCGTTTTGGCTTTGGTGAGACCATAAAGATTCCTCTGACGGTAACTCCGTCAGTCTTCCCCGAGAATCCAGACCCGGCCCAGCTGGCGCTGAGTTCATTCGGGCAGTTCGAGGTCCAGATGACCCCGATGGAAATGGCGATGGTCGTCGCCGCAATCGCAAACGGAGGGGTGATGATGCACCCCTATCTGGTTCAGTCGGTCGTCGACGCGGACAACCAGGTCGTCAGCACCACCGCACCTCAGGTGATGGGCAACCCCGTCACGGCTGCGATTGCTGAGGAGATCAAGCAGATGATGGTCGGGGCGGTTTCATTGCCCTATGGCTCTGCTGCGGGCGCGGCCGTCGAGGGGATCCAGGTCGCTGCAAAGACTGGAACAGCTGAAGTCGGAGAGAACAACGAGCTAACGAACGCGCTAACCGTTGCTTTCGCTCCGGCAGACAATCCGCAGATCGCCGTTGCAGTCGTGGTTGAGGGCCGCGCGGGCGACGATCCGATCTTCGGTGCGAGCGCTGCGGCGCCTATTGCCGCACGTCTATTGGAGGTGGGACTGCAATGAGCAATGGTTCGGTTCCACAGGCACGAGGAATCCGTGCGGGACGTACGCTGGGGGGTAGGTACACCCTGGTGAGCCGTATCGCCAAGGGCGGCATGGGAGAGGTGTGGCGCGTCCGCGATCAGCGGACCGGAATGATGGTCGCCGCCAAAGTGCTCCGCCCCGAGCTTAGGGGAGAAGTGATCTCCCTTTCTCGGCTGCGCCTGGAAGCTAGCAACACCCTTCGTGCCCGGCACCCCAACATTGCGGCGGTCCTAGACTCTGGTGAGGATGACGGCCAGGGCTGGATCGTCATGGAGTTGATTGACGGACACCCGCTGACCGACTATGTGGGCGACGGCAAACGACTTTCGGCCGGGCAGTTGATCCCGATTCTTGCCCAGAGCGCCTACGCTCTCGATGCTTCAGCGGCAGCGGGAGTGGTTCACCGCGACATCAAGCCTGCCAACATCATCATTCGCCCCGACGGGGTTGTGAAACTGACTGACTTCGGGATTTCCTTCGCCGAGGGGCAGGCGAACCTGACAGCGGTCGGGATGGTAATGGGCACCGCCCAGTACCTGGCTCCCGAACAGGCGCTCGGTGAAGACGCAACGTCATTGGGCGATCTATACGCGCTCGGAGTGATCGCGTATGAGGCGCTGGCGGGACGGCGTCCCTTCACCGGCAAGTCTGCCGTCGAGATCGCCATGTCGCATGTGAAGGACGAGGTTCCTGCGCTCCCCTCAGAGGTTCCCGAACTGATGCAGCAGGTGGTCTACGATCTGCTGGCGAAGAAGCCGGAGGACCGACCCCAATCGGGCGCAGCATTTATCCGGACGCTGACTCGCGTGGCGTCCGAGTTGAACGCGACCACTTCTCCCGTTCCGCTCCCACCGCTGGCACAGAAGACGGACGAGGGGGCGCCCGCCGTTACGCCCACGCAGGCTCCCAGGATGGCGCCAGGTCAGAAGAAGGCTTCCGAGTTCGGGACTAAGCTTCCACCGGCACCACCATCTGACGTCGGGGCGCGGACCGCAGTTCCGGCTGCTCTACCGACTAAGGGTGAGTCCCCTGCTCTCGCCAGGCCGGTCGATTCGCCGTCTCCGAAACAGACGCTCCGATCCCCGGAGCAGGCTGACTCGGGCCAAGGCGAGCATCACATATCACCTGCGACGAGTCACGCCGCCCACCAGTGGCACCCGGTAAGCGGCGTGGTGATGGGTGAGCCTCCCGCTCCTTCATCGAAAGGGACCAGGGTTTCCCGGCACTCGGAGGATAACTCGTCGGACTCCCACGGCCAGGATCAAGACTCGCCCATTTCATCTCGGGTCGGAATGTGGCTCATCGGCGCATTGGTTATCCTGACGGTGATCCTCATACTTATTGCAATGGTGCGTGATCACGGATCAGTGGACATCGCACTAGAACTCAGGGCCGCGCAAGCGGTGAGCTCAACGGAGGTTCAGACATGGTTGATTCCAGCGCTCGGCTGCTAGGCGGCCGGTACGAGGTCCGCTCGCTTATTGGGCGCGGCGGGATGGCGACTGTGCACTTAGGGCGAGACACAAGGCTATCGCGCCTCGTCGCCATCAAGATGCTCCGTGTTGATCTGGCTCGCGACGCCATCTTCCAGACGCGTTTCCGCAGGGAAGCTCAGGCTGCAGCCTCACTGAACCACCCAAACATCGTCGCCGTCTACGACACCGGTGAAGAGCCGGCACGAGGCCCAGACGGCAAGACCGTGATGGTGCCTTACATCGTCATGGAGTACGTCGAGGGACATACCGTCAAGGAACTACTTTCCGACGGAACTCCGGTGCCGATTCCTGAAGCGGTAGAGATCACCGAGGGTGTCCTCTCAGCGCTTGAATACGCTCACGGCGCCGGCCTGGTTCACCGCGACATCAAGCCCGGCAACATAATGCTGACCAACACCGGCAAGGTGAAGGTAATGGACTTCGGTATCGCCCGGGCCCTGACGGACTCGCAGGCAACAATGACGTCCGCTAACGCCGTTGTTGGCACGGCGCTTTATCTGTCCCCTGAGCAGGCTCGCGGTGAACGCATTGACGAGCGTTCCGACGTCTACTCCGCCGGCTGTGTTCTGTTCGAGTTACTGACCGGGCGTGCCCCGTTTGCCGGTGATAGCGCTGTGTCGCTGGCATACCAGCACGTATCTGAACTACCTCCGGTTCCCTCGACCATTGCGACGGACGTTCCCGCTAGCCTCGACCGGGTGGTGATGAAGGCTCTGGCGAAGAATCCCGATCAGCGTTATGCGAGTGCAGCCGACATGGCCGTAGATCTTTCGCGAGCCGCTGAGGGACTTCCAATTTCGGCTCCGCCAATCGGCGCTTGGGTGGCACCGGATTCCACCTCGGCAACGCAGGTGCTCCAGAGTCCAATGAGCGGCGGCGAAACCATGGTCTACAACGGTCCGACGCGGGCCAACACCATGACCGGTAACGGGATGTCTTCCACCATGACTACCGGCTCAATCCCGGTTCAGGCACCGGCCAAGAAGAAAAAGTTTCGTGCATCAGTGATCTGGACTTGGCTACTCATTTTGCTGGCCGCAGCGATGGTTGGTGCGGTGGTCTGGACATTCCTCCATAGCGGAGACAACAACGAGGTGGCGCAGTCCGAGACGACATATGTGCCAAGCGGGATCGTGAACTCCACGCAAGCGGAGGCGAAGAGGGAGATCGAAGCTGTCGGACTGGTTTATGTCCTTGAGGAAGAGACCCGAGATTCCGACACCGTTGAAAAGGGCCACGTTGCTGAGGTAGATCCTGAAGAGGGGACAGAACTGTTCGTAGGTTCTGAGGTGCACGTCTACCTCTCGGCAGGACCGGCCAGTCTCCAAGTTCCCGACGTGTCGGGCCAGAACAGGGCGACCGCGCGCGAGGCCCTAGAAAAAGCTGGTTTTACTGTCGGTGAAGAACTCGTCGAGGACAGCGAGACAGTACCAGCCGACACGGTCATCCGAACGGATCCTGCGTCCGGGTCTACCCAACCTCGTGGCTACAAGATCAACCTTTACATCTCTTCTGGAAATGTCGCGATCCCTAACGTCGTTGACTGGACCGAGGCGAATGCAACGCAGATCCTCGAACAGCGAGGCCTTACTGTGCTTCGCCAGGACGGTGGTTACAGTGACACGATTGCTCTGGGCAATGTGATCTGGATGAATCCCACGAACTCGGTCGTCCCACAGGGCTCCACGATTACCCTGGGAATATCTAAGGGGCCGGAGCCGACACCGGAGCCGCCACAGAGCGGCACCGACACTACTAAGAAGGACTAGCCTCCCGGCCGCTCCCGCGCTCTTCTGATTTACCAGTCAGATAGGGGTGCGACACGCCGCGAAAAAGCGGCGAATTCGCCTCTATCTGACTGGCAAACCAGCAGAGGGGTTAGCTGACTGTGCTGTCGAAGAAGTAGCCGTTAGCCCACGGGAAGACGTACTCGAACAGCACGAAAATCACCCCGAGCACAATCAGAGCGGCGAGGATTACCTTGAGCCACTTGGGTCCCGGCAACAGACGGAAGAGTGCGCTGTACATGCCTGTGTTCCTTTCGTCCTCTCGGTTATTTGACGCCCTCGAGGACTTGGGGTCTGCCGTCCTCTTTCGCGACCCAATACTTCAGTTCGCTTCTTAGGATGAAGCGGTGGGAGTTCCCAAACTCGGGGTCGCAGGTAGTCATGGTCATTATTCGCTGTGTCGGGGTGGCGCCAGGTTCATTTGGGACGGGTAGTAGAACTTCTGTTTGGCCTGGCAAGACGATTTCATGATCGGTCACCTCATACACCAGGAAGGCCTTGTCCGTCTCGACGATGATCGGGTCTCCGGGTTCCATGATGTGCACTTGCCGGAAGTTGTTTCCGTAAGAGCGGCGGTGTCCGGCTAGGGCGAAGTTCCCAACCTCTCCGGGCATTTGTGTGTCTGGGAAGTGGCCTGCATTACCCAGGTCAAGGATGTCCAGACCAATCCCCTCGGAAATAGGGATCGCCATGTCCCACTTTGGGACATGGAGTACCCCAAAGACCTCTCCGTACGGAACCTGAACAACAGCAGGAGGATCATCCGTGCGCTGGTTCTCAGCGGGGGCAACCTGTTCGGTGGTCGGGTTCGCACGCTCAAACTCCGCCACGCGTTGTTGTATCCCGGGCTGTACCTCGACCGATGTCCACCACAACTGCCAAACAACGAAGAGTAGGAAGACCGCCCCCGCAGTCATCATCAGTTCGCCCAGAATCTGAAGCGACAGACTCCACGCGCTTCGCTTAGGCTTCTTCGGCGCGGCAACCCGCCCTGTCGGTCTGAAATGACCGTCTCCGAGAGGATCGGGCACAGGAGTTGTCGCGCTTTGCATCCCGTTGCTTGCGCCTGAGCGGTGCACTTCGGAGCGCGAGGGGTATGGGGAAGACATGCAGGCAATCCTATTACGGTGTAAGGGGCGAGGCTAAGCCTTGAAGCCCGATCTCTGTCGCCGGAGGAAGAACCATTGACTCCAGTGAGGTTACCGACCATCCCATCTGATACTTCGCCGCGTAGTAGCGGTAGTCCGCTACTCGTTCATCTTTGTCCAACGAATCGGTTAGTAGAGCTGGATCCCCGATTGCCGAGATCACGTAGGGCGGAGCGTAGGACCTAGGACCGACCAGGATCACGTTGCCGACACACCTGACCGGTGTGTCGGCGGCCAGACGCACTCCCTGCACCGCGATTGCCTCTGCTCCACCGCGCCACAGCGCGTTGACGACGGCGTCCACATCCTGTTGGTGGACAACCAGATCGTTTACGGATGCCCCCTCGTCGGGGATGAACTCTCTCGCTGCATCGGACAGGGTCACCTCTACTCCGGGCCCCGTCACCTCAAGGCGGCTGATCGGGAGACGTTCAGTTTCTGAAGACTCGGGTAGCGAGATCTGGGTGAGAGATTGGGCCTGTTCCGTTAGAGCGTCCGTTTGCTCTTCCAGTGCAAGTACGTGTGCTTGTTGCTCTCTTACGACACCCGCGAGGTTCTGATCGTCGCTATACCCGTGGTTTTGTGCGTTACTCACAGAGACGCCGATGAGCAATCCAGCGGCAACTGAGATGATGCCTACGGCTAACGCGCCAAGTGATCCGGTTCCAAATCCCAAGGACCGTCGCAGAACACTTGGTCTCTTCTCTTTCCCCTCAGCGTCCTCGGGAGATGTTGAATGCGCTATTGGTTGGTCAGACATGACGAACCTCCTGCGCTGTAGCCTGTCGTATGCTTTGTCGGATGGTTATCCCACAGCTAGTCTATGGGGAGGTCGATTCACGACAGTTTTAGCCACCGCGCCGCACACATCATCAGGAGGAAATGTGGCCAAGCAGAGCAAGCGGGATCACAAGCCGAAGAGGGATGACGAGGAGCTCGTCGATAACTGGGCGAAGGACATCCCCCTCAGCCCCTCTTGGTGGGCACCCGTGTTCTCAACGCTACTGATCCTCGGCCTGGTTTGGCTGGTCATCTTCTACTTTTCGGGCACGAGTTACCCGATCCCCGGAATTGGCTACTGGAACCTGGCCATTGGCATTGGTCTGATGCTCGGCGGATTCATGATGACCCTGAGGTGGCGCTGAGCAGGGATTTGGGAGACACACCCTAGCTGATTAGCGCGTAGAGGCCCCAGGTTCCCGCGACACTCAGCAAAATAAGTACCCCGAGTGCGACCAGACTCATTCCGGTCAGTGTTTTCTGGCCCCGCGACCTAAAGGTGTCGGCTACCCAGACGAAAACGGCTGTGGCTAACAGACCCATCAGGAAGCCACCAACATGTGCCTGCCACGAAACATTTGACATCGTGAAGCTATAAATCAGGTTAACGGCCAGAAGAACCAGAATTGACGTTGTCGACATTCCGGCTCGCTTCTGCAAGATGAGAATTGCGGCAAGCAAGCCGTAGAGCGCTCCGGAAGCACCGACGGTCCAGGTCGCGGCAGACTGCGGTTGCACCATGACCCAGCCGACGATCAGCATTGAGCCACCAACCGCGCTGAGTAGATACACGGACAGATAGCGCCACCAGCCGAGGGCATGCTCCACCGAAGAACCGATCAGGTACAGCATCAGCATGTTGAACAGCAGGTGCATGAAGCTTCCATGCACAAAGGCTGCCGTCAGTAGCCTCCACGGTTGTAGGTATCCGAAGACCGGATTGAAGGCCAGCCAGTTAACCACCTCGGATGAGAACTGCTGAAGGATAAACATCACGACGTTGATCACGATCAACGTGAGGGTGACCGGAGCTACCGCTGAAGCAGTCGCTGATGTTCCTCGGCGGGCTCCGGGCCGACCCCACGGAGATCCACCACTGGCAAAACGACCCTTCCGACCGGTGGTTGCTCCGGCGCAGTCAACGCAGATGGAGCCAACCTCGGTGGGAATGGAACAGTCCGCACAGGCGGGCCTGTTGCATCGCTTGCAGTAAGAGACTGCCGGGACGCCGGGGTGCCGGGGACACTGCTCCTGACGTGTCTCGGGGGCACGCTGCCCGTAGCGAGGCGCGTCAGTCATGGCTGATTAGTCCTCGTCCTCGATGGCGATGTGCTCGATAACGACGGGGGTCAGCGGACGGTCCTGCGCGCCTGTCGGCACGGCAGCTATGGCGTCAACGATCTTCTGTGACTCCTCATCCGTGACCTCACCGAAGATTGTGTGCTTGCCGTTTAGCCATGGAGTTGGCTCGACGGTAATGAAGAACTGTGAGCCATTGGTTCCCTTGCCCATGCGCTTCCCGGCATTTGCCATCGCCAGAAGGTAGGGCTTAGAGAAGGTGAGTTCCGGGGTTACTTCATCATTGAACTGGTATCCGGGGCCGCCCATACCGGTGCCCTCGGGATCGCCGCCCTGAATCATGAAGTTCGGAATGACACGGTGGAAGATCGTATCATCGTAGAGAGGGCGAGAGGTCATCTGACCAGCGTCGTTCCACTGGCGCTCACCCTTTGAGAGTTCGACGAAGTTCTTGACCGTGTGAGGTGCCCGGAACGGGAACAGGTCGACGCGGATATTACCCATGCTTGTGCGAATAACAGCTTTCATGGTCCCTATCATCCCATCCGAACCCCCTATCACCGCAACTCCTTCATACCTCCGGTAGGACGTGACAGAATAGATACCGGCGTAACGAAGCACTAGTTTTTGGGGTGAGCAACGAATGGATCAGGATAACTTGAAGCAGATCGCAGATGAAGTCATATCTGTCGTCGCGGGTACGGCCGGTAAGGCGGCCGAAGTGGCTGGAAAGGCTGCCACCAAGGCTGCAGAGATCGCGGGTGAGACCGCCACAGAGTTTGGTGATCGCGCCGTGAAGTTCAGCAAGGCCGGCGTTGAAGCCGCGTCCCCCACACTTCATCAGTGGGCCGACATAGCGCAGGATCAGGCTGAGGCCTTACTGGCAAAGTCGAAGGTTTCTGCGGAAGAGGGTAAGGAGGCGTCCCTCGCGGCTATTGCCGCCCTCGCCGCCAAAGGTCAGGACACTCTTGCCGACGTAGAGAAGCACGCCAAGGCCGCGGCAAAGCCGGCTAAGAGCAGCGGTCGCGCAGGCCGGGTGCTCGGTTGGACCGCTGCCGCCGCTGGAGTTGCTTCCGTTGGTTACCTTTTGTGGCGTCGTTCGCGTCCCATCGAGGATCCGTGGGCCGAGGAGTACTGGGTCGACCTGCAGACCGATGCTGACCTTAGCGATGTTCCCGACCAGGCCGAGGAAGTGAAGGACGAGGTCGAGGACAAGGCCGAAGAAGTGGTGGACGAGGTTGCGGACAAGGCTAAAGAGGTAGCTGAGGAAGCTACAGAGTAGCCATCCGCTCGGGCGGCGGCTTACGGAACCAGGTGACCCGCCGCCCTAAAGAGCCGGTACCACTCTGGCCTGGTCAGTTGGATGTCAGAGCCACCGGCAGCCGCCCTGACCCGCTCGGGGTTGGTGGTTCCTAGGACAACCTGCATCTTCGCCGGGTGGCTAGTGATCCAGCTGACCGCGATCCCTTCAGGCGTGGCGTCGTACTTAGTTGCGAGTTCGTCCAAGACTTCATTCAGTTCCGCATACTCTGGGTTGCCAATGAACGGGCCGTTGAAGAAGCCTGCCTGGAACGGCGACCAAGCCTGGATCGTCATCCGGTGGATTCGAGAGTAGCTGAGTACCTCGCCGTCCCTCATGATCGCCTGATCCTCATCAACCATGTTTACCGCAGTGCCCTGCGCAATGATTGGTGCGTGAGTAACCGAAAGCTGTAGCTGGTTGGCGACTAGCGGCTGAGTGACAGCTGTCTTCAGTAGTTCGATGTACATCGGACTCTCATTCGAAACACCGAAATGTCGAACCTTGCCGCTCTGTTCCAATTTGTTGAATGCCTCTGCGACCCCTTCTGGCTCGACCAGCGAGTCAGGGCGGTGCAGTAGCAGTACGTCGAGGTAGTCCGTCTTCAGTGCCTTCAGGCTCCCCTCGACTGCCCCCACAATGTGATCAGCGGAGAAATCAAAGTAGGGGCCATCTTTGACTATGCCCGCCTTCGACTGGATGTAGATCTGCTCGCGCTCTGAGGAACTGAGGTTTAGTGCATCACCGAACCGCGCCTCACAGAAGTGGACAGTCGGGCCGTAGATATCGGCGTGGTCAAAGAAGTTGATCCCGCAGTCACGGGCCGTCTTGTAAAGATCTCGAATCTGGTAATCGGTCTTGTCGTCAATCCGCATCAGTCCCTGAGCGACATTAGAGACCTGAAGCCCAGTGGTTCCCAGTTCTACGTTGCGCATTTTTCATTCCTATCTATCTTCTTTGACTGTTGCTAGGGGAGTGCTGGCCGATTACCCGACCACTGCTAGCGCGTCGATCTCTACCAGCATGTCAGGATTTGGCAGTCCAGTGAAGACCGTTGTCCTTCCGGGATAGACATCTCCGGCGTACTGCTTCATGTAGGCCTCATACGCCCCGTTGAAATCGGGAAATAGCGCGGGGTCGGTCAGGTAGACGCGCATCATGATCACATCTTCGACAGAGGAGCCGCCAGCCTCAAGAATGGCTCGAATGTTGTCAAGCGTTTGGGTGGTTTGAGCGGCTACGTCACCCATGTGAACGTACTTGTTTGTCTTGGGGTCGACCGGTCCCTGGCCGGAGACCTGGAAGATTCCTCCCTTTATGACGCCCTGTGAGAAAGTTGTGATCGGTACTGGGGCGTTTGTGGTGGTCACGGCCTTCTTTTCGGTCATCAGTAGTCCAATCGGTTCGATAAGCAGGTCCTACACAATCGTAACCTTGTACATGTGCAGGGAAGGGGCACGCATGTTGATAGACGTCGGAGCTAAGAGCTTTCCACCATCGCTTTGGGGCACCGCCACCGAATCTCTGAAAGAGCGGGCACCCAAGCTCACTGAGTTTGCAACCCCCTTAGTGACTCTTCGACAGGAGGCGATCGATCACAACACTGAGTTGCTGGCGAACTGGGCCGCCCACGCTGGAGTTCAGCTCTGTCCTCATGGGAAGACTTCGATGGCTCCCGCCCTCTGGCAGAAGATGCTCGACGCTGGGGCGTGGGGGATAACGCTGGCGACCGCTTGGCAAGCCCAGGTGGCTGCGGAATGCGGAGTGCCCCGCATCATGATCGCGAATGAGGTTACCGACGGCACGTCGCTGGACTGGGTTACGGCCCAGCAACAAACGGATCTGTTCATCTGGATCGACTCACTTCGCGGGTTGCAACTGATCGAGCAGCGCAGCCCGACCAAGCCAGTCTCTGTGCTGATCGATATTGGCGGTCAAGGTGGCAGAACGGGCACCCGCACCGACGAAGAGTTCCTCGCGCTGGCCCGAGCGGCCGTGAGCTCTCCTTCCGCTCAACTATGTGGCATCGCGGGGTACGAGGGCGCTCTGGCCCACTCACGCACCGTCCAAGACCTGGCGGCGGTTCGAAGCTACTGCGAGCGGCTTGTCGAGCTGTACCAGATGGCCGAAGAGCTGTTCGAAGTCGACGTGCCCCTGGTCAGCGCCTCGGGTTCTGTTTACTACGACGTAATCGCCGAGCAACTTCGCCCGGCACTTCCTGAGGTCCAGATCGTCCTCCGCCCCGGGTCCTTCCAGATCCATGATGGAGGACACTATGACCGAGTATCCCCGTTTGGGCGTGACTCCCAGGGGTTGAGACTTGAGACTGCACTCGACGGTTGGGCCACGGTTCTGTCGAGGCCCGAACCGGACCTGGTGCTGCTAGACGGCGGTCGCCGCGACTTCGGATTCGATATCGATCTGCCGCAGATCGACCCTGAAGACCTAAAGTTGAACGGCCCGACGGAGAGCTTCGATATCAACGACCAGCATCTGTTTGTTCGCGTCTCCCCCTCGTGCGCCCTGAACGTGGGGGATCGGGTGCGGCTGGTGCTGAGTCACCCCTGCACCTCGTTGGACAAGTGGCGGCTGGTACCCCTAGTTGAGGGCGACCGAGTAATCGACGCGATAGAAACCTGGTTTTGATGAGTAGCAACGACCACTTTGATGTGCTGATCCAAGGCGCTACGCTGGCAGACGGATCACGCGAGACGCAGCTGCAAATGGTGGATGTTGGTCTTCGTGATGGTCGCATCGCGCGGGTCGCACCGAGCCTGATGGAAGCGACTGCGGATCAGAAGATCGAAGCGCGCGGCAGCGTCCTCGCCCCCGGTTTCATCGACATGCACGCCCACGCCGATCTTTCGCTCCTCAGCGGGGCCGACGCGGACGCGAAGCTGATGCAGGGGGTGACCACGCAGGTTATCGGACAGGATGGCCTGGGATACGCCCCCGTGAACGCGGAGACGAAGCAGCCAATCGCGCAACAGATCGCCGGGTGGAACGGTCCTCTGCCAAGCGACGCGAACTGGTGGTCGATGGCAGAGTACCTCGACCGCCTCGACCAGGGGATGCCCACCAATGCGGTCGTCCTCACCCCGCACGGCAACCTACGAATGATGGTGATGGGCAACCAGGCGCGAATGGCGACCGACGAGGAACTGGTAAAGATGCAGGCGCTCTTGGCCAAGGCGATGGATGAGGGGAGCGGGGGACTGTCCACCGGCCTCACCTACACCCCGGCCACCTACGCCGACACTCGGGAGTTGGTCGCGCTGTGTCAGGTGGTTGCTGACAGGAACGGGTACTTCAGCCCCCACACGCGCAGCTACGGTAAAGGCGCGCTTGACGCCTATCAAGAGATGATCGAGGTTGCGCAACACACGGGCGTTCGTCTTCACCTGACGCACGCAACGATGAACTTCCCCAAGAATCGTGGTCGCGTGAGTGAACTGCTTCAACTGGTGGACGAGGGAAGAACTCGCGGTCTCCAGATTTCGCTTGACACCTACCCTTACACCGCCGGCGCCACGAGCCTGTCCGCCCTGCTCCCCAGCTGGGCGTTCGAGGGTGGAACCACGGCTCTTCTTGAGCGTCTCGGCGACTTACCGACCAGGGCGAGGATCATCCGCGAGCTTGACGAAGAGGGCTCCGACGGAGCCCACGGAACGGTGGTCGACTGGGATGCGCAGCAGGTCGCATCGGTTGGAAGCCCCGAACTTGAGGCATTGGTTGGGGCAACGATCCAGCAGATCCACGACAGTGAAACGCTGAGATTGGTGCTGGGATTCCCCTCGTACTCACCCGCCGAAACCGCGTTGGATCTGATGATCGCGGATATCTTGGCGACGACGATACTGATGCACGTGGGGCACGAAGAGAACATTGTCGAGACGATGAAAGACTCTTTCCACACGGTTGGGACAGACGGGATTACTCACGGTGGTAGACCTCATCCACGCAGCTGGGGGACGTTTGCCCGTTTCCTGGGGCACTACACGCGCGACCTGGGAGTTATGGGATTGCCCGAAGCGGTGAACCACATGACGGGACGCGCGGCCGAGGTGCTGGGACTGACCGACCGGGGTTTGGTGCGCGAAGGATACGTGGCGGACCTGGTGCTGTTCGACCCAAACCTCGTCCAAGATCGTGCCACGTACGAGCAGCCGAAGCGGACTGCGGCGGGCGTTCGTTACGTCTGGGTGGGCGGGAAGCCAGCGGTGCGTGAGGGTAAGCTCGCTGAAACTAGAGCGGGCAGAGTCCTCCATTCGTGACCTAACATTGGGTAACAGTGGGACGATGTGGTCACCAGCCCATTGTCCGTGATCGAAGGAGTGGCGTGATGGAACACAAATTCCGCAGACCCGCAATGCTTGACCCCGAAATGGCCGAATACATCGTCGGCGACGAGGACCCGGCGGATGGCTCAGGACTGGCGCACTCGACCGCATGGGCCCTGCTCGGACAACCTTCCGTCGACTTCAGCGAAGAGGAGGTGCCCCAGGTCCTAGAGGCAGTGCGCTCTAAGGGCGTGGACGTAATTGCCAGCGCCTGGGCTCGGTCGCCGGAGTTCACCCTTCCCGGGGCGTTGTGGCGAATCTACCTGATGTACCAGTGGTACCAGATGAACCCGGGCATTCTGTATGAGCGCTACCAGGAGGGCGTGGCGGTAATGAAAGAGGGGGGAGTTGAACCCCCAGAGTCGATCCCAAACCTGGACGAGGTCATCCTCGCGATTGAGGGTGTGCTTGCTGGATACGCGACCGAGGACGATCTGGCGGCGGTGTTCGAGGTGGCGGCGAGTGCGATGCGGGTCCTGGCCGCCAGTTCGAAGTACGGGCCGCAGTGGATCACCGAGGACACTCACGCTTTGGCCAATCCCGTCACTAGACGTCAAACAGCACTGCTTGACACAGCGAGCGAGCTAGACGAAAGTGCCAAACAAGCAAAGGCCGGAACGCTCAACTGAGCTGACGGACCGGGTGATCATGCAGGGCCGGCCTGCTGTTTCAGACAGCTGGTCTAGGTGACCGCGAAGAAGGGTAAGACTATGACAGGACCAAATGACGGCGTGAGCGGCGCACTTGTAGTGTCGGATGAGACTGCCGACGGCCCTGCCCCCCTCGAGGTGGCACGCCCCGACGAGCTCTTCGTTCCGGCCGACCGGCTGGAACTGGTCGGTGAGGAACACTCGGATGACGAGTACGCCATCGAGATGGAAGAGGAAAGTGGGGGCGAGGTTGAAGAGGTCCAACCCTACGAAGTGACCGGGCTTCCAATCGACACTTCTGTCCCGCTTGGCCTTGATTATCCCCTGCCCGATGGGAGGTTCGCTGACCGGGAGCTGTCCTGGATTGCCTTCAACGAGAGGGTTTTGGAGCAGTCTGAGGACGATACGGTCCCCCTGCTTGAAAGACTTTGGTTCTCAGGAATCTTCACCTCAAACCTGGACGAGTTCTACATGGTTCGCGTCGCCGGTCTGAAGCGCCGCATCACCGCTGGCATCGCGACCCCGGGGGCGTCAGGCCTTTCACCAACCGAGGTGCTGGACCTGATCACGCACCGGACCCGTGAGCTTGTCACACGTCAGGCGCAGGATTTCCAGGGAGATTTGATATCCGCGCTGGCGAATGCCGGGATTAACTTCCGTAACTGGGATGAGCTTGATAAGCCGGAGCAGGACCGCCTTTCAAGGTACTTCCGCAACCAGGTGTTCCCGGTGCTGACTCCGCTCGCGGTTGATCCCAGTCACCCATTTCCATACATTTCCGGCCTCTCCCTAAACATCGCTGTTGTCTTGACAAATCCGGTGTCGGGCAAGCGGCACTTTGCCCGAATCAAGGTTCCGGAGACCCTGCCGCGACTAATCAGTGTTGATACCGCAGGGCGTGAGGGACGCCCGGAGCAATACGTGCGTCGCGGACTAGGTGCCTCGTTCATCACCCTTGAGAGCTTGATAATCGCTCATCTGGATCATCTGTTCGCCGGGGTTGAGGTTGAGGAGGCGCACTGTTTCCGCGTCACCCGCAACGAAGACTTAGAGGTCGAGGAAGACGACGCCGAGAACCTGTTGACCGCAATGGAAGAAGAGCTTCTGCGGCGTCGCTTCGGCCCGGTGGTTCGCCTGGAGGTGGAGGATACGATCACGCCGTTCGTCCTCGACTTCCTAATGGACAAGCTTGAGATCACCTCCGAGGACGTGTTTGAGCTTCCGGCACCGCTTGACTTCCGGCTGTTCAACGAGTTGCATGACCTCGATCTGCCGAGCCTTAAGTACCTGCCATTCGTGCCGGTGACGGCCGCGGGTCTTTTAGAGGTTGAGTCTTCCCAACCACAGGAAATCTTCTCTGTGCTACGAAATCGGGACGTGCTACTACACCACCCGTACGACTCATTTGCCACTTCGGTGCAGCAGTTCATCACCCAGGCTGCACGCGACCCCAACGTGTTGGCAATCAAGCAGACCCTGTACCGGACCTCGGGCGACTCGCCCATCGTCTCCGCTCTGATTGACGCGGCCATGCGCGACAAGCAGGTGGTCGCGATTGTCGAGGTTAAGGCACGCTTTGACGAAGAGGCCAACATCCTCTGGGCGAAGAAGCTTGAGCAGGCTGGAGTCCACGTCGTCTACGGCATGATGGGTTTGAAGACGCACTGCAAGCTTTCCCTCGTCGTCCGTCAAGAAGGGGACCAACTGCGGCGATACTGCCACGTCGGAACCGGAAACTATCACCCGGGAACAGCGCGCGGTTACGAGGACCTCGGCATTCTCACCTCGGATCCCGATGTCGGGCAAGACCTTAGCCGATTGTTCAATCAGCTCTCTGGTTACGCGCCGAAGTCCACTTTCAAGCGCTTGGTTGTCGCGCCGGTGTCCATCCGCACCACCCTGATAGAAAAGATCGAGGAGCAGGTGGAACGGAAGCTTGCTGGCGAGGACGCATGGATCGGTATCAAGGTGAACTCTATTGTGGACGAACGCACCATTGACGCCCTCTACCGCGCCAGCCAGGCGGGGGTTCGCGTCGACCTGGTCGTTCGCGGAACCTGTGCCCTGCGCGGCGGAGTTAAGGGCTTGAGCGAGAACATTCGGGTTCGCTCGATCCTGGGTCGCTTCCTTGAACACTCTCGGATTTTCGCGTTTGGGCCCCCGGGAGAAGAGCAGGTTTGGATCGGCTCCGCCGACCTGATGCACCGCAACCTCGACCGCAGGGTCGAGGCGTTGGTAGAAATCGAGAACCGCGATCATATCGACTATCTGGTTGATCTGGTGCGGACCGAGGCTTCGCCTGGGACCTCTTCATGGAGGCTTCGCAAGAACGGACGCTGGCGTAGACATACCCATGACAAGTTCGGGGCGCCGTTGCGGGATATCCAGGTGGAGTTGATGCAGGAAGCGTCCTCCAGGGTTGTCGGCCGCTGAGGCGGTTGTAGGGTTGACAAGTGCCTGATCGTTCAATCATCTTTCCCCGCGGCATGGTCCGTTCCGCGGGAGCCGTGGTGTGGCGCTTTGCGCCAGGTGTCGAACCGGTGGAACCCGGAGAGCCGATAGCACCCGGCGATATAGAGGTTCTTCTGGTTCACCGTCCCAGGTACCGTGACTGGAGTTGGCCGAAGGGGAAAGCCGAGAGGAACGAACCTCTTCCGGTTACCGCGGTGCGTGAGGTGGAGGAGGAGACGGGAAAGGTCATTGAGCTCGGAGCGCCGCTCACCACCCAGCGTTACCGCCTGGGATCGGGTCACATAAAAGAGGTTCACTACTGGGTCGGCCAGGTTATACGAAACCATCCGGCGCGTTCGACCAGGCGTCCCGTGACTCGTGCCAACAAGAAAGAGATCGACATCGTCAAGTGGGTGGCTCCCGAACGGGCCAGGGCAATGATCACCCGCAAGGGCGACAGGCGGCTGTTGACTGAGCTGATTGGCCGCGGGGCTGTCGGTGACCTTCAGACCTCGACGATCATGCTGCTTCGACACGCCAAGGCAGTCGCACGCGAAAAGTGGGAGGGGACTGAGGCCGAGCGTCCGTTGACTCGAGTCGGGGTTGCTGAAGCCAGTGACATGGTCGATCTGCTATCGGCATTTGGAATCACGCGCGTTGTTACCTCGCCGTGGCGCCGGTGTGAACAGACGGTGTTGCCCTACGCGGTCCTGGGCTCGGCAGGTGTGAAGAGGGATGAGGTGCTGACCGAAGACTGGGTCCGTGATGACCCTGCGGAGTCCAGCAAGGTAGTTGCGAAGCTGATCAAGGGGAGGCGCACTGCGACTGTGGTGTGTTTCCACGGGCCCGGACTGGAAGCCCTCGAAAAGCCACTTCGCGAGATCGCGTCCAAGAGTGTCCTCGCCACTATGAACCATCCGGATCCCATGTTGAACAAGGCGGAAATGCTGGTCGCGCACGTGACTTTGACAGAAAAACCCAGGGTTCTTGAGGCGGAGCGTCACCACCCGCTGACGAAGCTAACCCTGAAGTAGCACGACGAGAGTAGCCGAAATCGCCCTCTGGTCCGCCAATCGCGTCGGGCCTCAACACACTCTATTTGGAGCCTAAGAGTCCCCATCTGATTGGCAAACCAGACGGGTGTGGCGTCAGTAGACCGGGATTATTGCGTGGAAGATGAAGAACATAATCGCTGCCACCGCTGCGGCGGCCGGAAGGGTCAGAACCCACGCCACGACAATGTTTCCGGTCACTGACCAGCGAACCGCTGACAATCGTTTGGTGGCACCCACACCCAGAATCGAAGCGGTAATGGTCTGAGTCGTCGAGATCGGCGCGTGAAGCACGTAGGCGGCCGTGTAAAGAATGCTGGCCGAAACAGTCTCTGCAACAAACCCTCGCGCCGGATCGAGATCAATCATCTTGGAGCCCAGGGTCTTCATGATCTTGTAGCCGCCGGAGTAAGTACCAAAAGAGATTGCGGCTGCGGCAGCAAGTTTCACCCACAGGGGGATCGTCATATCACCGGTTACTTCATCAAAAATATTGTGGGTTTCGCCGTAACCTCCGGCAAGCAAGGCCATGACGATGACGCCCATAGTTTTCTGTGCATCCTGGAGACCGTGTCCCAGCGCCATGGCGGCCGCGGACACAGTCTGTGCATGACGGAACTTGCCCATCGTCTTGTGATATGGCCTGTTTGCAAACCATCCCAGAATCAGCTTCATAACAAAGTAAGAGAGAACGAAACCGATGATGGGAGAAGAAATCATCGGGATAATGACGTGATTCAGGATGCCACTCCAGTGCACCTGCGTCGAGGAGGCGATACCGGCACCAGCAAGTCCGCCAATCAGGGCGTGGGATGAGGACGAGGGAAGGCCAAACCACCAGGTCGTATAGTTCCACACGACCGCGCCAACCAGTGCGGCGAGAACGACTATCAAGCCGAAACGCTGAGTCTCGGTACTGTCTGAGAGCGCATACGAGTTGATATCGATGATCCCCTCACCGATAGTCTTTGCAACCTCGGTGCCCATGAGGGCACCGACCACATTCATTACTGCCGCCATCGCCAGTGCGGTACGAGGCTTCAAAGCACGCGTCGAAACCGAGGTTGCAATTGCGTTAGCGGCATCGTGGAAGCCGTTCGTGTAATCGAAGAGCAGCGCGATTGCGATGACTATGACAACAAGAACGATATTGAAGTCCACGAATCAGGATTCCTTTACCGCGATGGTCTCGACCTGCATGGCGAGCGTCTCAAACGCGTCGGCGCACTTCTCCAGGATCTCGACTACGTCCTTGAGTTTGATCACCGTAAGAGGGTCCAGGTCCGAGTCGAAGAGGTTGCCGAGCGTCCTGCGATAAACCTGGTCTCCCTGGTTCTCAAGGATGTTGATCTCAAGCCAGTAGGCCTTGAGATCACGCGGCTTCTTGATCTTCGGCATTGCCTCATGCGTGAGTTGTGCGCAGCGCGCCAGGATCTGCACCTGTTGGCCAAGTAGATCGTTGAATGGCTTGGGAATGTTCTCGAGGCGATACAGAACGATCATGTCGCCTGCTTCATCCATCAGGTCAACGCAGTCGTCAAGCAAGTGAGCCAACTCTGACATGTCATCGCGATCGAACGGGGTGATGAATGAGCCGTTGAGCTTCTGCACGAACTGGTGATTGATATCGTCGGCCTCGTGCTCAATGTCGTGCAGTGCAGCACGCACGTCTCGGCGCTCGTCACCCTGGGTGTCAAGAATTCGCTGGAGCATTTCGGCGGCGCCCACGAGCTTGCTTGCTTGATTAGCGAGTAACTCGAAGAACGACGGGCCATGGTCTGGTTTGATCGCCACGTTGGGACTTCCTCTGTTGCTAGAGAACAAGGGGATAACTGGGCGGGAACCGATTTGGGCCACCGATTTTGCTATCCGCGATGCCATTAGGATTATAGGTGCACTCACGGTCAGGCAAAATCAAACGACCACTTGCATAACGAGGTAATATCGCACTTCCGCTCAGGGCTGAGTGACACGCGCTACAAATTCTGGATTCTGGCGGTGCGGCGCGGGGAAAGAGTGGCTGTTTGGCGGGTATTTCAGCCGATTGTGGTCCCGAAAGTGTCAAGAAACAGTAGGGACTTAACGACCATGATTTCTGCCGAGATATTTGGGAGAATATAAGGGCTGAAATGAGACCGTCCGGTCTCTTCAAACCGCTAGTCCCCACAGGAGGCAGGCACCTAATGACTGTTACTGAAAGTGATGTCCGCGAGGCAGCACCGGCAAACGTTCCCGAAGACGTCATTAGCTGGGTGAGCGAGATCGCCCAGCTGACTAAGCCTGAGAAGGTTGAGTTCACTGATGGCTCTGACGAGGAATGGGATCGCCTGACCTCTCAGATGGTTGATAGCGGAATGTTTGTCCGCCTGAATGAAGAGAAGAGGCCGAACTCGTTCTTGGCTCGCTCCCTTCCTTCGGACGTTGCACGCGTTGAGTCGCGAACCTTCATCTGCTCCGAAAAGGAAGAGGATGCTGGTCCGACGAACCACTGGGCCGACCCGAAGGAAATGAAGGAGATCCTCAAGGGGAAGTTCGACGGCTCCATGAAGGGCCGCACGATGTACGTGATCCCCTTCTCGATGGGTCCGATTGGCGGTCCAATCTCTCAGCTTGGTATCGAGATCACCGACTCCCCTTACGTCGTTGTCAACATGCGCATCATGACCCGCATTGGCACAAAGGCCATGGATCTGATCAACGAAGGGAAAGAGTGGGTCCCCGCTGTTCACTCGGTCGGCGCTCCGCTTGAGCCCGGTGAGAAGGACAGCACCTGGCCCTGCAACGATGACAAGTACATCACTCACTTCCCCGAGAGCAACGAGATCTGGTCCTACGGCTCCGGCTACGGCGGCAACGCTCTGCTCGGCAAGAAGTGCTACGCGCTGCGTATCGCCTCGACCATGGCTCGCGACAACGGCTGGATGGCTGAGCACATGCTGATTCTGGGTCTGACCCGTGAGTCGGACGGCAAGAAGTTCTATGTAACTGCGGCGTTCCCGTCGGCCTGCGGCAAGACGAACCTTGCCATGCTTCAGCCGACCATCCCCGGATACAAGGTTGAGACCGTCGGCGATGACATCGCCTGGATGCGCCCCGGACCTGATGGTCGCCTCTACGCGATTAACCCTGAGGCTGGCTTCTTTGGTGTTGCACCGGGTACCTCTTACGTCACCAACCCGATGGCCATGGAGTCCATGAAGGAAAACTCGATCTTCACCAACGTCGCACTAACTGACGATGGCGATGTTTGGTGGGAGGGCATGACTGATGAGGCCCCTGCTCACCTGATCGACTGGCACGGCAACGACTGGACCCCTGAGTCTGAGGCTCCGTCGTCACACCCGAACAGCCGCTTCACCGCTCCCGCATACCAGTGCCCGATCATTTCCGCCGACTGGGAAGCACCTGCTGGTGTTCCGATCGACGCGATCCTGTTCGGTGGTCGTCGCGCGACCAACGTTCCGCTGGTTGCCGAGGCATACGACCAGGACCACGGCGTGTACGTTGGTGCAACCGTTGCTTCCGAGGTCACCGCTGCCGCGACCGACGTCAAGGCAGGCTCGCTGCGTCACGACCCATTCGCAATGCTCCCATTCTGTGGCTACAACATGGCCGATTACTGGGGTCACTGGGTTGAGATGGGCCAGGAGCTTGGTGACAAGTTCCCGCAGGTCTACCAGGTCAACTGGTTCCGTAAGGACGATGACGGCAAGTTCCTGTGGCCGGGATATGGCGACAATGCTCGCGTTCTCGACTGGATCGTTCGCCGTGCCGCTGGCGAGGTTGACGCGATCGACGGTGTGACTGGCCGTTACCCGAAGTTTGAGGACTTCAACATTGAGGGACTCGAAGGCTTCACCGAAGAGGATTGGGACAAGCTGTACGCGATTGATCCTGATGCTTGGGCGCTTGAGACCGATGACTCTGAGACCTACTTCGAGCAGTTCGGTGACAAGGTTCCGGAAGCGGTGCGTGAGCAGCTGACCAAGCTGCGTGAACGTATCGCTGCCGCAAAGGAAGCCTAGGCTGACTACCCGGTATTGATCTGATCTTCTCAGTGTTGGCCTGATCAAGACCAAAGCGAAAGGGGTGTGCCGACGAAAGTCGGTACACCCCTTTCACTGTGTTGTCATCGCTATCCCGTTAGCGTCCCAACGACTCGGCTGACGGAGCAAGTCTTGGCTTGGACGCCTCAGCGTCCGGGGTTACTTCGCGTCACGGGTGAAAAAGAGCTTGATCGCCGCTGTCATCGGGACCAGAACCCACAAGCCCAAGACCGCTAGCGACTCTCCGTATCCGGGAACGTGTGTTCCAGACATTTCCGAGAGCATCGCGGTTGCTTCAGGATCGATCCCGTATCCGAGGAACTGACCCAGCGCAGTAGGTAAGTAGTTTGCGGCCGTTAGGACCCACGACCAATCCGTTGCTTGGTCGAGTATCTGCATCACTGTTGGTACTACGAAGATCAGCGCTACAGCAGCCGTGATCGCACCGGCGGTGCTTCGGAGCATCCCGGCGATTGCGAAAGAAAGCAGGGCTATTGCGACAAGGAATAGGACGCTTCCGGCAAGGCTTGAGAGGGTTACTTTTGTTAATAGCTCCGGTCGCGCTTCTGGGATCAGGACAACTGCGATTACTGCCCCCGCGATCACGTTGATTAGGGCCACCGTGCCAGCGATGAGTGTAAGGACGATTGCCTTGGCACTGATCACCAGCCCTCGACGGGGCGAAGCGGTGAGAGTCGAGAGGATCATGCCCGATGAGTATTCGGTCGAAAACATGAAGACTCCGAGCACCGCGAAAACAAGGCAGAGAAAGGTTGCTGGAGCCGCGGTTACCGTCATGATTGCTTCGGCCGGGTCGTCTCCCGGTGCCATGAACGATCGCAGAGCAAGGCCCATGATCAGGCTGAGGCCGATGCTCAGTACAAGCGAGGCCAGGATGCTCCAGCGGATCGAGCGAAGTGAAGTCGCCTTGATCCATTCAGAGCGTATTACACCCCCAAGGCTCAGGCGATGAGCACCTGAAGCATTCGAAGAACGGGTGGCGGGTGGAGTCATGATTGCAGTGGTCATTTCAGAATTCCTAATCGTGTTTATGGGGTCGACGAGGCCTAGGCGGCAGCTGCGCCAGACTCGTATTCAAGTTCGTCGTGAGTAAGCGCCAGGTATGCGTCTTCGAGGCTGTTGTTGATCGGTGAAAGCTCGTGCAACTCGATGCCACGGTTCAGGCAAAGCTGACCAATTTTTTGGGCTTCGATGCCACTAACCAGAATTTTTGTGTCGCTCTCAGCGTCAATGACTAGCTCATCGGTGATGCCCGATGTGCGCAACTCCCTAATCAGTCGGGGCACATCAGGGCTGCTCACACGCACCTTTGAGGTTCCGCCTCCGATCAGTTCGCTGATCGGAGCATTCGCTATGACCCGTCCTCGTCCCAGCACAATCACGTGGTCTGCGGTCTGCGCCATCTCGCTCATCAAGTGACTCGACAAAAGGACAGTCTTGCCCGCAGCGGCCTGTGCACGCACCAGTTGCCGTACCCACATGACGCCGTCAGGATCAAGGCCGTTGACCGGTTCATCCAAGATGAGGACCGCGGGGTCACCGAGCAGCGCGGCAGCGATACCTAGGCGCTGGCCCATGCCCAGGGAGAATCCTCCGACCCGCTTCTTAGCGACATCGATCAGACCCGTCATTTGGAGGACCTCGTCCACCCTGCGCATTGGGATTCCGTGGGTGGCGGCCAGGCTTGAAAGGTGGCTGCGGGCGGTGCGTCCGGGGTGCACTCCCTTTGCGTCCAAGAGTGCTCCCGCTACCGTGAGCGGCGCTGCATGCTCTGCGAAGGGCTTACCCCCGATGGTGACAGTGCCGGACGTGGGCCGGTCCAGCCCAACCATCAGACGCATTGCCGTCGACTTACCAGCGCCGTTCGGGCCCAGGAACCCGGTCACAAGACCGGGCTGAATATCAAACGTGGCGTCGTCGAGTGCTGTCTTGCTTCCATACTGCTTGGTGAGGCCGCGAGCCTGGATCATTGTTCCCTCATTCAAAGAGTTTCTATTCTGACCCGTCAAGTCTGCCCGCGCCGCCCGCGGGAAAGCGTCCTCCCTCAGTACGGTCTTTTGGGGTCTCCAAAGCGGTCCCTGGTACCCAGGTACTACAAACCAAGTTCCTTCGCGAGGATCACCGCGTGAATCCGGTCCCGCAGTTCCAGCTTGAACAGAATCCGCCCCACGTGCGTCTTCACCGTTGATTCCGAGAGAAAGAGGCGTGCGCTGATCTCGCCATTGTTGAGACCCTCGCCTATCAGTGCGAGGACCCCGCGCTCGCGTTCCGTCAGAGAATCCAGAGCAGCCGGTAGCGGCGCGGCACATTCCGCTGGAGAGCCGGCTGGAGGTGTCGCCAGCATCTGCGCGAGCATCCGCTTCGTCACCTGGGGTGCCATTACCGCATCACCCGCAGCCACGCGCTGAATCGCATCGATCAACTCGGTGGGCCGCGCGTCCTTCAGTAAGAACCCGCTGGCACCCGCCCGGATTGCGGCCTGTGCATATTCGTCCAGATCAAACGTCGTTAGTACGAGGACCCGCGTGTTCGGGTATTTCGAGGCGATCTGCGCGGTGGCGTCTATTCCGTTCATATGGGGCATCCGCACGTCCATCAGTACTACGTCGCAGGCCCCACCCAGCCGCGCCAATTCGCCGAGGGCGGCCTTTCCGTCACTTGCCTCGGCGACCACCTCAATGCCGGGTTCTCCGCGGAGCACCAGCTTGAACCCTGTTCGGATCAGCTCCTGATCGTCCACAAGGAGTACGCGGATTGGTTCAGTCATCCAGGTCCTCGCCTTCCGGGAGGTATGCCTCGACTCGCCAGCCGCCGGCTTCCGTCGGACCATGTTCGAGGGCGCCCCCGAAGACCCGGAGTCGTTCAGAAAGACCGATTAGGCCATGGCCCGTGCCCGCCCCAGACATTGGCTTCCGACCATCGGCGACGCCTCCGTTATCCTCGATTCGGACGAGGGTGCCACTTGCGTTTTGGGCCACTACAACGGCGGCTTTCGCGTCCTGTCCCGCGTGACGAAGAGTGTTGGTAAGTGCCTCCTGGATAACGCGGTATACCGCCAGTTCGCGGCTGCGATCTCCGTCTGTTTCTTTCCTGATGGAAGTCCCGTCGAGCCGTAGCTGCACAGATAGGCCAGCGGAGCGAAAGCCCTGAACCAGTTCAGGGATCTCAGCAAGACCTGGTGTCGGCACAAGGTCCGCAGATGTTTCAGCGTCGTCACCCGCTCGGAGAGCTCCAATTAGTCGTCGCATCTCCGCAAGCGCCGAGCGCCCCGTTTCAGCGCTCTGTAGGATCGCTTGCTTTGCGTCGTCAGGGGCATCGTCAACCACGTGGGCCGCGCCCTCGGAAAGGGTGATCATCACGGACACGGAGTGCGCCACGATATCGTGCATCTCCCGGGCAATCCTCGTACGTTCCTCCGCAACAGCAAGTTGAGCCAGCTGATCCCGTTCACGTGCTAGTTGCTTGGCGCGATCAATGATCGCTTCGGTGTAGCGGCGGCGGTTCCCTGTGTTGATTCCGATTACTACGGGAAGCAGAAGTAGAAGTGCAGACATTAAGCCCACAAGAACTACTGCGCGAAAATCGGCGGTACCGCGAGCCACCTCACCAAAGTCGGCCGTCGTGGTCTCACCATCGATAGAAACTTCTCCCGCGAAGATGTTTCCCATAAACGGGATCGGCGCAAGCGCAGCGATGACCGTCACGGCGTAGCCGATCCAACCTGCCCGAACCGACTGATAGACCGGTACCGAATATAGCAATATGGCGACTGCGATCGGAGTGGCACCGGCAACCACGAAGTCCGAGGGGACAAACGCGCTGACGGCAACTGCCGCGAGAAGACTCGGTAGCGGGAATCGGCGGCGCAAGAGGAGCGCGGCGACCGTAACGATCACAATCAATGCCAGTAGCAGAACCTGAGGGAACTGAAAGTAGGTGGGCGCGGCGTATTCGAGTGGCTGGGACTCTGTTACGTCAGGCGATACAAAGGCACTGAGGAATGCCATGGATGCGGTTGCCGCCAAGAAAACCCCAACCAAGATGACATCCATCCACCTCGGATTCTCTCGAAAGAAGGTTCGGATAGTTCCGGGCGGCCTGGGCAGACTCAGTTCGGTGAGGGGCAGGTTTTGGGTGGTGCCAGATGGGGCGGAAGTAGCGCCGGGCAGGCTAGATGCAGTGCTGGTCTGCGATGCCTGATCCCCGTCACTCATTGCGCCAGCTTACATTCCATCGCCGACACGCTCGATGCTCGACGTTCCAAAACGTTACGCGACGAGCCGAGATCCCTTTCGAGCGCAGGATTGCTTTTCCGGACGGACGACAGAAAATGGGGAGAGGGGCGGTCCCGGCTACCGGCCCCCTCCTTTGATCACAATGATTTCCCGGGAACGAATTCTTTGATCTTCTGCTTTCCCACGAGCGCTTCGTAGGCGTTGAGGCAGAGTGCCTCCATCTCTCGTTCACCCGGCATTACAACGACGGGCGCGAGGAAGTCGACCCTTTCAGTGATCGAGTTGACTATGAATGGAGCATTCGCCATCCCTCCAATAAGGAGGATCGCGTCAATGTCGCCGCGAAGAACGGTCGCCATGGCACCAACCTCTTTCGCTGTTTGGTAGCACATGGCGTCCATGACCTCTCTGGCGTACTCGTCACCCTCATCGATTCGATCGCAGAGGGCGCGGATGTCCATAGTGCCCAGGTAGGACATGAGGCCAGCTTCCCCGTTGACGTGGTGCATCATGGCATCCAGGTCATACTCTCCCGAGTAGCAGAGCCTAATGAGAGGCCCGATTGGCACTGTGCAGCACCTGTTGTTTGAGAACGGACCTTCGCCTTCCAGCGCATCTGGTCCATCAATCATTCGACCCTTCTGATGGGCCACCACGCTGATTCCACCGCCGAGCATGACGACAATAAGGTTTAGATCCTCATACTCCGCCGCGATGCTCTCGGCATAGTGTTCGGCCATCGCCTTGTGGTTGAGCGCCTGGAAAGAGGACTTTCTGCTGATTTCCTTTAGACCCGAAAACCTTGCAATTGGTTCAAATTCGTCGGTACAAGGCGTGTTGCAGGTAAGCGGAACCACGTCGGTTCCGCTGGTCATTTCTAAAGCAATCACGCATCCGAGCGATGCGATATGCGTTCCATACTCGCCACTCAATGCTTGATCAATCATTGCCTGGTTGATCCGATACACGCCGCCATCAATCGGCTCCGTTTGTGCTCCTCTTGAGACAAAGGCATCCAGATCATCGAATACAATCCCGCGAGAGTCCATGTAGTCGAGCACGGTGCGCTTTCGAAGATCTATTTGGTCTGTCATCTTCGAAAGCCCCTTCAACGACTCGGCGGAATGCGCGACCGTGTCCTTGAAGACGCACCGGTCATTCTCGTAATACGCCATCTTGGTCGAGGTTGAGCCGAAGTTGATGGCAAAGACTTTTTTCATTACTGCTCCTGCTGTGTATTGAGGTACTCATCCTGAAGAATGGCAGAGAGGATTGAGTAGTATTTGGCGGACGGGTCGTCCGTGCGACTGTTGAAGATTACCGGCGAAGTTGTTCCGCACATGACGCTTGCGTAACGCATATGTCCGAAAAAGTGCATCGCCTTATGGAGAATGTTCCCGGAGACCAGGTCAGGAACAAGCAAAACATCGGCCTTGCCAGCAACGTCCCCATCTATGCCTTTGTGTGCTGCAGCCTCTGGACTCAACGCATTGTCTAACGCTAGAGGACCTTGGACTGTAACCCCAGGACCCCATTCCATCTCAGAAAGTTCTTGAGCCTCGACGGAACTAGGCATACTGGGATTCACTTTTTCGGATGCCGAGAGCGCCGCGACCCGGATCTGCTCCAGCCCGAATGCCCTCGCCAAATCAATCGTATTGTTCAGGATCTCAACCTTCTCATCAAGTGTCGGAGCCATGTTGAGGGCGCAGTCCGCAGCAAAAACCAGCCTATCCGAATCCGGATAATGGAAGACCGTGGCCTCGCTGAGGATTCCGTCCAGCGGGTATAGCCCCTTAATTGGGTGTGCGACGGCCGTTAGGTAGGCGGTGCTCTGAATCAGTCCCTTCATGGGAATATCGGCTTCGCCCTCATACACCATCTGAACGGCGAGGTTAGCCGAGAGTCCGTCATCGAACTCGTTAACTAGTTCGTAATCCGAAATCACCTCGCCCATTCTCTCCAGTAACTCGGCGGTTTGTTTCTCGTCTCCTATGAGGACTGCGTCCAGGACTCCAGTGCGTCGGCCGCGCACAATCGCCTCAAGTCCCCAGCTGTCTTGGGAGCCGCAGAAAGCGATTCTCTTCTTGACTCCCCTATCCAGGAGCCGCGACTCGATCTCATCAAAGTCTCTGAACATGGTTGCTGATCCTTCTTGTGGGGTTACGTCCCGTGGGACAATAGTGGGGCGGCGGAGATGCGCCTTCGCCGGTGGGCACTTGGAGGTCTTTGTGAACTCTCCCGATACAAGAGAGCTGATTCAAGACGCCGTTCTTGAGCTCATGCAGGACACGCAGGCTAACCGCATCTCCGTGGTGTCCGTTATTCGAATAGCTAACATAAGCCGTAGCACGTTTTACGGATACTACGACTCAGTTCAGTCGGTCATTGAAGACATTCAAGAGACCTTCTTTAGGGAGTTTGACGACTATATCCGGGACTATATGGACATCCCCTTCGATGACTCCTACTTTTCCTCACCAAACCCCTCGATGACGGCTGCCCTTCTCTATTTTTCTAAGAGAAAGCGACTAATCTCCACGATGCTCAGCGCGACGGGCTACTGTCCTAACTTTGGGCTCCGCTGCAGGCTATTTATCAAAGAGGGCTTCTATGAAAGAGCCCTCAAAGAGCGCTATATCAAGGAACCCGACACCCTGGGAATGATCTATCTGGTCGGAGGCCACTTCGATGTGTTTATCTACTGTGCCACCAACGATCTTTCAATGAGTGTCGAAGATCAAGCCATAACCATCTACAAGCTTATGTTTGGCCCATACCGCCCGAGGCTGGTGGGACCCGCAAAGTAGCGGGCCCCACCAAACCGCTTATGACTGGCGTTTGCCGGTGAACTTGGCGACTCCGAACGGGGTCCGTAGCTTTCCAGATATCGAATCGCCGTCAACGCTTCCTGAACACGGAGCATTCTTCTTACCGACAGGCGTGGGTAGCAGGACCTCGAACTCAAACTGGTCACCGTCGTACTTGCCATCAGCAAAAGGAATGTCAGTCTCGCCTTGAATCACCCGGCCGGAAAGGCTGTTATTCTCGCCCGCCACCAAGATGAGTGTTTGATCCATTACTCCCAACGGCGTTCGAGCACTGATTTCATAGCTTCCGTCTATAGAACTCATGCTTTCGCTTCCTTCTCATCAACTTTGTTTGAGACCAGCTCGACTACTGCTCCTAGGTTTCCGCAGGCGGAAACCTCCGGGAGCGTCAGTGGAATCTTGTATTCCTCTTGAACGAGGGAGACGAAGCCAGCCATGAGGATGGACCTTGGTGAAAGGTCGGTGAGAACAGTCTCTACACCTATCTTGTCCTCATCCGTACGGTAGGCAACCGCGCAGTATTCGCGTACCTTCTCTTCTATTTGTTTGGTGTCATTCACAGTTGGCCCTCATCCAGGTCGAAGATGACCGTGTGGTAGTCCTCCACCGGTTCAATAGTTAGGTGTGCGCGAAGTGGGAGTTTGGCTTTGAACTCATCTGCACGCTCCGGATCAAGACCGCGAACGATCGCGTTCATCTCTGAACCTTCATCGAGCACCGCCACCCCAAACATGTAGGGCCGGTAGGCCTCGTTCTCCGGTTGCGTGCTCATCATGGAGGGAGCAACTAGCTCGGTGATCTCAGCCCCTCCACCCATCTCAACCCATTCCATCTCTGGATACGAGCATGAGTTGCATGCGATAACTGGTGGAAACTCAACGGCCCCACAGCGCTCACACTTCCTGCCCAGGATCCTGCCGTCAGCCAGTTCGTCGTAGAAGCGCTTGACGATTCTTTCGTAATGTTTCATCTCAGTTCCTCCTCTTACTCACACCGCACGCAGGATCGATGTGGCTACGTTCTGGCCGCCGCCAAAGCCGCGAATAAAAGCGGTTTTCGGGTCGTTGGCGACCTGGTGATCGCCAGCCTCGCCTCGAAGTTGCTTTACTGCCTCGTAAACGTCTGCGGTTCCCGAAGCCCCGTGCGCGTGACCAAATGAGGTCCTTCCGCCGCTGGTGTTTATGGGCCTGTCTCCGTCGTAGGCGGTTCGGCCCTCACCGAAGTATTTCCACCCTTCGCCCTTCGGTAAGAACCCGGCGGCCTCCGCCGAAAGGAGCTGAGACTGAATGATGAAGTCATTTGTGAGGAACAGATCGATTTCGTCTGGAGTCACGCCGGTTACGTCGTAGACCTGGCGGCAGGCACGCTCGGTCGCCTGCATCTCATAGTGAGGGTGGATGGCGTTGTAAACGCCGTTGCCAGTTCCCAGAACTTCGATGGGCTTGTCTACGAGGTCCTTCGCCATTTCAGTTGGACACACGATTACAGCAGCCGCACCCTCGCACCTTTCCTCACAGCCAGATGCGCGGAGGTACTCGGACAGCTTGGGATTGTAGTACGACTTCATGTACTCCATCACGTCATCGAAGCCCTCCTCTTTCGCGACCTCTTCGAAGGGAACTCGATGTAACGCAAGCGGGTTCTGAACAGCATTCTTCCGGTTCGCCAGGGCAGCATATATGTACGCCTCGTCGATCTGATCAGCGGTGACGCCGTATCGCTGGATGTAGTCAGCTGAGAAGGTGTCAAAACCAATGAACCTTCCGGCACCGACGGTTCGACCGTATGCCCGGTCGAAAATAAAGTTGACCGTCGGCATGAAGTCTTCCGAGCTGAGACGGTGGCGCATGTACGCCGGCTTGCCCGGAATGTATCGCGTGTCGCCCATGTCAACGGTGCCTGACAGGACAATGTCGTGCTTGCCCGACGCAACGGCCGTAACCGCCGCGTCCAAAGCCATATAGCCGGTGCAGCAGGCCTCGGACTGGGCCAGCGAACCCACTCCACGCATACCGAACCAGTCGCCGACCTGGACGTTTGCCGTCATGTAGTCTGATGAAAAGAAGGGCATCGCTTGCCCGTGGTAGTAAAAGCCGATGTCTTTACCTTCGACGCCGGCGTCCTTCATTGCCTCTAGTGCTGCGTATCCGAACAGCTCATTTTCTGTGAGACCTTCTGTTTCTGGGTCGTCTAAAATGCGCATCCAAGGCGTACAGCCAACACCAACGATTGAGACACTTCTTTGATATCTCCCGAGTTCCCTCACGGTAATTCCTCGCTTGTAGTATGCAGTTGAGTCCTACGCTTCAAATGCTATGAAGGTCGCCTGCGGGAATGAAGACCGATTGGGACAACCGTGTCCGAACCTTCTGGACACTTAACGAAGAAGTGTCCACCGTCACACATACTTCTACGCGCTCGCTACTACAAAAGCGGTTGCAAAGTCAGCTTCCGTTGTTATCGAGATGTGAATGTATTCGACGCCCGCCTTCTTCAGGAGGCTTACAAGTTCATCGGTGAAGTTGACATAGGGTGCTCCGTCAACGTGGTTCAGGGTTTCAACAATGCGAAGGTCGAAGCCCTTTGTCGGAAGGAGGTGCGCAATCGCCTTGAAGACGGCTTCCTTTGCGGCAAACCTGGTGGCGTAGTATTCGGACTTGTTGCGTACTTTCTGTGCGGCATTCCGTTCTGCTTCGGTGAAGGTCCTTCGCTCGAATGCGTCGGCGTCACTTTCGAGGTGAAGTATGCGTTCGATCTCGTTGATTTGTGCCATGTCTATGCCGATACCACGAATCATTGTTGGCTCCTTCCCGTCCACGAACGCTTCCCGCGAAGCGTAGCTGCTGGGCTCTCATTCTGCCTCTTTTCCCCCTCGCAAACTGTCTACCCATGGGATTCGAGCGAGAGATGAGGACGGCGAGGCGAAACTCCTACGTCGGTGCAACGACAGGAGTAGCGAAAGCCGCCGCCTCTTTACTGGGTGCAAGGGGGCTTAGTCGCGGAAGCGACGCTCTTCGGATGCCGGTGACTGCGGGCGACCGCGTCGTGACGACCCTTGGTTGCAGTGGCGGCGTTTCATCAGCGCCGACGGGGGAGAATTCGGTGGATTCCCGGCGGGTATTGATGACAAGGCGGTGGCAATGCAACCAAGGGCCGCCACAACGACGCCGAGAACCCTTGGGACCATGAGAGTCAGCGGGGAGTGACTGCGTTCCCGTCTATAGGATAGGACTCAGAAGTTTACTGAGTGGGCCATTAATGCTGGGGGCAAAGATGCGCTTCTTCGACTGGTCCGCGATTGTCATAACGATTCTTCTGGGCATCTCTTTCGCATTTCAGGCTGCGACAGAGCCTCCCTCCTACATGGCGTTTCTGTGGACTGGCTGGGGCGTGGTTGTAGTTCTAACGGTGATTAACACGGTCTCTGCGATCCGCCGAAGCCGCTCACTTGGCGCCCACACCATCGGTGGTAGGGCGGCACGGCCCACCGCGATGCCATTTGTTGATCCCGGTCCTGATCTTGCTGACAGCTTGCTCGCCGGACCTCGGGGGCGTCGCCTGCTTCTTGAATACGCGACTGAATCAGAACGCCTGAGTAGCCGAGCCATGCGCCCGGACTCGTTTATTAGGGGGGCTTCTTCGGCCTCATACGAACTGGATCCGGGCAAGGGAACATCAGTCGTCATGCTGACGACTCGAGTCACGGCCGCCAACCCTGAACCCGATCCGGAGATTGTCACGCCGGAGGAGGTTGCCGAGCGTTTGGCACGCGTAGAACTTGCCGAACCGACGCCCCAACTGTTTCGTGGATGCTTGGCGCAAGCCGTTGATCATGCCAGATACTGGCAACCACCAGCGGGGGAGGATGCCCTCGCCGCGAGCGACCCAATGCGGAGGGAACTCAGACGAATCGCGGAACATTTGCTGGCCTCACCGTACTCCACCTGGTGGTTCACTCCTGCCGATCCCGAATCACAGCAGGTAGTCGTGTGGGAGGACGACCAGAAGCACCAACCGTTGCCGCTCGAAGTTCCGCTAACGGATCCGTCCGAGGCGCTTTGGTCCTCCAGAAAGAAGCTAATTGAGCAGGAGGAGGAAGCGAAATCCGAACAGCCTGCTGATCCGGTGAAGTGTTACAGCGCTGAGTGGTGGTCGCGGCCTTCTTCTGAGTTGCCATCGACAACTCGAACACTTTTTGATGGAAGCCCGGTAAGGCTTTGGGCCGCGGAGGACGGCTTCAACTGGAAGAACGCTGATAGCTACCCGGCCGAGATCCCTGGTGGATTGCGCATATACGAAATTGGTTCGGCGCAAGCGTGGGCCAAACTCTGTCACCAGTTTCCAATGGATTGCTCTGCACGCAATCGCGGCGACTGGTACTCGACTACCGGTCGCACGGGCAGGTGGATTATGCCCGACTGGGCTCGGGTTGCCGAGCACTACGACGGGGTTCATCTACAGGTAGGTGCGTATCTTGAGGCTGCGGGCACGGCCATTCCCGTCAATGAAGAGACTGCAACCGTCATCGCGGGTTGGGATCCTGACACGACCTACTGGTTCGCTCCGGGCATCCGATACCTGAATGATCCGGTCCGCTGGAAGCTTGTTCCGCGGGGCATGGAGGACACCTGGGAGAGACGCTAGGTGGCAGTGTCCTCAAGAGAAACGCCCAGGATTCTGGCGATGTCGCCGTTGCGCACCTTATATAGGGTGCCCAACCTGGCTGAAGAAGATTGCGCCTCCCATATTGGGTGCGCAATCGAAGAAGCCGCGAGGAACCGCTCGCCGCACAGAGAAAAGGTTTGCCTTCTCGGGTTCGGCTGTCGCTCCCAAAACCTCGCCTGGGACGACGAAGCACCTCGTACACGGACTAGACGACATCAACGACGGGACCGTCTGGGACTGGGTGACCAGTGATTGAGGCGGCTTCGTTATGACCGCGTTTGGTTGCGGTAGCGCCGTTTCGTCAGTGCCGCTGAGGGAAAATCGGCGGATCCTCGGCCGGTATTCCCTACAGGGCAGCGGCACTGCAACCAAACGTCGCCACAACGACATCAGAAACCTCCGAAGACCTGTGAGGCGGTTTCGGGAGGTCAGCAGAGTGTGGGTACGGCGACCCGACTGGCGAGGTTGACGTAATTGACGGTGTGCGGGAGGTTAACAGCGCGTCGGCACGACGACCCGAAGAGACCCTTGACGGCCGCGGAGACCATAGGAAACTCAACTAGACGGATCCCCAAAAACACAGCCCCAACTAGGAGCGGCGCTGGTCTGCGTTTCCTGATCTCTGTCACTCATTGCGGCAGCTCACGTTCCATCGCCGACGCGCTCGATGCTCGAAGTTCCACAACGATTACGCGACGAGCCGAGAGCCTTTTACTGGCCCCGGCATGCCCTTGAGCGTCCTACCGCGTTAGGGTTTAGCGGGGACCATTTGCGAGGAGCGAGCCACATGAGTGAAGCAGTCCAGGAAACCGGCACGCCAGAAGGCGAGATAACCGCCGATGCTCGATCCGCCCAGGCCCTTCCCTACGAGGTCGGGGCTTCTGGCGTTGAGCAACCTGCCGTCAGGCCGACCAGCCACCTGAGTGAACAAGAGCTTCAGCGTGCCGAAACTCTGCTGAAAAGGGTCACTTCCCTCTATGAGCAAAGGGTCGTTGGTCAACAGGAACTGCGCCAAGCGCTTCTCGCCTCTTTGCTTTCACAGGGGCACGTTCTGATTGAGTCCGTCCCCGGACTAGCCAAGACCACAGCGGCTCAGACCCTGGCCAAGTCGGTATCAGGGACATTCCATCGCATTCAGTGCACCCCGGACCTGATGCCCAACGACATCGTCGGTACCCAGATCTTCAACGCACAGACCGACCAGTTCACCACGCAGCTCGGTCCCGTCCACGCAAACTTTGTGTTGCTTGACGAGATCAACCGCTCCTCCGCCAAAACCCAGTCGGCAATGCTTGAGGCAATGCAGGAAAAGCAGACCACCATCGGCGGTAAGAACTACCCGCTGCCCAGGCCGTTCATGGTTATGGCAACGCAGAACCCGATCGAGGAAGAGGGAACCTACGTTCTACCCGAAGCGCAGATGGACCGCTTCCTGATGAAGGTCTCGATCACCTATCCGAAACGGGGCGAAGAACTCAAGGTTCTGGAGATGATCGACTCGGGGGTGTTCTCAGAGAAGATTGAGGGTGAGCCGATCAGCCTCATCGAACTTGAGGAACTTCAGGACTACGCCTCACGAATCTACGTTCACACGGCGATCAAGGCATACATAGTCGACATCATCAACACCACCCGCGGAAGTGGACCAAACCCGGTTGCGGGCCTTCCCGCCCTGGTCCGTGTTGGCGCGTCGCCTCGCGGCGGTATCGCTCTGATGAAGGTCGCTCAAGCCCTCGCCCTGATGCAGGGACGCAACTACGTGATTCCTGAGGACGTCAAAGCAATGCGCTATCCGGTTCTTCAGCACAGAATCATCCGCACCTGGGATGCAATCGCCGACGGTGTTCCAAGCCAGGACATCATCGACGCGGTGCTACGCGCTGTCCCCGTTCCGTAACCGAACACATGGCAATGCCAAGGATTCAGGACTACGGGAAACTCATCGAGCTTCCCGTGCAGCGGAAGCTGCTCTCGCTACTCCAGGGGCGTCACGGAGGATCGGGAGCGGGATCCTCGCACGAATTTCTGGATATGGCCGAGTACAAGGTCGGGGACGACATCAGCGACATCGACTGGAAGTCCACCGCCCGGATGCGCCAACCCATCGTTAAACGCTTCGAGCAAACGGCTGTCCTCAACGTGGTTCTCGGGGTTGATACAGGGTCAAATATGGGTGCCATTGCCCCCGCTGAGGGAGAGGCGAAAGAGGACGTCGCAGCCGAAATCATCACCGCCCTCGCCTGGTTGACCGCATACCGTGGAGATCACCTGGGGTTGGTGGCAGGCAACGCTTCCGACCTGACAACGCTTCCTGCGAGGTCAGGAGCCATCCACGCCCAGACACTGGTCAGTGTCGCAACCTCCGCGGAGCCCACCGGGGCACCGGGAGACTTCTCAGCGGTAATGCGGCGCATCGATTCCACGCGCCGAGGCAAAGCGCTGGTTATCGGTATCACCGATACAGGCCAGTTGGACGCGATGAACGAGGTATATCTGAAACGCGTTGCCGCCAGGCACAAACTAATGATGATGATCATTCAAGACGCGGATCCGACTCGTGTTAGCTCCACCGACGCGATGCGCGATGTCACCTCCGGTCCCGTGCCCGACTTCGTCAAGTTCGACGACACGATTGGTTACCAGTGGAACACCAGTCGCCAGATCAGACAGCATCGAGTCGTCGAAAAGCTACGTCGCTACGGCATCGATTGGGTCTCGGTCGCGTCAACCGATGAGGTGCCTGAGGCCCTGCTTTCACTGTTTGGTGGGGGTAGACGTGCCGCCTAATCTTCGCGAGCCTCTAATGCACTCAAACTGGGTGTGGCTACTCGGCGCGGCTCTGCTCACCCTGGCGATCCTCTGGGTGGTTGGCGTCTACGTTTCATACCGCAAGTCGCGCGTGACGACGAAGTTCGAGGTGAGAAGCCTGTCGCAGGTGCAGCGCGAACGTTATCGACGTCTGATCGGAGACATTGAACAGGACTACCGGACGGGTTCAATCTCCGCCCGTGAAGCACACCTGGCGCTCGCGGCACTGATCCGGGCGTCAGCGACTGAACGAACTCGAATGAGTGTCGAGTCCGCCACCGCGAGCGAGGTGCGAATCCTGCTCCCCTCGTGGCCGTTGCTTGCTGACGCCCTCGACTGGTGTGCCGACGGGTCTTTCCCGTTGGAGGTCGCTGACGAACGAGTTGAACGAGGAATCTGGTTGGCAAGGGAGGTGGCGGTCGGATGAAGTTCCCATGGCTCTTGATTCTTATCCTCGTTGTCCTCGTGATAGTGGCGATCATGCTCTACTGGCGTGGGGTCCGCCAAACACCGGATTCCGTTGCGTGGTTAGCGAACACGGATGATCTGCGCTCTCTTCCCTCGTACCAGCGTCAGCTCTTCTGGAATCGCGCTGGTGGCGCTGCGTTGGTGGCGCTGTTGACGGTGTTCTCTATTTCTGTCGCTGTGGTTGCGGGTGCCCCGGTTGATCGACGCGTTGATCACCCGAAGCTGGCGAGCCGCGATATCGTGCTCTGCCTGGACGCATCCGGATCGATGCTGCCGTATGACGGCCAGATTCTGCGCCAGTTCGACCAGATGGTGGAGCGGTTCCAAGGGGAGCGGCTCTCTTTGCACATGTGGTCTGCGCAAACGATAGTCAAGTTTCCTCTAACCGACGACTACGAACTCATCAGTGAGGTGCTCAATCAGGCCGCCGGCGTGATCGATGAGGGGTATTTCGGGCCCGAGGGAGACTACGTCCTAGTGTCAGCGGAACTAGCGGAGTATCTCAGTGGAGTCGATGCCCCGGACGGAGTAATGATCTCTTCGCTGGTGGGCGACGGACTCGCAACCTGCGTTCTAGGGTTCGACCACCAGGATTCTGAACGTTCGCGGACCATCATCCTCGCCACCGACAACGAGGTGATGGGCGAACAAATCTACACACTCGCTGAGGCCGCCCAGTTCGCGAATGACCAAGACATCGACATCATCGCGTTGAATCCTGGCGACGGTGGCCCGCTAACTGCCGAGGCGGAGCAACTGAAGTACGTGGTCGAGTCCAATGGTGGAATCTTCTATAACGCGAATGATCCTGGGGCTATTGCGGAGATTATCGAGGGAATCGAGGCCGGGCAGGCAATTGACCTCGAAGGCACCTCAAAGGTCGTTGAGACTGACACCCCACAGACAGCACTTACTTGGGCTGCTTGGTCTCTGGTCGGCTTGCTGCTAGTGGCGGCGGTGAGACGACTATGACTCTGCGTCCCTTCGCCGCGACTTCGACGCTGATCCTCTTGGCGATAGTTGTCCTTGCCTTGTGCGTTGCTGGATACGTCCTGGCGACCCGGGGCAAACAGAATCGTCCGGAGGGCAAGGAAAACCCTGCGCTCACATGGATAAGAAGGTTCCTTATTTCGGCGTTGATGGTGTTTACCCTGGCGGGACCGGCCGTTCAATCCGAAGAGATTGAAGTGACCTCAAACATTGAGATCGTCTTCGCGATTGATCGCACCGGGTCAATGGCAGCGGAGGACCTGGCGGAAGGGCGAACCAGGATCGACGCGGTCAAGGACGATGTCCTCGCCCTCTTGGACGCGACTGCCGGTTCTCGGTACGCGATCGTAACTTGGGATTCGACCACCAGGGTTGAGTTGCCCTTCACGACTGACGGCTCGGCTGCCCGAAGTTTTGCCGAGGTGATGCACCAGGAGATAACCGAGTTTTCAAAGGGCTCCTCTTCTACCCGTCCGGTCAATACTCTCTACGATCTGCTGACCTCTGCCGAGGAACAGCGTCCGGAGAACATTCGCTACCTCATCGTTATGAGCGACGGCGAGTCGACAGATTCCGAGGCCACGTATGAGACAGCGTGGTCCGAGTTGGCGCCGCTAATCGACGGGGGAGCTGTGATTGGTTACGGCAGTGAGCAGGGCGGCCCCATGAGGGTCTTTGTGCCCGGCCAGGGACTGTCCGGGTCGACAGAGGAGTACATGACCGACCCGTCCGCTAATCCGGGAGGTCCCACGAACGACGCCGGGGAACCGCTCGCTATCTCGCGAATCGACACGGAGTCACTCAGGCAAATCTCGGATGAACTCGGGGTTGAGCTTCTGCTCAATCCCACCGAGAGCAAAGTTGAAGCTCTTGGCACCGGGTTGATGGATCAGGCGGAGTCGCTTCCAGACCGGACCGGAACGCGTCACCTCTACCGCTATGTGACGTGGATTCCTGCGCTTGCCATTTCGCTACTACTGGTTTGGGAGGTCGCCCAGGACGCGAAGGAACTCGCTCGGATGAGGAGGACCGGTGGCATCTAGAAGAACCCAAGATCATCAGAAGTCGGATGGACCCAGTCAGCCCTTTGGCACCATTTATCTCCCTGAAAGCGCCCCGGCGGAGCGCGACCCCAAGAGACTGAAGCTGCTCAAGATCACAGCGCCTATCGCGCTGATTATCGGAATCACCGGCCTGTGGTTTATTGGCCTCTACCTGTGGACAACTCTGGCTCGCAGCGACTGGAATAGTCAGGACTACGGTGGTGCGACCTCCTCGTACGAACAACAAATCAGGGTGACCGCAGCCTTCCCGGAGCCGTGGCTCGCGCAGTACAACCTCGGCACCGCGCTATTGGCCGAGGGTGATCTAGACGGTGGGGTGGACAGGCTGCAGCAGGCGTTCCAGGGTGTTCCGAAGGCGGTGCAAGGGGAGTCTGGCAGCATCCAACCTTTCTCCTATGAGTGCAGTGTGCGGATGAATCTCTCTGCGGGCATCGAAATGAAGGGAGACGCCGCAGCGGCCGAGGGTGCGGATAATGCAGCCCTGAAACTATACGAAACCGCGCTTGAGTGGCTGACCCCATGCGAGGTTCCTCCGAGTGGTGGAGGGGGTGATTCCGCAGATCAGAGCGGTGATCAAGGGGGCGGCGAGGGTGAAGATTCCTCGAATAGCGAGCAGGCGCAACAGAGCGGGGAAGCAGGGGATCGACTGCGAGAGAAGCTGAACCAGGGCGAGGAGGAGCCCTCGGAGTCTTCGGATAACCCCTCTGGTGAGCAGACGGATCAGGGCGAATCGGATCAACAGAGCCAAACAGACCCCTTCGAAGGTGAAAGCGAAGAACAGCGGCAACAGCGCGAGGAGCTTCAGAACAAGAACCAGCAGCAGGCAGAGCGGGAGCGCGAGAAGAGCGAGCAGCAGAACCGCGGCGGCGGGGGTGGCTGGTAGTCCTCCACAATCTCTCCACAGACCCACTAACACATAGCCCCTGTGAAATAACAACCCGTGGGGATAAGTCTGTGGAAAACATCTTCGGATGAAGTGACAAGAATGTGGACGGATGCGCGCGGCGGAGGCAATTACCGCACAATTGGGCGGTGACCCTTCTGTAAGTGGAAGAGCATGAGCCGAGGAAACAAAAGTGCACCCAAGAGTACAAAAGACGTTTGACGAGGTAGTCCGCAGGAACCCGAATGAGCCGGAGTTCCACCAGGCAGTACACGAAGTCCTGGAGTCAATTGGACTGGCCGTTGAGCGCGATCCTCACCTGGCCGATCACGCACTTCTTGAGCGTCTGGTTGAACCGGAACGCCAGATCCTCTTCCGCGTTCCGTGGGTTGACGATAAGGGCGAGGTACAGGTTAACCGTGGTTACCGTGTCGAGTTCAACTCGGCGCTGGGCCCCTACAAGGGCGGCCTCCGATTCCACCAGTCGGTAAACCGCAACATCATCAAGTTCTTGGGTTTTGAACAGATCTTCAAGAACGCGCTCACCGGTCAGGGCATCGGCGGCGGTAAGGGCGGCTCTGACTTCGACCCGCACGGGAAGTCTGACTGGGAGATCATGAACTTCTGCCAGGCATTCATGACGGAACTGGCAAAGCACATTGGTGATAAGACTGACGTCCCCGCCGGTGATATTGGCGTTGGTGGCCGAGAGATTGGCTTCATGTTTGGCCAGTACCGCCGACTAACCAACCGCTGGGAAAGCGGTGTGCTCACCGGAAAGGGCGTCAACTGGGGTGGTTCTCTTGGGCGTACCGAGGCAACCGGATACGGCACGGTCTACTTCGCGCAGTCGATGCTGGCAACGAAAGGCACGGATTTTTCGGACAAACTCGTGGCGGTTTCCGGCTCCGGTAACGTCGCGATCTACGCAATCGAAAAGGTCTTGCAACTGGGCGGAAAGCCGGTTACTTTCTCGGATTCGAGCGGCTGGGTCTACGACAAGGACGGAGTAGACCTCGACCTCCTGAAAGAGATCAAGGAGGTGCGCCGCGGCCGCGTCGCCGACTACGTGGCTGAGCGCCCGAACGCGGAGTTGCACACCGACGGACACCCGTGGCAGGTCAAGTGCGACGTGGCGCTCCCGTGTGCGACGCAGAACGAACTAGACGAAGAGGACGCGAAGACTCTGGCTAAGAACGGCTGTATTGTCGTGGCTGAGGGGGCGAATATGCCCTCGACCCCGGATGCGATCGATGTGTTCAAGGACGCCGGAATCATGTTTGCCCCGGGTAAGGCCGCGAACGCTGGCGGTGTCGCCGTGTCTGCCCTTGAGATGGAGCAGAACGCTTCGCGTGCTCGGTGGACCTTCGAAGATGTCGACACGCGACTTGAGGGAATCATGAAGGATATTCACGACACCTGCCTCTACACCGCGAGCGACTACGGCCGCGAGGGCGACTATGTGGTCGGTGCGAACATTTCCTCGTTCATCCGCGTTGCGGATGCGATGCACGCTCAGGGTGTCTTCTAGACGTTGAGAAACTTGGAAGCGGGCGAGGCTGCCTGGCGAGACTATCTTTCGAGCCAGGATGGCCTCGCCCTTTCGCATGAGCAGACGGCGGGTGCGGTGAGGTATTCGCTGGGGGAACTCGAGAGGCTCCACCCGGGTCGTTCCGTCGAGGTAAGGGTGGTGCCGTTCGCGGCAGTGCAGATCATCGCGGGCGCCACGCACAGGCGGGGGACTCCTCCTGCGGTGGTGGAGATGGATGGGGACACCTGGCTTGAGTTGGCATCGGGGCGTCTCACGTGGGAGGAAGCGGATCAGGCAGGAAGGGTGGACGCCTCGGGCGAAAGATCAAACCTCTCGGAGTACCTGCCCCTTTAACTGGTTGAACTCTTGAAGTCGCCCCATCCATGACAGGTGTCATTCAACGAGGTGGACGGTGCGTCGTACCGGTCCGTGCCGATCACTTCTAGCTTTGAGGCATGAAAAGAAATCAAGCCCCGCTGGCAGTCGATCTGCGAGATATCACGATGACCTTTCGCGGTCACGTCACAGCGGTCGATGATGTATCTCTTCGGATCGAGCAACGCGAGATTGTTGCCCTTCTAGGTCCGAACGGTGCTGGAAAAACTACCCTCATTGACACGGCACTTGGCCTGCAGCGTCCCACGGCTGGGACTACCAGTTTGCTCGGCCTGGACTCAGATGAAGCCAAGAGGCGCGGACTGGTGGGAGTTGTCAACCAGACAGGTGCGCTCCCGGCGGACTATCGAGTCTCTCAGTTACTGCGAATGTTCCATGGTTTCTACGACAGTCCACTTGGGGTAGACGAGGTCGTCGCCCTCGCTCACCTGGATTCGCTTGAGGGCCGTCGCATTGGCAAGCTCTCCGGTGGGGAACAACAACGATTGAGGCTGGCGCTTGCGCTGCTCCCAGATCCCCTTGTCCTCTTCCTGGATGAGCCCACCGCGGGAATGGACCCGACGGCGCGGCAGGAGTTCTGGCGCGTTATGGATCAGGCGACCGGAGACGGCAAAACGATTATCTTCGCTACTCACTACTTGGCGGAAGCTGAGTCTTTCGCCCAGCGCACTGTCATCATGCGTCACGGCAAAGTCGTCGCGGATGCGCCAACAAAAGAACTGTTACGACGCGGGCTCGGTGAACTTCGCATTCAGATTCCTGGCGATTCGTACGAGGATGTCCGAGGCGACCTGGAACGCCCGGGATGGGAATGTTCGTGGGATTCAGGGACCCTAACCATTCACGGCAGGGACCTGGATGACGCCGCTCGAGTGCTTCTGGATACCAAGGGCGCAACGAACCTACGAATAACAGACTCCTCCCTTGAGGATGTGTTCACGACAATCGCCCTAGATACGGACGAACCAACACAAATGCACCTGGTAGGAAGTGATTCAAAGTGAGTAGTGCTCTAACTCTTGATGAGATTCGGTCGCAGAACCCCGTTGTGGGACCGACAAAGGGACTCGGACGATTCATTTACGAGTCCTTCCTTCAGATTGTGTTCAACCCTTTCAACCTTGGTTTTGCCCTGCTCATGCCCGTGCTCATGTACATGATGTTTGGTGCCAACCAGCCTTATTCTGACCAGGCCGCGGGAAATGGGAATGTTGCGGCACAGGTGCTGGTGTCTATGACGCTCTTTGGGGTGTTACTAACAACGGCCTCGTTCGCAGCCAACGTGAGCCTTGAAAGAACTCAGGGAGTGAGCCGGCTTTATGCGCTTACTCCACTGCCGGCACCGTCCCAATTGGTTGGGCGCTTGACTGGAATCCTCGGTGTGGCACTGGTCGTCATCCTCCTGGCATTCACGGTGGGATTCTTCACGGGCGCTTCGATGACGTTACCTACCTGGATCATGAGTGCATTGGTCATTCTGGTGGCGTCGACTGTGGCAGTGGCGTGCGGATTCGGATTTGGCTTCGCGGTTCGCTCAGACGGGGCGTTTGCGGCAGTTTCGGCTGTGATGGTGCTTTCAGCATTCGCTGCCGGAATGACGATACCGCTAGAGCAGATGGGTGGGTTTTTCCAGGAGATGGCGCCGTGGACTCCGCTCTGGGGGGCGTCTCAACTGGCGTTGCTTCCACTGACAGGGTGGGGAGAACTATCATTCTCGATGATACTTAGCTTCGTGATCTGGACATCTGTGTTTGGCATGCTTGCTGTGTGGGGCTTGCGGCGAGACACGCGCCGCTAACGACAGCGGGGGAGGTCTAGCGATGGAAAGCCGGGAGAGTACCAGCAAGTACCATAAGACCTCGCTGCGCTATGCCCTTCCGTACCTAATCTACGTCGGTATCCCAGTCTTCGACATCGTGCAAGGTGGTATTTGGGGTCCGATCGAGTACTTGTCACTGGTCCTTCTGGCAGTGATGACTTTCCTTTACGTCTATCTGTGGCTTGCGAATGAGGTTGCGCCGGTCGGACTAAACGTCGGGTCGAGATTCTGGATTCCGTTCCTGCTCCTCGTCCTCGCCGTCCTGGCGATGACGCTCTTTGGGGGACCAACGTATCCCGGGCTCGTCTTCATGTGGGCCTACACGGCGACTCCGTGGGTGTTGCTGAGTCCCCAAAAGATGGTTTTCAGCGGAACCGTTCTGCTATTCGCTGCAACGATTGCTACGGGTCTATTCGCGGCCGTGCCGTTCAGCCTCTTAATAATCGCGGTGGTAGTGGTTGTTCTGAGTGGAGCGATGGTCGTCACCGTTCGAAGAGAGGCTGATAGGTACCGACTTGAAGACAGCAAGCGCGTTGCCGACCACCAACTGGAGATCGAGCGCGAACGCGCTCAGATGAATTCCGATCTTCACGACATCCTGGGACAGGATCTGACGGGGCTTTCGATTAAGGCTGACCTGGCTGTTCGCCTTCTTGAATCTGGGAGGCATGAGGAGGCGGGTGCCGAGATGCAGTCCGTCGCCGATCTCGCCAGGGCGGCCATGGCCGATGTCCGCAGCGTCGTTGGAAATCGTAGGGAGTGGTCAATTGATCACGAACTCGCCAATGCGGAGGATCTGCTTGCCGCCCGGGGAATCGGACTTCATCTTGACCGCAAAGAAACCGCATTTCCTGGCCACGTGCAAGGTGCCGTTGCCCGGGTCATTCGAGAGTCAGTCACCAATCTGCTTAGGCACGTGCAGACTTCAAACTGCTGGGTGGAGCTCACTCCGCATCGATTGAGCATCAAGAACGATGGGTGCATTCGGCCCGGTAGCTCAAGAGAATCTGGAACTACAGGCGGTTTGTCTGAGCTTAAGAAGCGAGTCCGAGACTCCGGCCGACTACGCTGGGGGCAGGACGGGCCATACTGGACGGTTGTGTTCGACATTGAAGACAATCCCGTTGAAGGAGCGCTCCAGTGATTCGGATTGCCATTGCAGATGACCAGGCGATGATTCGTCAGGCTCTAGCCTCGCTCCTGGACCTCGAGCAGGATTTTGAGGTTGTTTTGCAGGCTTCGGACGGTCGGAACCTTCTAGAGACTCTGCCGGAGGATGTCGATGTCGTCCTCATGGATGTTGAGATGCCTAGGCTCGACGGTCTGACTACCTGTGCCGCGCTTAGGCGTCGATTCCCCCAGACCCGGGTGCTTGTGGTGACGACATTCGGTCGCCCAGGTTACGTGCGGCGAGCGCTGGAGTCCGGTGCAAGCGGATTCATTGTCAAAGATGCTCCGCTTCCAGAATTGGTCGAGGCAATCCGAAAAGTTGCCCGGGGTGACCAGGTTATTGACCCGACACTTGCGGTGGAGACACTGACCCGTGGCGAGTCCCCACTAACCCCACGCGAAACAGAAGCATTGCAAGCGTTGCGTGGTGGTCGAACCACCTCATTCGCGGCTGAGTCTCTTGGCCTGAGCCGGGGAACCGTTCGGAACTACGTGAGCAGCGCAATGGACAAAACCGGAGCCAAGACGGCAGCAGAAGCAGTCATTGTTGCGGAGAAGAACGGTTGGCTCGACCCGCTCGGATAGCCCGAATCTCGAGGGGGAGGGGAGACTGCTACGGGCGCTGGACCGTTATCGGACCCGGCGCCAGGGGCAACTCCACCTCTATCGTTGTTCCGGAGGCCGAACCTGCGGGGAACGCCAGCCCGTTTGCAGCGACCTGGGCTTGCCCCTCAGGAGTCATCAAATATTCGCCTAGTTCTTGAGACAAGGGCTCTTCGGATCCTCTACGCTCCTCGGTCTGCAACGGGATCAGATATCGCGCGATTGGCGAGCAACTACCTGTCACCACTTGCCACCGACTCTCGCTACCAGTGTTGTTCATGCTCCGAGCCTGTAGCAGGAACGATCCCTTGATTATTCCCTCTCCCGTAGCAGGTTCCGCGTCAGTAGGCATCGGAATTCTGTTCGCGGAGAACCAGGCCCGATCGAGCAGGGTGCAGGTGTCGTCTTCGCCGTATCGAATCGACTCGACATCCGACTCTGAGGCAAGCTTCGCGACCTCTCCGTCGACTCCCAACAGCGCGCCGATGCCAAAGAGTTCAGATTCGGCGTCGGTTACTGCCCCTTCCTGGGCAATCTCAAGGATCTGCGCTTCCGTTAGTGGGAGCCATTCGACTCGCAGATCAGCCTGGTCATAGATCGCATCGATGAAACCATCCGGAAGAGGCTGGTCCTCGGGAACCCCGACCGTCAGGATGTCGGACGTCTCTGCTCCGGGGAATGTAGGAGACAGACCTTCCGGAGGAATGCTCGCGGTACATCCCGTCGCCGAAACCATAGCTACTGCGGCGGCGAACATGCCTGCCTTAGTTTTACGAAATCTGAGCACTTGTTCCTCACTCCCCACTTCGAAAGGCTACCCTGGTTCAGTACACATCGTCGGTGCTGACGCGCTGACTAAAGACCAGCGACTGGGAGGACCCTAATGAACCTGGCGGTAAAATTAGTGAGCATGGGAGCCGTAGCGGCATCAGGTTTCCTCGCGACAAAGATCGCAGATAAGAGTTGGACCAGTGTCACTGGCAACGAGCCACCAAAAGGCGAGGCCAGCGTAAACAGCAGCATCGTTCAGGTAGCGGCGTTTGCCGTGCTCTCCGCGATCATTGCGGCGCTGGTACAACGCTACGTAATGAAGGGGACCAACCGGCTTCTTGCGATGACCGGTAAAGAGACAAAACCAGAGGCCTAGTTCAGGGCCTTCGTCTTAACCTTGCACTCTTCCCCGACCTTCATCGGGGCGATCTGACCCTGGTCTCTTAGCTCAAGCAGGCGATTCACTGCACGGTCGCGCACCTGCCACGGATCAATCGTGTTGAGGTAGATTCGGGTTCCTCCCTCGAACCCCGCGAGCGTGCTAATGCGCCACTTGAGTAGCATCCTCCAACGCATTGGCGTTTCAACGGACGGAGGCCTGTAGTACCACTCCTCGTTCGTTGGAATCTCAGCGCCGGTTGCCGCGTGTGCCGCATGCAAGATATCAGACACTCCACGTAGTTTCTCCCGCGAAGCCTCCCAGGGGTTCTGTGGGGCTCCCAGCGGCCACACCGCGATCGAGGGATACCTGTGTCCGAAGCCGGCCAGTGCAACGGCGTGCTCGTTTTGTGCAATTACTAGCTTTCGGGTCACGGCCACCTTGAGGATATCGGCGTAGATCTCCGGCCGCAGTTGTAGCCGTTCCAGTTCTGACTGTGCTTGAACGGGCAGCTGGTCGATTGCCACTAACTGTTTGTGTAGGTGATCGAACGAGGCACCCGCGGGTTTCAGCCAGTTCTGGAATGCAGTTACGTATCGCACCGCCGGATCCAGATGATAGAGGTCTTGCATGGACCTGACAGTCATCCGC
>WPCI01295599.1_pt1 | contig 49288 bp, 46 predicted proteins | sample 5399871 | NCBI WGS metagenome assembly WPCI01 (sample SAMN12869469, study PRJNA574797) | sludge metagenome | isolation source: wastewater treatment of pH7 | place: China:Beijing | collected 2019-05-20 | reverse complement strand
GGGTGTGTCTCCTAAATCTGTGCTCGGGCGAGGATGCCCGGGAAATTCGTGGTTGCAAGGCGGAAGAGGAGGCTTTGCTGGTGGCAAAGCCGACGATGACAACGTAGCAAACGCGGATTTCACGGTCACCACAGCGAGCAGGGATTTAGGAGACACACCCTAGTAGACCCGAGGTCTTGCAACGATTCCCAGAAATCGCTGAAGCTAGGAGGCCGCCTACTCGGGCCTGCCATTCAGCCCTCTGGGAACAGTGAAGGCTGCGATCAGCGATGCACCTGCCGCGATGTACCAAAGCCACTGCCACCCGGTGCCACTCTCAATCCCGTTGATCGCAAAGCAGCCGGCCATCAGAATCCAGAAGGCGGTGTTATAACCTCGGTACTGGGCAAGGTTGGTTGAGCGGAACTGAAGCACCATAACCACCAGTGCCGCAATAAGTAGAACCCATTCGATAATCTCAAGACCCATTGCTACTTCTACCTCTTTCAAACCTAATCAGTGGCCGGGATCGGTCAGCGCACTAATCTTACGTCTGTGGAAGAGTCCGCCAAAGCGCGCCTCTTGGCACTACTGCGGGGGAGTCCACTACGCTTCTTCCAGCAACCCAATCGAAAACAGAGCCCATGCGCTCGCGCCCACAGCCCCGTCACCAGGAGCCGGATGTCGTCCCAATCCCTTAGTCCCTCCGCATACACGAGCACGAAGCATGCCGCCTACGTCGGATACGTTGTCCAGGCAATCGTCAACAATCTGGCACCTCTACTCTTCATCGTCTTCCACACCCAGTTCAATATTCCGTTGGCCCAGCTGGGCCTGATCTCGGCCCTCAACTTCGGCGTCCAACTGCTTACCGACTTCGCATCGATGTTCTTCGTTGACAAGGTCGGCTACAGGATCCCGATCGTGCTGGCCCACATCTTGGCAACGATTGGTCTTGTGCTCATGGGGGTTCTGCCGGGGATTCTGGGCGATCCATTCCTCGGACTGTGCATCGCCGTAGTCGTCTACGCGATCGGAGGAGGGCTGCTTGAGGTCCTCGTGAGCCCGATCGTCGAGCACCTGCCAACGCCTGCCGACCAAAAGGCATCTGGCATGGCGTTACTCCACTCCTTCTACTGCTGGGGCCAACTCGCCGTCGTTGTCGGCACCACGCTTCTGCTGGGAGCCACCGGCCTGGGCCGCTGGTCCCTCCTCCCCTTGGTGTGGGCCATTGTTCCACTGATTAACGTCTTTGTTTTCATGCGCGTTCCTCTCCCAAAGACGGTGGCGGACGAGGATCGGACTTCCCTTCGTAATCTCTTTGGCACCCCTTTGTTCCTCGCCGCCCTGGTACTAATGATGACCGGAGGGGCAGCTGAACTCACGATGGTGCAGTGGTCCTCGTTCTTTGCTGAGCAGGGTTTGGGCGTAAGCAAGGAGTTCGGCGACCTGCTCGGTCCGGGACTCTTCGCCCTGCTGATGGGACTCGGGCGCTTCGCCTATGGGATGTGGGGAACGAGGGTGGACCTCAAACAGGCACTGTTACTGTCGAGCCTGGGAGCAGCGGTCTGTTACGTAGTGGCTGCCACCTCACCAATCACGATCGTGAGTCTGCTCGCGTCGGCGCTCTGCGGCCTGATGGTTGCTTTGCTCTGGCCGGGAACTTTCTCGCTTGCCTCAGCGCGATTCCCATTGGGAGGTGCTGCAATGTTCGCCGTGCTTGCGCTTGCCGGAGACGCCGGAGGTGCCACCGGGCCAGCACTGGCTGGCGGTCTCGCGGAGGCGGCACACGGACCCCTCCTCGCCATCGCGAATGTGCTACCGAGCGATGGCGGGTCGGGACTACGCACCGCGCTTCTTCTGTGCGCATTGATCCCAGCCGTCTTTGCTATAACGGTGTGGCGCTTTGACAGAAAGACGGAGGCAGAGGCGGCTAAGTGAGGCCTCACGCTTCCACAAGGGTTGGAAGCGCGGGGACCTCTAGTCCCAAGCATCTGAGCAAAAACATGATGTCCTCGGCGAGGTCGCCTTCTCCCGATACGCCTGTTGACACCAGACCATAGATAGCTCGGAGTGCCACGAACAGAACGCGTGGCGTCATGCCGGTCTCGACTACGCCTCGTTCTTGCGCCCCGGCAATCAGTGGGTCGAGGAGAGCCGTTATTCGGCCGCGTACCTGCTCAAGTTGAGGATCACCTGCAGAGTTCACTGCGATCTCCACGAAGGCCGCGTCCGTGACCGTGAGTTCGACCAGCTTCGTCCATGCCGCCTCAAGCTCAGAGACCAACGGATCACGCTGCTCAACCGTTGTCGCTATTCTTTCAACATTTTCTTCAAACACCGCAAGGGCAAGGTCTTTGCGAGTCGGAAAGTGACGATACAGGACGCCTTGGCTGACCCCCGCGTCCCGCGCTATGGATGACAGTGGGACGCTCAGCCCTCGGGATGCGAACAATGATCGAGCTGATCGCATAAGCGCATCACGGTTCTCTGCTGCCGCTGCCGGGCCGCGATTTACCTTGCTCATTCGACGCCTCTTTGCGATCTTGCTGTGATTCCCCTGAAGGAATTCTGCGACTTGGTCGATTGCTTACAAATACTGTTCTTATTTGTCTGTGAAGCACAATATACTAGACCGGACAGCATTGTCCGGTAATCCCGGATTTATACACGATGAGGTGGCCTGATGGCAGCAAAGCAAGATGAAACTTTTGACATTGTAATTGTGGGTAGTGGCGCTGGCGCTTTTGGTACCGCTCTGGGTGCGGTGGACGAAGGTCTGAGCGTTGCCATGGTTGAGAGCACAGACAAGTGGGGCGGTAACTCCGCAATGTCTGGGGGTGGCCTGTGGATGCCAAACAACCCACTTATGAAGCGTGATGGTGCAGGTGACTCCCGCGAAGAAGCGATCGAGTACATGAAGATCACCATCGGCGAGCCTGGACCCGCATCCTCCGAAGAACGCATAGAAGCATATGTCGACGGCGTTGAGGACTGGGTACTAACCGCAGAAAAGCATGGCATGGAGTTCATCCGCGCCAAGGAGTATCCGGACTACTACCCAGAGCTTCCCGGCGGGAAGATTGGCCGCGCAATTGAGTGCACGAACATGGACCTGAAGGAAAACGGTGAGTGGAGCAAAACCCAGCGTGACGCCATGCCGATTCCTATGCGCACCGACGACGTTTGGCTACTAGGCCGGGCCTGGTCGACGCCTGCTGGATTCATCCGTGGCGCACAGTTCGTATTCCGAACACTTGGCGGAGTTCTGACCGGAAAGACAAAGACCGGCCTGGGTGGCGCACTAATGGCTCACTACGCCAAGGCGGTCCTGGTCAACGGCGATGCGACCCTGTACCTCGACACCCCTGCCGTGGAACTCGTCAAGGACGGCGAGCGCGTTGTCGGTGTGAACGTTGACGGCCCCGATGGTCAGCGCACAATCTACGCACGCCTTGGCGTGATGCTCGCGGGTGGTGGCTTCGAGTCGAACCAGGAGTGGCGCGAGAAGTACCAGGGTGTTGAGGGATTCACCTCAGGTGCTCCTGGCAACCTTGGAGGGCCGATCCAGATGGCTATGGACGCTGGCGCTGCAATGGACTACATGGACGACGCCTGGTGGGGCGGTTCGCTACCCCCATACGAACCCGGCGCTACGGCGCCCTTCATGGTTGGCGAGCGCTCGCTCCCCTACATGATGTTCGTCGATTCCCAGGGCAAGCGTTTTGTGAACGAAGCGGAATCGTATGTCGACCTCGGGCACCACATGATCGAGCATGATCGTGGCGGGGACTTCTGGATGATCACCGCTGGGCCATACAACAAGCGCTACTTCCGCACCTTCTCCATCCAGCCCGGCGTCATCAAGGGCCTCAAGGAGAAGGGTTGGATGGTCAAGGCTGACACCATTGAAGAGTTGGCAGAGAAGATCAACGTTGACCCGAAGACACTGGTTGAAACCGTAGATCGCTTCAATGGATTCGCCAGAACGGGAATCGACCATGACTTCCATAAGGGCGACTCCGCATACGACCGCTACTACGGCGATCCCACCATCAAGCCGAATCCGTGCCTCGGAGTCTTCGAACACGGTCCTTACACCGCCTACAAGTTTGTTACCGGCGACCTTGGAACCAAGGGCGGAGCCGTAACAGACACGGACGCACGCGTTCTGCGTGAGGATGGAACCGTGATCGAGGGTCTCTATGCAACCGGCAACAACACCGCGTCGGTCATGGGGCACACCTACCCCGGACCGGGATCAACCATTGGCCCCGCATCGGTGTTCGGTCTACGCGCGGCCCGCGAGATGGCAAAGAAGGCCAAAGCCGCCAAGTAACTAGTAAACGACTGGCTTGAGAGACCCGGGTTGGACGAAAGTCTGACCCGGGTTTCGCAGCTCGAGTGTCGGATCAAGTTGTTTGTCCCGGACAGTTTCGCGCCATCGAGAGCGTTCGACGAAAGCCCAGACCACTCGCCTCCGCACCATTCTTGAAGCTCTCCGAGCAATTCAAACGCGCCCCGTGCGCCGGGAAGCCGTCTAGGGTGTGTCTCCTAAATACGTGCTCAGGCGAGGATGCCCGGGAAGTTGGTGATTGCAAGGCGGAAGAGGAGGCTTTGCTGGTGGCAAAGCCGACGATGACAACGTAGCAAGCACGGATTTCACGGTCACCACAGCGAGCAGAGATTTAGGAGACACGCCCTAGTCTCTGGCCTTCATGTCTCGCGTTGCGGCCAGGTCATCGAGGAACTCCGTCGCCCAATCCTGGACGGTGTTCTTCCAGACCTTCCGCTCCAGTGCCCGCCACCGTTTAGCCCGCTCCGCATAAGGATCCGTCATGGCCGCCACGATCGTTTCCTTCATTCCATCCAGGTCGTAGGGGTTCACCAGGTATGCCCGGTTCAGTTCACGCGCCGCCCCGGCAAACTCGGAGAGGACGAGGGCACCCGCCCGCCCGGGGTGGCAGGCAATGTACTCCTTCGCCACCAGGTTCATTCCATCCCGCAGTGGGGTCACCAACATGACTGAGGCGATGCGGTACATTGCGGCCATCGTTGTACGAGGAAAACTCTGGTAACGGTATGAGATCGCCGGACGACCCACTCCCCCGACCTCAGAGTTGATTCGCCCCACAAGCAGATCAATGTCATCACGCAGGATCTGGTACTGCTCAACATCTTCTCGGGAGGGTGTCGCTACCTGCAGAAACACGGTCTCCTCGGGGTCCAGTTCTCCCTCCTCGAACAACTCCCCAATCGCGCGGATTCGCTGGCGCAAACCCTTCGTGTAATCAAGACGGTCGACGCCAAGCAGCACATTCTTGGGGTTGCCCAACTCCTCAAGCAGTGCTTCCGATTCGGCCTTGACCTCATCCGTTTCTGAGAGTGCGTGGAAGCCCTCAACATCAATGGAGATTGGGTACGCCCGGGCGGTGCAGGTGTGTCCGTCGGGCATCTCGACACTACGGCGCTCGACCGGGTAATCCGTGCGGCGGCGAACAAGGCGCAGGAAGTTGCGGGCACCGGCCGGGGTCTGGAAGCCCACCAGGTCCGCACCCAATAGGCCGTCCAAGATCTCTCGACGCCAGGGCAGTTGCTCAAAAAGTTCTTCGGGAGGGAACGGAATGTGGAGGAAGAATCCGATGGTCAAGTCGGGGCGCATCTCCCGCAGCATCACCGGAACTAGCTGAAGCTGGTAATCCTGGACCCAGACCGTTGCCCCAGCTCCAGCAGTCTTGGCGGCGACTTCGGCAAAGCGATAGTTGATCTTTCTGTAGGCGTCCCACCACTCGCGGTGATAGCTGGGGTACGCGACCGAGTCGTGATACAGCGGCCAGAGAGTGTCATTCGAGAAACCCTCGTAGTACTCCTGAACTTCCATCTCGGTCAGTTCTACCGGCATCACGCGGTATCCGTCATGGTCAAACGGCGCTAGCTCCTCGTCCGCGGCGCCGATCCAGCCGACCCACGCGCCGCCTCGTTCGTGCATGAGGGGCTCCAAAGCCGTCACGAGTCCACCTGGCGAGGTACGCCAAGACACGTCGCCGTTCTCACTGACGACACGGTCGACTGGAAGTCGGTTGGCGACAACCACAAAGTTGGGATCTGTTGAGATGGGAGGTTCCACGAAAACTCCTTATGGGCTAAGGACACCGTACCAACTACGGGGTCTTTGTCTACAGAAAATCCGTTTGATCTGTAAGAGTTGGAACATGACTTCGCCTTTTTGGACCTACCGGAGTGCTTCTGGATCCCGCTTTGAGGAAGCCCTGTCCTCGAATCCTCGAGACTCCCTGTTGGCGTTTGACTTCGATGGGACGCTGTCACGGATAGTGCCTCGTGCAGAAGACGCCAGGATGGTTGAGGAGTCAGCTGAAGCACTTGCCAGGTTGGCGCGGTCCGGGGTCCAAGTAGCAATCATTTCGGGACGTCCGATTGATACGCTGCTTGAGCTTTCTCGGGCGGCGGAGAAGCCAGGGCTCGCGAGTTCGCTCATCTTCGGGCACTACGGCGCGGAGCGCTTGGACCTGGCAACCGGAGAGCGGAGCTCTCCCGCACCTCCCCGCGGAATCTCTGAGGCAAAGCGCGAGCTAGTCGAGTTGCTGAAGCAGTATCCAGGCGCGACTCTTGAAGACAAGGGACTGGCGGTTGCGGCGCACTTTAGAAACTCCTCGAACCGCGACGTCGACTTTGAATCCGCGGGCGCCAGGGTGCGCGAGATCGCCGAGCACAACGAACTTACCGTCGAGCCGGGCAGATACGTCTGGGAGCTTCGGGGACCGACCGTGACCAAAGGGGATGCACTGAGGGAGTTGGTTATCGAGCGCCGGCCCTCGTCCGTCATGTTTGCGGGCGACGACCTTGGCGACATTGCGGCGTTCGAAGCACTCGCTCAGATCGGGAACTCCGAGGACGGACCGGTGACGTGTGCAGTAGTGGCTCGCTCCAACGAAGCAGCGGAACTGGAGAAGTACGCGGATATTCTGTGCGAAGGCCCAGGCGGTATAGCGGCATGGCTGACTGCGCTTGCAGCAAGCATCAGCGCCGACCCCGCGTCATAACGATCTTTGGTTGCGATAGCCGCGTCTAGTCAGCAGAATCAGCCCGAATCCTCGGGGTTTTCCTTCCGTCTTGCTGACTAGAACTCGCTATCGCAACCAAAGGCACCTACGACGACCGTCTGGCCGTCTAGCGAACATCGTCCAAAGTTCGCCGGAGCAACTCGCGCAACACGGCCTTGTCGACCTTGGATAGGCGAGTGATGTATAGACAAACCTTGCTTGCCTTATACGGACCGAGTTTCTCCATCAGATCGGGCCAGCGCTGCTCGAAGTCGGGCGAAAGGTAAATGGTGTGCTTGGACTGGTTTGTCGCGAATCCCAATAGCGGAGAAATCCCGCCGTGCCCGCTCTCATAGCGATACTCATACTCACCAAACCCGATGATCCGGTTCGCCCAGACGACAGGTTCTTCGCCACTGACTTCGGCGTGAAGCGCCAGCAGTTCATCAGCCTCGCTGCGACGAGGCCCAGGCACCCGGTCCAGGATCTCCTTGACGGGGACGCCCGAGGGCGACATCGCGGGAGCCTTCTTCGTAGTCATGGACAGATCATGCCAGACATAGACCGCCCTCATAGGCTCAGCCCAGCGCACGTTGCGCCGACTGATGCTGTACGCGTCTGCCGGTCCAATACTGAAGCTCAGCCCAGCGCGCGTTGTGGCGACCTATGCTGTACCCGTCTACCGGTCCAGTACTGAAGTTCAGCCCAGCGCACGTTTTGGCGACCTTTGGTTGCATTGACTACTTCTAGTCAGCATGAAAGACGTCGAACGAGGGGTAGCACAGGCTAGTTCCACTGACAGAACACCACCAATGCAACCAAAGGTCGCCACAACGAACCCTGAGACCGCTTCACACCGACCATCCAAGTCGCACTAGGATGGCACTGATCGACAGGGGAGCACCTACGTGCTGAGAATGCGAATCACCGCTAACCCTTCGAACCTGATCCGGGTAATTCCGGCGAAGGGAGTCGAGGAAACTCTTTCTTGACATGCGAAACGCATGGCGGAGCCCTCGGCTAACGGAGACTGAGGGAGTTTCAGCTATGAAGAACAGGCCATCTAGACGGCCAGCTGTCAGCGCTTTCGCCGCCGTGGCCACAATCGGACTGATGGCGGGTTGCTCCGTCGTCGGTACTGAGAAGCCCAGTGGTGACAGCATCACGCTGGTAACGCACGACTCGTTCGCGATGTCCGAGGAAGTCATGCAAGCGTTCACCGATGAGACTGGAATCAGTGTCACCCAGGTGGCACCGGGAGACGGGGGAGCGCTGGTGAACCAGCTGGTTCTGACCAAAGACTCTCCACTTGGAGACGTTGTCTACGGTGTCAGTGACTCATTCGCCTCACGTGGCGTGGACGAGGGAGTATTTGCCCCCTACGCCTCACCCAACCTTCCCGCAAGCGCCGAGTCCTATCTGGTCGGTGACCTACTCACCCCCATTGATGCTTCCGACGTCTGTATGAACGTCGATCTAGCCTGGTTCGCGGACCGTGGTGTCACTCCGCCGGCAACCCTGGAGGATCTCACCAAGCCCGAGTATGCGAACCAGACGGTACTGATGAACCCAGCGACCTCCTCGGTCGGCCTGTCCTTCCTAGTAACCACCATTGCGGCGTTCGGGGACGAGGGGTGGCCCTCGTACTGGGAGAAACTCCGCGAGAACGGGGTGAGCGTCGTTGACGGCTGGTCGGACGCGTACTACGTCGACTTCACTGCAGCGGGCGAGGGTGGCGATCATCCGATCGTTCTTTCCTACTCATCCTCCCCGCCCTACACCATCGGAGACGATGGAGAGGCGACCACGGCGGCACTGCTTGAAACCTGCTCCCGGCAGATCGAGTACGCCGGCGTGATCGAGGGAGCCACCAATCCCGAAGGGGCTCAGAAGTTCATCGACTTTATGCTCTCAGAGCAGTTCCAGGCTCAACTTCCAGAGCAAATGTTCGTCTACCCAATCAACACCGAAGTCGCACTCCCCGAGGACTGGGAAAAGTTCGCGCCGCGCCCAACCGACCCCTTCTATCTGTCCCCCGAGCAGATCGACTCAGGTCGCTCCGAGTGGATCGAGCAGTGGACTTCCCTGATGATTGACTAGTGCCAATGAGTGATACCAACCCGGCTGCGTCGCCCCGTCGCGGCCGGGTGAATCCCTTGCGAGTGGCCATTTGGCTACTCGTCCTCGCCGTGCCCGTGGCGTTCCTGGTGGTGTTCTTCGCCTACCCAGTTCTGACCATAGTGGGACGAGGACTGTTTGAGGGAGGATCACTCGACCTCGGCGCGATCAGCGAGGTCCTCTCACGCCCGCGGACCTTACGCGTAATTGGCAATACGCTCTTCCAAGCGACCATCGGAACTGTGGTTTCGGTAGCCTTGGCAATCCCAACTGCGTTCGTTCTTTACCGAAGATCGTTCCCAGGTAGGCAGTTCCTCAGGAACCTGCTACTGGTGCCCTTCGTTCTTCCGGCGGTCGTCGTGGGAGTCGCGTTTAGGGCTCTGCTGGCCCCTCATGGGCCGCTGGGGTTCCTGGGTCTGGATCGAACCCTAATGGCGATTCTGCTGGCTCTCGTCTTCTTCAACGTTGGCCTTTTGGTTCGGATGGTCGGCACCGTTTGGGAGTCTCTGGATCCCAGAGCCGAGCAGGCAGCACAGACTTTGGGAGCATCTCCCCTGCGTGCGGCTCTTACCGTCACCTTGCCAGCGCTCCTTCCGGTCATCGGTTCGGCGGCGGTTGTGGTCTTCCTGTTCTGCGCGACCGCCTTCGGGGTGGTTCTGGTCATTGGCGGCTCGCAGTTCGCGACCATTGAGGTGGAAATCTGGCTCCAAACCACTCAGTTCCTGGACCTCAAGACTGCGGCGGTGCTCAGCATCGTGCAGTTCGTGGTGGTGATCCTGGTTTTCTGGCTCTCGTCTTTGATGCGGGGCAGGCAGAGCGCTCCTCTTACGCTTGCGGACGGGACGGTTCCTGCGTCACGGCTGAAGGTCGGACGAGGAGGAAACACCCTCGACCGCGCCTGCGTCGGCATCGCCCTGCTCACCGGCACCCTGATCCTTCTACCACTGGCGACCATGTTCATCCGTTCCTTCCGTAAGGATGGTGCTTGGACGTTCGGTAACTACGTGGCTCTGGGGACGAGGGGAAGCCAGGCTCTTACGGTGAACGTTTGGGATGCGGCAATCAACTCTTTACGCATTGCTGTTGACGCAACGGCTATCGCCGTCCTTGTCGGAGTCACTCTGGCTCTTGTTCTGTCACGTCGGCCCGCCAGCCGTAGTGCCAGGCGAGCCATGGGAGTTCTTGGAGCCTTCGTGATGATGCCTCTCGGGGTCTCCGCAGTCACGGTCGGCTTCGGATTCTTGATCTCATTGGACCGCCCGCCACTAGATATTCGTTCCTCGCTAATCCTCATTCCGATCGCCCAAGCACTAGTCGCGACGCCTTTGGTTGTGCGCTCAGTGTTGCCTATTCTCAACGGAATCAATCCCCGTCTTCATCAGGCGGCCGCAACGCTGGGAGCGAGTCCAGCCAGGGTCTTGCTGACGATTGATGGACCGCTGATGCTGCGCTCGGTCGGCCTGGCGGCCGGACTGTCGTTTGCGATCTCGTTGGGCGAGTTTGGGGCCACCTCATTCCTCGTCCGCCCGGATCATCCCACTTTGCCGATCGTGATCTACCGACTGCTGGGCAGGCCAGGGGACGGGAACTATGAAATGGCGGTGGCTGCCTCAGTGATCCTGGCAATTGCCGCAGGAACTGTGATGGCGATAGCTGAACGTCTTCAACCCTCAACCTCAGGACCAATGCGATGACTTTAATGCAACTGCCCGAATCGTCAGAGCGGGCCGGACTTACTGTCGATTCAGTCTCAGTCGAATACCGACTGGGACGCGAGCGAATTCATTCCGTGCGCGACGTGAGTTTTCACCTGGCGCCGGGCCGATCCCTGGCTCTGCTGGGGCCGTCTGGGTGTGGGAAGTCGACGTTGCTGCGGGCGATAGCGGGTCTAGAGCCACTGACCTCTGGTTCAGTGGCCTGGGATGGACAAGACCTCGACCGTATTCCAACCCATGAGCGCGGCTTCGGAATGATGTTCCAGGACGGGCAACTGTTCACGCACCGGAATGTTGGGGGGAACGTAGCTTACGGACTGAAGGGAACCGAATGGGGGACGAGCCGCGAGATTCGCGATGCACGGGTTGCAGAAGTCCTCGAACTGGTTGGACTGCCGGGATATCAGAAACGAACCATCGGCTCGTTGTCGGGGGGCCAGGCACAGCGGGTGGCGCTCGCGCGACTGCTGGCTAGGTCACCCCGGCTGATGCTGTTTGATGAGCCGCTCTCATCCCTTGACCGAAACCTCCGCGAGCGGTTGGCAGACGACCTTCGTACCCTCTTGCACGAGGGGAACATGACCGCGATCTACGTGACCCACGACCCCGAGGAGGCCGAGACGGTTGCCGACGACATCGCCCGGATGAACGAGGGAAGAATAGAAGAAATCACCCCGGTGAACCGCTAACCGCCCGTTGCCAGGCGCATCAGATCGGTGTCGAGGTCAATGCCGAGTTCCGTTCCACCCGCACTGCCGTAGCTGTGCTGGTAGCTGCCCCAACCGGCGTCGCGCACCGCGTTCCGGAAACCACCCTCGACAAGGGCAACGAGTTCAGTCGCCGCACGGTCAAGGCGTTCATTCATCCCGCTGCCCCAGTCCTCGGGCGCCGCAAACAATGCCGTCGGCACGATCGCCGCGCGCATATACGCAAAGAGTCCGCGCAACTGTTCATCGACGACCAGCGCGTGCCGTGCAGTCCCCGCCGTCGCAGCAAGGATTGTCGGGGTTCCAATCAGCACGTCGTTGTCGAGCCCCTGGAAGAAGGCGGTGAGGAGCCCGCTGGGTCCCGCCTTGTAGACAGGCGTCGATACGATCAGAGCATCTGCGTCCCGTACTGCATCGAAAGCGCCCTGGAGTTCGTCCGAAACGGACTGCGTGACAAGCGCATCTGCGATGTCGCGGGCGAGGGCTCTGATTTCGATGCCGACTGTCTTGAACTCGATCCCGCGAGCGGCCGCTATCGCACGGACCCGCTCTGCGGTACGGCTGGCGAGCATCGCCGTGCTTGAGGGGTCACTGGCTCCCGCAGAGACAACAACCAGACTCTTGTTGTCAGACATACACTGCCTCCTCGTTGCTCCGCACATGCACCGAAGCGCCAACCCATGGCTCGGCACTCTCTAGCGGTTCACTTCGATCTTCTTGTCGATCTATCTGTTTGCTCATCGTTGGCCCCCTAACTTTGCGGCTATCGTCCGTAACTGTTCTGTTTCCTCGGGGGTCAGCACCGCATACAGCTCTCTGGCGATGCTGGCCGCGTGTGCCTTGCCGATTCGTTTCTGTAACGAGGCACCCTCGTCGGTAGGGGAAATCCGGACAGCTCTCCGGTCCTCCTCATCCCCGCAACGTGCCAGCAGACCACGCGCGACCATCCGGTCAACCAGACGGGAGAGGGCGGGTTGGCTAAGCAGAACTCCCTCCTGCACCTCCCCCAGCCTCAGCGGAACGCCCGCCTTCTTGAGCGTGTAGAGGACGTCGTACTCGCGCATGCTGACCTCGTCGAACATACCCTCGGCCGCGAATGTGGTTACCAGCTTGGCGTGGGCCGTCATAACGGCTTCCCACGCCTCACTCGCCAGCCGGACCTGCGTCCGGTCGTACTCTGCCATTTCTACTCCCGAACCAGTTCCGTGTCCTGGTACGGTGAACCACCAGTTACGTTGTCTCCCCTGTTCGGATTCGGACGAGGTTGACGAGGTTCACTGCCGCCATACTTCGCCTCCACCAACTGCGCGTGGCTGGGCGCAGTCGCGGGAACCTCAGAGTCCCGCTTGGCATCGAGTTCACGGCGCAGGACGGGAACAACCTCTTCTCCCAACAGGTCAAGTTGCTCAAGGACAGTCGCCAGCGGCAGTCCAGCGTGGTCAATGAGGAACATCTGGCGTTGGTAGTCCCCAAACGTCTCACGGAACGTCAGGGTCTTATCGATGACCTCCTGCGGACTACCAACGGAAAGAGGAGTTTGGTCCATGAAACGCTCCAGGCTAGGTCCGTAGCCGTAGACCGGGGCCTCGTTGAAGTAGGGGCGGAACCCTTCGACTGCGTCCTGGGATCGCTTGGCAAGAAAAGTCTGCCCGCCAAGACCGACGATTGCCTGCTTCGCCTTGCCGTGCCCGTAGTGTTCGAAGCGTTGGCGGTAGAAGTTGACCAAACGCAGTGAGTGTTCGGACGGGGCGAAGATGTGGTTCGAGAAGAAGCCGTCACCGTAGAATGCCGCCTGCTCAGCGATCTCTGGAGTGCGGATGGAGCCGTGCCAGACGAAAGGTGGTACATCATCGAGGGGTCGCGGGGTCGAGGTGAAGCCTTGAAGCGGAGCGCGGAATCGGCCCTCGAAATCAACTACGTCCTCCCGCCACAGGCGATGGAGGAGGTTGTAGTTCTCCAGTGCCAAGGGCAGTGCTTGGCGGATGTCCTGACCGAACCAGGGGTAGACGGGAACTGTGTTACCTCGTCCAAGCATCAGGTCCATGCGGCCCTTGGAAAGATGCTGAAGCATGGCGTATTCCTCGGCGATGCGCACCGGGTCATTGGTGGTGATCAGCGTGGTCGAGGTACTGAGCTTGAGTGTCTTGGTCTGCGCCGCAATGTATGAAAGAAACGTTGTCGGGCTTGAGGAGAAAAAGGGTGGGTTGTGATGCTCACCGATGGCAAAGACATCGAGACCAACCTCTTCTGCGTGCTTCGCAATGGTGACAAGGGCATCTATCCGCTCTGCCTCACTGGGGGTTTGACCCGTGGTGGGATCGCGGGTGACGTCACTGACGGAGAAGATTCCGAATTCCATGGTTGCTCCTTATCGCGAACACTCTCAGAGCCAGGCTCCAAGCCTCCTGCTGGCAAGCGCCGCCTTTTGCTTGCGTCCTGCCACCTATCCGCATCTCGCTGAGCTTCGATAGAGGATGGACGCCTTCTGAAAGCAATCCTAGTGGCATTAGATGCGTTTGCATATATATTTGTGATGTAGTCGCTTTTGTTCACAGTGGCAGGTGTAGGAACTACGCACAAAGCGGGGATCTACCCAAAGACTCCTAAGCGTGCGATCCTCATTCACGAGGACACTCACAACGCGGCCGCGGCTGGCGTTGGCATGGACGAGTGCGATCCTCATTCACGAGGCCACTCATCTAGGTCACGTGACGTTTAGGGTCCGCGATCCGTTCCGGGCGGAGTTGTCTAGCAAACCCCGAGCGAGTTTTCACCTGAGGGGTAGGCGCATATCCACGAACTGGTATTCGCCGCCGTTGGTCTCTTGCTTGTGGGTCCCAGTGATCTCGAACCCACAACGTTTGTAAGTTCGTATGGCTCGTTCATTGAACTCAGCAACCATGAGCGTCACCTGTTCCAAGTGAGGCTCCAGTTCCAGAAGACGTGACAACGACGACTCAATGAACCCTCGTCCTCGCCCCCACCCCGTCAGATCGGGGCGTAGCCCTACCCCGAGTTCTGCTACCAAGTCTTCAACGTTAGCGCTGAAGAATCCGACAAGCTCTTCGTTGTGGAAGCATGCCTCAAACACAACAGGCCATCTATTCGGGCTGATGAACTCTTCATAGTCTTCCAGATCCGCGTCAGCGTTGTAGAAGTCAAAGGGTTCTGGGTACCTCCACTCGTTCGCAATCTCCAGGGCATGAGGCAACGTCATCCGCTCGAACTGGCACGAGAACTCCGTCATTTCCACTGCACCAGCATAGATGTAGGTAGCACGAGGTGCATTTGCGGCAAGCCTGGCGCAACAGAGCCGAACTCGTCAGAGTGGTGGTTCATACTCGGTGTTCTGAAATCGAAGGAGACTACCTCGACCCCCGGGATCTATGACAAAGATTGTCATGTGACCTAGAATCGGAGCGTGGCGACAATGAACATCTCTCTTAGCGACGACCTCAAAGAGTTCGTTGAACATGAGGTGACCGAAGGTGCCTACACCTCGGTGAGCGAGTACATTCGCCAGATGATCCGAGAGCGACGCGAAGAAGCCATCTTCCGGCAAAAGATCCTGGACGGGATCAACTCGCCTCTTGTCGACAAGACAAGCGACGAGATCCACGCCGAAGCTCTACGGATGATCGATGAACAAAGAGGTTAGGTGGCACCAACTGGCAACCAACGACTACTTCTCGATAGTCGCCTGGTACACAGATGAAGCCGGCGACAAAGTCGCTGAGAGGTTCGTACGTTCTCTTCGCGAAACTGAAGACCGCATTTCTAGGAATCCCGGTCTTGGACCGACATCGTTCACATATGGAGCCAGCAAACAAGCGACTATACACGGGGCAGAGGATGGGCTTCCGTACCTGGTTTTCTATCTGGACCTGGAGGAACATATCGAGATCGTGCGTGTGCTCCATGAACGCCGTGATTTCCCAGGGCAACTGCAGGACTAGAAGATACGAAGTGAGCCATCACTTTTTCTGCGACGATCTGGGTTGCGCACCTAATACGGGGTGCGCAAGGCACATAACCCGGGTTGCGCACACCGTATGGGGTGCGCGAGAGCAGTCTCGCATAAGTCGCATGGCGTGTAGAGGGCAACAGGACGTAACTCGGGACAACCCAGCAGTTCGGGTCACTCCGCCGCGATCTTTGCTGCCCTGCTTGCCGTTGTCATTCGCTCCAACTCGGCGCTCACCTCTCCAAGGATCTGAGCTTCTGCCACGGCTTCGACACTCGCCCGCAGTTGCTTGCCAATTCGATTGGCTCGACGGTTCGCGCCTACCTGTGCGAACAACCGGCTGATCAAGGCCAATAGCAGTCCCGCCGCGATCCCAGCCAACAGCAAGAGCGTGGGCCACGGCATCACAAACCCTCTGACTTCAAGAGTGGGAATCAGCCCTTCAGTCGGCATCCGCAGATACTCCATTAACGCGATACCCGCCAGCCACAAGCCGCCAGCCACTGCAACCGCTAAGAATACCCACTGCAGGAAATCTGCAGCTCTCCACCACACCGGTTGCTTCACCTGAACCGTGCGTACCACGGCTCGGTCGAGGTCATCCGGGATACTCCCCGCCGCCGCTACCGCCCGAGCATTCAAGCCCTCACTCGACAGCGGAGGCAACGAGCGCGAAGCCACCTCGACGTAAGCGCGAGTCGCCGAAGCAACCCGAGCCTTGACCGCAGGAGATGCCGTCGGGAGCGAACTGCGCACCAACTCGCCGGACCCAGCATTGACCCCGTCAAGACTCGAGTGACGCACAGCGCCGGAGGACAACACACCGCTTCCCGGCAACGACCCCAACGGTCGCCGGGTTGGCGGAACTGCCTTTGACCCAGACTCACCCGCAGAGTCGAACACAAACCCGCTACCCCGCCGTAGTGATCCCGATTGCTTTCCCATTGCTGAAGTTGCAGTTGAGGCCTGACTCGTCCCAGATGCAGAATCTGCGCTGCGACTCCGCACTGCCGAGCCACCCCTAAGTCCGAGTGCCCGCAACGGGTCGGTCCTGAGTTTCCGAATCCATCGGACCGGCGGCCAACCCGTCTTACCCACTGCATCACGCACAGCCGACTTCTTCACTGCTTCAACGACCAGTGGAATCCCGGCCGCGTCATCCAAAGTCGCCATCAGCGCGGCTCGCGCCTTCTTCAACTCCGCGTCCGAGGTCACTTCCCTCGGCATCGAGTCCAGCAGCCTCTGGCCCGCCGCTCTCACATCCGCCGCCTTGCGAGCAACCGCGGCTTCCCGCTTGGTTACCGCCCGCGAAATCAGGCTCTGAACCTCGTCCAATCCCTGACCCGTAATCGCCGAAGTCCCTAGAACTCTGGCCTTCAGTCCATCCGCGCGAACCAAACGCTCCAAGTCCGCCACAACTGCACGCGCCTGCGAAGCCTCCAAACGGTCGATCTGATTCAGCAAAACCACCACGGCTTCATCGTGACCAATCAGCTCCGAGAGATATTCGTTGTGCAAAACCCCATCCGCATACTTCTGCGGATTTGCCACCCAGATCAGCAAATCGGCTCGTTCCGTAACTCGATCGGCCCGTAGCCGATGCTCAGCCACGACCGAATCATGGTCCGGTAAATCTAAAAGAATCAATCCGCTCGGGTGCTCTCTGGTCACTGGCACGTCGTACCTTTCCTGGACCCCGAGCCACTCAAGAAGCGCATCCGATCCCGCCGCGATATCACCGCTCTCGGCGACCACCGCCATCGGATAGGCCGTCGTTGGACGCTGCCTCCCCGTCACGGCAATATCAGCACCCACCAGCTGATTGAAGATCGCGGACTTCCCCGCCCCGGTCGACCCGGCAAGTGCAACAACCGTGTGCTCCGCCGACATTTGTGACCGCTCTTCCGCGCGTGACAGTGCCTCTTGAGCCTGTCTCAAGTCTTCGGCAGGAAGTCGGTCCTCACACGCGTCAATCGCAACTCGTAGCGCTTGGACTCGAGCGTCAAGCGTCGGGCGAGCCATTACTCTGCTCCTCCGAGCAATCGCTTCCAAAACGGAGCCTTCTTCTTGGGCCGCTCACTCGCAGAAGGCTCAGGTGAGGCTTCATCACTCAGCCAGGTCGTAGGCGTTCCTCTCAGATCCGCCCCGCGCAATGCAGGTGTCGGGAAGGAGGACGAATCTAGCGGCCTCGTCTCCCTCGCCACTCTCTCCGCAGCATCCGCCCGAGTGAGTTGATCCGCGGACGCCCGCAGTTCGTCACCAATACGATCCGAGATACCCAGCGCTTCAACCACATTCATCGCTATCGCCGCATCGACCTCAAGCAGACCACCCAGCCGCCGATTCAGTTTTGCGGACGCTTCCGTTGTTAGCTTTCGTACCGCGTCATCACCGAATACCGCCTCAAGCATCTTTTGTGCGAGGACCGCAGTGCCTCCCGCTATCCCCAGCTCAACTCCGGTTAGGCCACCGGTGGCCCCAAACACGACCAGCATCAAAGCAACAGCCAACGCGTTGACCCCGTAGCTCAATCCCCGTGCGACACCGCGCTTGCTTGCTCCCTGGGTCGAAACAATCTCAAGCACGTCGTCCTGCCATGCTCGGATCTGCTCAGCCACGGCGACTCGCATCTCGGAGGTACTGGCGCCCGTTACGCCCGCCGTTGCACCGGAGTCGATGACCAACCCAGACCCAGCCGGGTCGCTGCGCCACGCGGATCGAACTCGCTCCCGAGCTCCCTCAATCGCATCAATCGTCACTGCCTCTAGTCCTTGAGCAAGGGCCAATTCCACGGGTTGCACGTCCGCTTTGCCACCCTTGAAGAAGCCGGTGATCCTGTCGCGGACGCTACTAACGCCTCGTTCGATAGATCGCATCAAATCGCTGGCACCAACGAAGTCCTGCCATCGGGTCAGCACCTCCCCGCGAAGCATCGCCCCGTCCGAGGTGGCCCGTTCAATCTGCGCCAATGCGTCTCCGTAAGCAACACGCACAATATCCTCAAGTCGCCCGGCAGACTCGGCCTGCCCGTCTGCGGCAGCCGCGACTTCACGAACGGACGAGGTTAGGTCACCGACCACACCGTCGCGGGTCGCCACAGCAACGTCAGCGCGCGCCCCCGGACTTCCACCCAGGTCCGTGAGCCAACCCGCCACTTCAGCAACCGCGAGCGCAGGCACCATTCCCTCTTCGTCGAGGTCACTCTCGGGCACCGCGAAGAGCGGCGCATCCTGCAATCCATTCTCATCCATCATCCGCCGCAAATCGGCGACAACCGCCTCAGCCCCGGGGTCCACTCGATCAATAACGAGGGCAACCTGCGCGTGCCTGTCTGCCGCTTCACGCAACAACTCCCAGGGCACCGCGTCCGCGTAACGAGCGGCCGTAGTAACGAACAACCACAGGTCAGCGGCGGCCAAAAGTTGCGTGGCAAGTTGGCGGTTGCCCTCCTCGACCGAGTCAATATCGGGGGCATCCAACAGCGCCAGTCCCGGCGGCATCCCTGCGAACGGTGCCAGTCGTAGCGCGCGAACACCGGCGGGGGTAGTTCCCTCGTGCATCCCTCCTAAGTTAATCTCACCCCGAGAGGTGGGGACGCGCACAAGGTTCGGCAGGATCCTCTCCGGTGCAAACCAGGGGCTGTCCGCCGGATGATAGACCAGAACGGGCGAACGTGTCGTGGGGCGCAGCACTCCGGGAGTCGTGAGCGGCTCTCCGAGTAGCGAGTTTACGAGAGTGGACTTGCCGGCCCCGGTCGAGCCACCAACTACCACCAACAACGGCGCACCCTCGCTACGCAAGCGTGGTAGCAGGTAGTCGTCGATCTGGTCGATAATCTGCTGTCGACGAGTGCGGGCGGCTTCAACTCCGGCACCTTCGAGGGGAAGAGTGGTGGCCACCAGTCGTCCTCGAACCCCATCGACCGCAGCAACAAGTCCTGAGATGGCGAGGGCCGCCTCGTCTCCAGTGATGGGCTCGATCATGGTCCTATATTGCCGCATAAACGTGAATTGGCCGAAGGATCAATGCCAAAACTAGAGGCCTCGGCAACGATTCGCTCGCCGACACCTCGGATTCTGGCACCAAACCCCGGTGCCCCTGTGATTGGCAACTCATCGGGGGCCGGAATCCCGCTTTCGGCTGGACTTTTTGATACCCCCCTGGGGTAACATCTAGAACGTCAGATTCTTTCCCTTAGAGGAGTCATAGTTATGTGTTACCAAGTTCGTTGCCCCAAGTGCGGAAAGACCACCTGGGACGGTTGCGGCCAGCATGTCGAGCAGGCGCTCGCCGGAGTCCCGGACTCTCAGCGCTGCAAGTGCCGCCGATAGCACCCCCGACTAGCAGATGACGACTGAACCCACCGTCGGCCGAATCATTCCGGGATACCAAATCCCGGTGATCAACGAACGTGCCGCACGGGCTGCAGCCGGGATTCTGTTCCTGGTCGGCATCCTTGCCTACTCAAACGCCCTGCATACAGGGGACGCGGCCGCTCTCAAACCGTTTGGCATGTTGTTCATGTTTGACATGGCGGTCAGGCTGATTGCCGGTGACCGCTGGTCGCCAACAATGGCGCTAGGGCGCCTGGTGGTTCGTGGCCAGCAACCCGAATGGGTCGGAGCTCCTCAAAAAGAGTTCGCTTGGTGGATGGGACTGCTGATCGCCGCGATATCATGCGTAACAATGGGTTTACTTTCGGCGCCGTTCTGGGTGACGATGGCTATCTGCGGCGTGTGCGTAACACTGCTCTTCCTCGAATCCGCGTTCGGGATTTGTGTTGGCTGCAAGCTACAAACGCTCTTTAGCAAACAAGAGCCGATGTACTGCCCCGGCGGAACCTGCGAGGTGCCAGACGTTCCAGAGAAGGACGCCCAAAGCACCGTTTCAAAGACCAACTGACCGGAACAAGCAACAGAAAGAAACGTTATGCGTCGCCTGCTAATACCCCTCACCATCGCTGCACTCGCACTCGGCCTGGGCGGATGCTCATCGGGGACCACCAGCGAAGACGCTACTAGCGCCGGAGAAACATCGACCAGCGAAGAGTCGGCTCCCGCATCCGATGTAATCATCCTTGACGTTCGTACCCCGGAGGAGTTCGCGGAGGGGCACCTGGACGGCGCGCAGAACATTGACTTCAATGCCGGAGCGGTTCCTGCAGCACTTGAAAACCTTGATCCAGACGCTGAATACATCGTTTACTGCCGATCCGGAAACCGTTCGGGTCAGGTCACGGCACTAATGGAGCACGCGGGTTTCTCTAACGTCACCGACCTCGGCCCACTGCAAAACGCCGCCGATCAGACTGGAGTCCCGATCGTCACCGGCGAGTAGCTTAGCCAGCCCGACTCGACCAAAGCGCGGCCCCCACTATTGCGGCGCTGACTCCCAACTTGGCTGGCACAACCGGCAGGTTCCGAGCCGACGGCAACACGCAGGTCCGATACACGCTTCGCACAGCATCCAAATATGGTTCACCCATGTTGGCGACGCCCCCGCCAATCACGATGCAGTCGGGATCAACCATATTCGCCGCCGCGCCCAGCGCCTGCCCCAGAGCCTCGGCTCCCTGTGCAATAGCGCGATCCGCTAGATCCTCCCCCTCAAGCATTCGGGCCTCAATCTGACGCAAATCAAGAGGCTCACCGCCCCATTCTCTGTAGATACTTTCGATCGACGGCCCACTTCCGTAGGCCTCAGCGTGTCCGGCGACTCCGCAAGAACAAAGTCTTCCGTCGCCTCGCGGAACAAACACGTGCCCAACCGATCCCGCGATGTTTCCCGGGCCCACGTCCAGCGTTCCATCTTGCACGAAAGCGCCGCCAATTCCAGTTCCGACCGCGACGACGAGGACCCGCCGGTAGCCTCGGCCCGCGCCCACAGCGGCCTCGCCCACAGCGGCAGCATGCACGTCGTTGAGTGCACGCACGGGGATCCCGAGCGAAGCCGACAGCGATCCAGCGATGTCTGTTCCGGCCCAGCCCGAAAGAAGATCAGTGGCGCTGACGACGACGCCGTTGGGGCTGATCACTCCCGCAGCTCCAACTCCGACCGACGTTACGGACCCTGCAAGCCCGTCGAGAAGGGTGCGCGCCACGTTCCCGGCCGTCTCAAGGATCGCTTTGGAACCCTGCGCGGCAGGGGTGGGCAGTTTAGCTGGGGACCCTACCAGATCGCCCTCGTCCGTCACCAGCGACCCGGAAGTCTTGGTCCCTCCGATGTCAATGCCGAGCAGCACCGTCTCAGCCGTTCGCCCGAGGGGTAGCTGAGACGAAGATGGCGCTCGTCTTCAGCGGGTCAGTAATTGCCCCACCGATCACCACTGAATAGGCACCGGCCTCAAACGCCTGGCTCATTTGCTCAGGTGTGCGGTAGCGTCCCTCGGCAATTACCGTAATTCCGCGTGCCGTCAGTGCGCGGATAAGCTCGAGATCGGGCAGGTCCGGCGTTGGCTTTGTCTCCGGGGTATAGCCAGACAGGGTCGACCCAACGATGTCGGCGCCCACCTGGTCCGCTCGCACTCCCTCGTCCAGCGTCGAAACGTCAGCCATGACGGGAACCCCGAGTTCCCGCTTAACCCTCGAAATGAGCGAGAAGTCGTCCCCCAGCACCTCGTTCGTCGCATCAACTGCAACGATGCTGGCGCCCGCTTCGACAAGCGCCGCGGCCTTCTCAAAGTCCGGGGTGATGATCGGCCGGTTCTTCCCCATGGTCTTGTACAGGCCAATGATGGGAGCGTCTGACACCTCTCTGACCGCACGGATATCCTCCGGACTGTTGACCCGCAGTCCCACCGCCCCACCCATCAACGCAGCCTCGGCGACTTTCGCCATCACGTACGAATCACGCATCGGGCTTCCGTCTGGCGCCTGACACGAAACCACCAGACCGCCAGCCAGTTTCCGTATCGCATCGGGAAGATCCCGGACCTCGTCACTCATCGCACTCTCCAACATCTAGTTCCTCGGGGCCAACATCTAGTTCCTCTAGGTCTCTCACCAGTATGAACCAAGAACCTGGGGACCAGAGACCCCGGGAACTCATCGACACCTCACCAGCCGACGCGCTCAACGACCAAGCACGAATGCTTCCCCTTCAACCGCGTCAAGATAATGGTTGCGAAGTTCTGCCCCTTCAGCCTCAGCGACTTTCTGAACTGGTCCGGCACAATGTCCGTCCCGCGCTTCAGAATCTCAACCGACCCGACCTGACGGGCGCGCAGATATTCGCGCACCCTCTTGATCGGAACAACGTCCAAGACCCGGAATGCCGTGGCCAGCGAGGTTTGTACGAGGGTGTCCCCACTCAGGTATGCGATTCCCTCCGACACCGGCGGCGCGTTAAGTCGCCGTGACACCTCCGCCACCGCACCACTGCGGATTACTGCTCCGTCCGGTTCGTAGAGATACTGTCCCAGCTCCTCGGCGGGGACATGCTTCGCGGGTGCACGAGGATCATCGCTTGCCGAAACTTCCGTCATCCCTTCGCCCGTGATCACCAGCGCACTGCGGCCCGGGTGGTCCGCGAGCGGACCGAACCACAGTCCCGCTTCGACGACGCTCCCGTCGACGGAAACCCACTGCGCGTGAGCGTCTTCCGGTAGCTCCTCGTACGCGATGCCTGGGGCGACCTTCACCCCGAGAGCTGGCACGATCCGACGAATCTCCAGGATTCGGTCGAGCGGCGGGGTGTAGTCCCTCGGATCGAAGGTCCTTCCTCTTGCCGATCTGCGCCCGGGGTCCGCAAAAGCGCCGTCGTACTCGCCCAGATCCAGGTCCAGCACGTCGCCGCACAGAGTCCGTGCGCTCGGGAAACCCGCCAGGTTGTGTTTGGCGCAGGCACTGGTGACCTCGTCGATATCGACGGCTGTCACCTCTAGTCCTGCCCGAGCAAAGGCCATCGAGTCAGCGCCGATGCCCGAAGTCATGTCGAGGACGTTCCGACAGCCGGCCCTTCGATAACGCTGGGCGTGAAGGTCCGCGACAACGCGTCGGGTCGCCTGCTGGTAGCCAGCGTCAGTAAAGATCATCCAGGCGGCGTCGTCCCCGAACTTAGCGCGGGCTCTTGCACGAAGTTTTTGCTGAGTCAGCGCGGCAGAAACCAGATCGGGGGCGTAGCCCCTCTCGCGTAGCTCCCGCGAGAGGGCGTTGGCTGTTCGAGCATCGTAGTCGGGAAGCGTGTCAACCAACTGCCCCTCGTCGGCTAAGAGGTGACGAACGCTGTCCATGATCGCGGGCGCCCCCTAGAAGGGCTTCATGAAGGCAAGCAGCACATCGTGAAGACGACCCGCGAGCCCCGTCTGATTGTCCATGTCCTCGCGGATCTTCAGTGCCAGGTCGGGGTGGTCAGTGATAATACCGTCGGCTGACTGACGGAACCTAAGCCGCATCGCATTCTCGTCCTCAACAGTCCAAACAAACATACCCAGGCCGGCTTTGTCGGTCTTCGCGTGCATTCCCTCCGTTGCCGACATCTCCTCAAGGACCAGGAAATCGGCGAGAGTGTCGGGAACGTTAACGCCCGCGAACGGCATTATGTAGCCGACGGAAGTGTCAGGCAACTGGGTCTTGATCGCGTCCGCCGTTGCGTGGTCGAGCGTGTGGAACATGTTGCCCTCAAGCAGGTCGTTCTCTTCAAGGAGGGCAACGATATCAGCGATGTTTTCAGATGCCTCAGGCTCCGCCCCGCTGAGTTTCACCTCAATCAGTAGCGGCTGATCCAGTTCCTTGGCGCGTGAGACGTACTCGACGAGTTCCGGAATAGTTGAAGTGTGCCCAGCCTCGTCATGGATCTGCGTCGCTGTGAGCTCCTCAAGCGTCATATCTTTGACGCTCTTATTCATCCCGGCCAGGCGTCCGAGTGTGGTGTCATGGATCACCACGTACTCTCCGTCAGCAGTGCGCATAGTGTCGAACTCGACGAAGTCCACACCAAGGCTCGCGGCTGCCTCCAGCGCCTCGATCGAGTTCTCAACGCCACCCGCAGTCCACCCCCGGTGTGACAAAACCAAAGTCTCCGGATGCTCAGCCACGTTCTGTAGTGAGGGTAGGCTCACGACCCCGCCGCCGATGCAGGCAACAGTGATACCCAGGGCTGCAATGATTCGCGGCTTTCGACCTTTAAGGTCACGAGTTTCCACCACCACGGCCGAGGGTACAACGCGGTGGGACTCGGCGTAGGCGATGAGAACCCCGGCAAGAAACGCGACGGTCAGACCCAGTGCGAGCATGGCGAACACTTGAGCCACGCCGAGTCCTAGCGCAGCCATGACCCATGCGGCTCCGGGGGCAATAGCGTCCGCAATGGCCGTCGGAGCCAGGCAAACATAAAAGAGTGCCACGAAGAACAGGCCAGCCACCACAATCAGCAGAAACACCGCGACAAGGATGGTCCAAGGTTTGAGGCCCCGTGTCTTTGCCCAACTCTCCTTCAGCGCCTCGTTCCCGGTTCGATCGGTGAGTGCAAAAATCGGCATCGTCAGGCTCAGGCGTAGGTTCGCGTAAGCAACCAGAATGTAGGCGATGGTCAAAAGCGTCGCATACAAGGGCTCTTTCTCAAGTTCCCCCGTGACGAAGTTTGGGACCTGGACCCCCTGCAGCATTCCTGAGACAAAGCCGAACCCTGAGAGGGGCAGTAGCACTATCAGGTAGAGAATCATGAACCATGACTGGGGACGCAAGGCTTTCTTCATTGCCGTACCCAGGGCTGAGAAAAGTTCGCGTGCCGAATAACCGGGGCGGTGAAGCAGAATCACGATGGCGCTGAACTCGGCAACAAGTAGCCACATGATTACCAGCAGGATCAGCATCAGCAAGATGACCGTCAGGCCGAAGCCCCACCCGATCGAGAAGGTGTTTGTGTCCAGGGCGTACATGCCGTTGGCGCGCAACGCCTCACGGAACATCCAAGCGATCAGCGGTGAAGCGACGACTGTAATGGCCAACTGCGCCACGAAGATGAGTAAGAGCAGGCGCCCAGACACGGGTTTGATCTTTGCCCATGCCTTCGAAAGCAGCTTCAAAGGGCCGGGTGCCCGATCCTCAGCTACATCCGCGTCCGCGACGACTGTGTTCGTTTGCTGTTCCATATCAGGGGATTGTCTCACCAATCCGCCTGCGACGCGCCCACACAACCACCGGAGCACTGGCGAGTGTTTTGTGAATTCAGGTCTGGAAGATAGAACCTTCGCAACCGGCGCCCCTTATCGTGGGAAGATACAGGCATGCTTCTCAGTGATCGTGACATCCGCTCAGCAATCGAGTCGGGCCGCATCGAGCTCACGCCTCTTGAACTCGATCTGGTACAGCCGGCAAGCATCGACGTGCGTCTCGACCGATTCTTCAGACTGTTCGACAACCACCGATACTCGGTGATTGATCCCGCTGCGGCTCAGCCGAAACTGACAAGACAGGTTGAGGCCTCCGGTGACGAGCCGTTCGTACTACACCCCGGAGAGTTCGTACTAGGAGCGACCTACGAGCGCGTGCGTCTGGGCGACGACCTCGCGGCCAGACTTGAGGGCAAATCCTCGTTGGGACGCCTCGGCCTGCTTACTCACTCCACCGCCGGATTCATTGATCCTGGTTTTGACGGACACGTAACGCTGGAGCTTTCGAACACCGCAACGATGCCGATCCTGCTCTACCCGGGGATGAAAATTGGCCAGCTCTGCTTCTTCGGTCTTTCCAGCCCCGCCGAAGTCCCGTACGGCAGCGCCGGAGCCGGATCTCACTACCAGGGACAGCGCGGACCGACACCATCACGTTCCCACGAGCGCTTCAACCGCATCCCGGTCATCGATCTTTACGCGGCAGACACGGAAGCGTAGTCACTCATGACCGCCCCCGATCCAACCGGATCACGCAACAGGGAGAAGGGTTCCGGACGCCCCGATCCACCCAAGCGCAAGTCCGTTTTTGACCGTATTGCCACCAGGTCCCTTGACACCAATCCTCTCGTGGCGTCATCGATTGACACGCTTGCGACAGTTGGTGATGAGACCGGGAGCTTCAGTATCGATATGACCGGGGCCCTGGTAATGGACTCACTGGCTCCCCTTCCCCTTTCCACCGAAGCTCCCATCCATCTCGGAGAACTGGATTACCCAGAGGCAGCGAAACACCACCTGCTGCTCATGTCAGACCAGGCATTTCCGGCAGAGATTGAAGCCCTGGCGGTTTCTGTTTGGAACGAGGCGGGATGGCTTAGTCCCGGGAGCCTCCAGCTTCGCCACGGATCCACCCTTGAGGGGCCCTGGTCGGTCTCCGCTGAGGTGGCGCGAAAGCTGGGACTGCCCCCCGACGTTCCCACCTCACAGGTCTACCTGGTTCGAACTCAGGTAATGCGCGGAGCCAAACCAAGTGAACAGGTGAAGGCATTCAGCGAAATGGCCCGGGCTTTTCCAAGCGGGATGCCCGTTGGTCCCGAGGAACGAACACTGGAGTTCCTGCAGAGGGTCTGCAGACGACTTGACGGCGCCATACGAATCCAAGGCAGTGGGAAGGTACTTCGACCAAGTAGCGGGTCGTCGATTAATCTGCGGGTCTACGCCAGTTCATGGATGCCCCTGGAAGAAATGGAGGCTCTCCTCGCCCCCAGCTTTCCAGAAATCTGGAATCCTGGACCGCTACCAGCGCAGGCGGGTAGCCCGTTTGCCCTGATGGCCCCGGTTGGGTCCAAATCCCAGATAATCGTCGGGGTTCGGATGGAGACCACTCCCCCGCGAGCGTTACGGTGGGAAATGTGGGCGAAAGAAAAGATGTTCGTCTACGAGATCGTCTGGGTCCGACCACCGGAACTCTTCGACCTGGACACCGCCCCTACCCGCTCAGGGAGACTTGAACGAAATCGAGTGGCCAAGGGTATCGAGACCGCGGCCGCGCTGCTGGCACACGAACTGGACTCCGCAGTGCGCGGAGGTGCTGCAATTATTGACGAGGACCAGTTCCTTGTTGGTCTCGACGTACCCCCTCTAGAAGAAGAAGGGCCACGTCCTTAATCTCGATATCCTTTTCGCCCCCCTTGACGGAGGTCGGGGCTGAACCGAGCATCTGGGTACAGAACGGGCAGGCGGTCGCGATCGTGGTTGCACCCGTATCTTGAGCCTGACCCATGCGGACCGACGCGATACGGGGTCCCTGCGAAGACTCTTCCATCCACGCATGTGCCCCACCGGCGCCGCAACACATTGCCCGCTCGCGGTTTTGCCCCATTTCGACCAACTCTAGTTCCGGGATTCCCCCGAGGAGTTCGCGCGGCGCTTCAAAAACACCGTTGTGTCGCCCCAGGAAACACGGATCGTGATACGTAATCTTGCGTCGCTCCGCTTCCGGCGCAGGCATCGGAGTTAGCTTGCCTTCACGCAGGAGTCGATTGAGCAACTGGGTATGGTGAATGACCTCGAACTTGCCGCCCAACTGTGGAAACTCGTTCGCAACCGAGTTGAAACAGTGGGCACAGGTGACAACGATGCGTTGCGCCTTCACCTCGTTCAAGGTATCTATTGAGGCGCGCGCTAAGAGTTGGAAGAGGACCTCGTTACCCGCGCGGCGTGCGGGATCGCCCGTACATCCCTCTGCAGAACCGAGAACCCCAAAACTGACGCCCGCGACGTGTAGCAGTTCGGCGACTGCGGCGGTTGTTTTCTTCGCCTTCTCGTCATAAGCCCCGGCGCAACCGACCCAGAACAGGTAGTCGAGTTCGGTCGCGTCCGGAACGTCCTCCCCAATAACAGTGATGTCAAAGTCGAGGTCTTTGGCCCAATCAAGCCGTTTCCTCGCGGGCTGGTTGTAGGGATTCGCCTTGGTTTCCATTGCCCGCATCGGCCGGCTCAGTTCACGTGGGAAGGCCGACTCCATCAGGAACTGGTAGCGACGCAAGTTGCTGATGTGATCGATGTGGTCGATATCAACGGGGCACTGGTCAACGCACGCCCCGCACATGGTGCAGTCCCACAGAACACCGGGTGAAATCACCCCAGGAACCAGATTTCCCCCACCGGCGGCCACACCCTCAGCACCGGTGGCTCCGGACGAGGCCAGAGCACCAAGTACATCAACCGTGTCCGGTAGCGCTTGCCCCGGCATCGTCATGTTCGAGGCGGAAACAACGTTGTCCCTCATGGCCATGACCAGCAGTTTCGGCGACAGCGGCTTTTCGGTGTTCCACGCGGGACACAGGTCCTGACACCGACCACATTCGGTGCATGAAAGAACGTCCAGCCTGTCTTTCCAGGTGAGGTCCGAGGTGGAACCCAAGCCTATGACCAGATCCGGGTTGTCTTCCGCCGCCTTTTCTAGATCGTCTGAGGGGTCGCCGTCTACCAGCGGGAGCGAAAGGGCGCCAAGCGCCTTAGACCCATCCGCGTTTCGGGTGGTCATTATGTTCACCGGGGCCAAGAACCGGTGCCACGAGATGCCCATTGCAACGTCAAGTCCAGTGATGACCATCCAGACCATGGACATGGATATCTTGATCGTCGCCACCACTGTCAACCAGGTGGCGAGTGTGGTGACAGACGCACCAATCATCAGCGAACCGAGCCAGGCCGTAAGTGGGAATCGAATCGCCGAAGGAACCGGGTTCGCCGTGACCGTGAGCAATGCATACGTGATGGAGTGTCCCACCAGCACCGACGCGCAGACGACGGCCACTGTGGCCTCCACGAACTTTGCTTGCCACCGTGTCGAGCCGAAGAAACGGGATGCCCTCGGGTTGTCCCGGTGTCGGGCGTTGATAACAAGCCGAACAACGATGAGGGCGAGGATCGCCAGCAACCCCAGGGCCGCCATGATCTCTGTGAACCAACCCCACCAAGCGGCGTGTCCAATAATCGGAATTGAGAACAGCGGATCGAATACCTGGCCGTAAGAGGTAACCAGGGTGAGGATCAGCGCAACAAACGAGACCATCACTAGCCAGTGAGCGGCGCGCACCAGCGGACGACCCTTGAATGTCGAGTGAAGCAGTGTCACTTCGACGGCAGTCCAAATGCGCCGACCCAGGGGGGAGAATCTTCCCGATTCCGGGGCGCCCTCCGTGATTAGCCCGACCATCCTGACGATGCCGCGGACGAACAGTGCTATTCCGACAACAGTGAGGACAGTGACTACGATGGCGCACGCTACTAGGACTGCCGGTTGTGCCATGTTCCTCCAATCCCTCTCAGACATCGCACCATAGACCCTACGCCAGGGTCCAGAGACTTCTCACGTCGTCAGGCTACTTATGAAAGTTACAATAGGCAGAGTTGCCTTTGGCAGTCCCATCCGCTGCCATTTAGATTGGCACTGCGTTATACCCGACCGTAGTCACCGGGAGGCCGGCCAGATGCTGTTGTTGCTTACTTTGCACTTCGCAGCAGCAATCTGTGCGCCCGCGATCATCGCAAGATTCGGCCGAAACGCCTTCTACGGTCTTGCTCTAATCCCCGCCACGGCCTTCTTCTACGCGGCAATCAACACCCAGAATATTCTGGCCGCGCCGATACAAGAGAGCTACCAGTGGATCCCCGCCCTCGACCTAGAAATAGCGTTCGTCATCGACGTAACCACGTGGCTGATGATGATGATTGTCGGCGGGGTCGGGGCGCTGGTGATGGTCTACACGGCCCGGTACTTCTCTGCAGGAACCTTTGGGCTCGGGCGATTCGGCGGCATCTTCCTTGCCTTCTCGGGTTCCATGCTCGGGGTCGTCACCGCCGATCAAACAATGACCCTCTACGTGTTCTGGGAACTCACTTCGGTCATGTCGTACCTGCTCATCGGTTTCCACCACGCTCGCAGGCCGGCCCGTAGCGCTGCCCGCCAAGCCATTCTCACCACGGGCGGCGCGGCCCTGGCAATGTTTGCGGGACTGGTGATTATGGGAGAGGCTCCGGGTGGCTCGTACCTGATCTCAGAGCTCTTGGAGAACCTGCGATCCGGAGCGATGGACGCAAAATCACCACTGGTAATAACCGCTGCGATTCTGATAATGATCGGGGCTCTGGCAAAGTCAGCGCAGGTCCCGTTCCATTTCTGGCTGCCGGGTGCCATGGCGGCACCAACTCCGGTGTCTGCGTATCTGCACGCCGCCTCAATGGTGAAGGCCGGGGTCTATCTGATCGCACGGATGACTCCGGGCTTCTACATGATTCCGGGCTGGTCGCAGGTGGCCGTCACCTTCGGCCTAATGACCATGGTGATTGGCGCGTACCGCGCCCTCAAGCAGCGCGATCTCAAGCTTATATTGGCCTATGGCACCGTTTCGCAACTGGGCTTGATAACGGCCGCCGTTGGGTTCGGGACAGCGAGTACGCTCGCTGCCGGCAAGGTGATCCTGGTAGCACATGCCCTGTTCAAGTCTTCACTTTTCCTAACCGTCGGTGCCGTCGAGTCCTCCACCGGAACCCGCGATATTTGGGAACTCTCAGGTCTTTGGAAAAAGACGCCTCTGTTAGCGGCTTTTGCTGGTCTTTCAGCCCTTTCGATGGCGGGCGTCCCAATCACCGCCGGATACCTAGGGAAAGAGGCACTGATCTCTGCCCTGTATTCCGGGACCGATGCCAACTGGCTTCCGGCAGGTGGCGGCGCCGATCACGCGGCAACTCTGCTTCCCACACCAAATGGCGCCGTGGGTTGGATTCTTCTACTCATTGTCTCTGTGGCGTCAATGATGTCGGTCGCCTATTCTTGGCGCTTTTGGTGGGGCGCATTCGGGACTAAACACATAACCGTGGAGATGGAGGCCCAGAAGGTTCCCGGATCGATGCTTGCCCCCATCGGGGTTCTAGCGACCGGAGCACTGCTGGGCGGCGCAGCCCCCGCTTTTCAGGCTATCGGTGACAGGATGACCGAAGGCATGCCAGGACATTCCCATATCGCCATCTGGTCTGGACCGGGTCCTGCCGTCGTCACTGCCATCATTCTGGCTGGCGGTGTGCTACTCGCCATCTTCCGCCCCCAGGTCTCACGTGCCCAGCGAGCTCTCACGATGCCGCTCTCCGCGGTCAAGGTCTACTCCTGGATTCTGCGTGAGCTTGAGGTTCTCGCATCCTCTATCACCGCATTTACCCAACGAGGCTCACTCCCTGCTGAACTGTCAACCATCTTTTCCGCGGTGATTGTCGTGGGCGCGTACGCCCTGTTCAACGCCCCTGTTCCAAGTGCCGCTCCCCAGTATTGGGACTCACTACTTCAACTTGGAATCGTAATTGTCGGAGTCGTGGCCGTGATCGTCACGATCTCATCGAGGAACCGTATCAAGGCCGCACTCGCGCTGGGTGCAGTGGGAATGACTGTCTCGCTTCTTTTCGCTCAATATGGTGCACCCGATCTAGCCCTGACCCAATTGGCAGTCGAGGCCGTCTCGATCGTCGTCTTCGTTCTGGTTCTTCGAAAGCTCCCAGCTCAGTTCAGTTACCGACCCCTGATGTCTTCCCGGATCACTCGTCTGGTCATTGCCGTAGGTGTTGGACTCGTTGCGTCGATCGGCGGCTATTATGCGATCTCCTCACGCATCCATGAGCCCGTATCAAAGGACATGCCCGCCGAAGCACTGAACTTCGGATACGGCGAGAACATCGTCAACGTAATCCTGGTGGACATGCGCGCCTGGGATACGGTCGGTGAGCTTTCCGTCCTACTGGTGACGGCAACCGGCGTCGCCTCGCTCATCTACATAGTTACCAGAACTAGCAGATCAGCCAGGGCATCCAGGGCACAGTCAAAGTCCACTGAGGGACCGAACGGATCATTCTTAGTTGCGGGACGGATGCAAGACAAGGCCCGACGCTCCGTTGTTCTTGAGGTAAGTACGAGGCTTCTGTTCCCAACCATGATCATGCTTTCGATCTGGCTACTGTTCGTGGGTCACAACAATCCCGGCGGCGGATTTGCGGGAGGTGTGATTGCCGGCCTGGCATTCGTCCTCAGGTATCTTGCGGGAGGGCGGCACGAACTGGCAGAGGCCATGCCGATCCCTGCCGGATACCTACTCGGTGCGGGCCTGTTTATTGCAGCAGCGGGCGGAGCCCTGCCGTTGTTCTACGGACGCTCTGTCCTGCAATCTGTGCCCGTAGATATTCCGCTTGGCGCCCTCGGAGAACTCCACTTTACGACAGCGATGATCCTTGACATCGGCGTCTACGTCTTAGTTTTGGGCCTGGTTATCGACCTTGTCTCGGCTCTGGGAGCAGAAATCGACTACCAGAGTGAGCGCGCCTCACAGGGTCGGCGCCCCGCGCCCGCAGCACCCCTACGCAAGACGGCCAATCATGAAGAGGAGGTGAAGCCATGACCGGACCCTCCCTGGTAATCCTCGCCTTCGTTGGGATACTTATCGGCTCTGGCGTCTACCTCGCCCTGGAGCGGACCCTCTCCCGAATCTTCATCGGCCTTTCCCTGATAACCAACGGGGTCAACCTGTTGATCCTGGCCATGGGTGGGGCCGCCGGACTCCCGCCGCTACTCGGGCGAGACGGGTCGGTGATCGTCGATCCGCTTCCTCAGGCCATGATCCTGACCTCGATCGTTTTATCTCTTGGAACTACTGCGTTCGGGCTGGCTTTGGCTTACCGTTCATGGCTACTGACAGGCAATGACGAGGTGGCCGACGATGTTGAGGACCGCCGTCTTTCCCGATTGCTTGGCAAACGCGCATCAGCGGTTGACGATTCCTTTGCCGAAGGAACAGAGGACCGGACAGTGTTCTATGACCGTGATGATGTTCCCCATCTTGAACGGCCTAGCCCCTCAGAAATTCGCAGGCTTCGAGCCGAATTGCTAGGGGACGAGGATGCTTCCCGCTCCGAGGGGGACAACTCGTGAACGTCGAAGTCTTCGCATGGGCACTACCACTTCCCGTCCTTATCCCCCTGATCTTCGCAGGTATTACTCTGCTTCTGTTCCGCCGTCCCCGAGCGCAACAGATCGTTTCTATTCTGGGCATGACACTCGCTACCGCAGTCGGAGTAGTCCTGGTGTTTGCCGCAGGCAGTGGCACACCTTTGGTCTTGGACGTGGGATCTTGGGCTGCCCCAATTGGTATCACTCTGGTCGGCGACCGCCTCTCCACCCTCATGCTGGTGGTCTCGCAGATCGTTTCACTTGCGGTCCTGGTGTACTCGGTCGCCCAGAATCTCTCAGACTCAACCCCGTCGGCACCCGTCGCTGTTTATCACCCGACGTTCCTGATTCTCTCCGCAGGCGTGTCCAACGCCTTCCTGACCGGGGACCTGTTCAACCTTTATGTGGGCTTTGAAATCCTCCTCGCTGCATCATTTGTGCTGATCACACTGGGTGGAACCCGCGGGAGGGTTCGCGCCGGCACCGTCTACGTCGTTGTCTCCCTCGTCTCTTCGGTCATTTTCCTTACGGCCATCGCCTGGATCTACGGAGTGACCGGAACAGTCAATATGGCCCTGCTGTCCACGCGCCTCTCGGAGCTGCCCGCGGAAACGACTCTGGCCATGGAACTGCTGCTCTTGGTGGCATTCGGGGTGAAGGCAGCCGTCTTCCCGCTGGGGGCCTGGCTTCCCGATTCGTACCCAACCGCGCCCGCCCCCGTGACCGCAGTGTTCGCTGGCCTGTTGAGCAAGGTCGGGGTCTACGCGATTATTCGTCTGGAGTTTGTGCTTTTCCCAGGGGACCGACTGGCTGATCTGCTCGGTGTCCTCGGTATCTTGACGATGGTGATCGGCATTCTCGGCGCTGTTGCTCAGGATGACGCGAAGCGACTTCTTAGCTTCACACTGGTCTCACACATCGGCTTCATGCTCTGGGGACTTGCACTAAACACTGCCGCCGGCCTTGCAGCATCCATCTACTACGCGGCACACCACATCATTGTCCAGACGGCGCTGTTCCTGCTGGTTGGACTAATGGAGCGCCACGCTGGGACAACCTCGCTGACCAAATTGTCCGACATGGCGAAGAGGGCTCCCTTCATTGCGGTCATGTTCCTGATTTCGGTGATGAACCTGGTCGGGATGCCTCCTCTGACCGGGTTTATCGGAAAGCTGGGATTGGCTGAGGCGTCGGCGGCCAGCGGAACCCCGCTCGCATGGTCACTACTCGGTTTCGGTCTGCTCACTTCACTACTCACCCTCTATGTGGCTGTGAAGTTCTGGAACAAGGCGTTTTGGCAGCCGCGCGGTGCCGAGTCGGTCGATCACTTGCTCCCGGCAGAAGGAGAGCGTCTCTCCGGCCGCCAGGAACGTCGACTTCGCCGACTAAAGGTTGTCAGCGGCCCAACGCGTCGCGCCGAGAAGATTGTGGAAGCATCGAAGACTCAGCTTGAGAAGGGCCGTAGCGATGCGAATGCGCTGATGTACGGCGTGGTTGCCTCCCTTGTCCTCTTGCAGATAGGAATGGCAGTCTTCTCTGGTCCGATATACCAGTTCGCCACGGAGTCGGCGGAGTTCCTGTATGAGCCGGGAGCCTACTCCCAGGCGGTCCTGCCCGACGGTGGGAGGGGAGCGGGAACCTCGTACGAAGAGTCGCTGAGACCGCCTCGACCGCCGTGGATTCCTGAGCAGACGGTACCGCCGTTGGAGTCACCCAACACGGAAGATCTTCCGAGTGTGGGAGGTGGCGACCAGTGACGCAGAAGAACTCACGACTGACTGAGGACGAGGAACGAGCCCAGGTCGCGGCACGGCGCAAACTCCGCGAAGCCGGGGCGGATGCGGGAGCTAACCTCAGTGCGGGCCCCAGGGTCTCGCCGGCGATGACACTGTGGCTGGTAATTGTGTGGAGCGTGATGTTCCAGCAAATCTCGTGGATTGTGGTTCTCTCGGGAATCCTGTTCGCGGTTGTTATCCAAGTCGTGTTTCCAATGCCAAGTCACTCGCACCTGTGGCACGTTCGCATCGGCTATGCCATCGTTCTGGTGGCACGTTTCATCTGGGACCTAGTGGTTGCTGGCGTTCAGGTTTCCTGGCTGGTTCTTAGCGGGAGCAAACACCCGGACGGAATCGTCGAGTGCAGGATGAAGAGCGGGAACCCGGTCTACCTGACGGTCGTCGCCGCGATGTGTTCCATGGTTCCTGGGACGGTGGTCTTGAAGATAGATCCCGGAAAGAAACTCATGTACCTGCACGCCCTCAATCTCCCTGCGCAAGGGGGCGCTAACGGTGTCCGATCAGCTGCTCAAGGGCAGGAAAAACGCGTTCTTCTGGCCATGGCGACTAACCCGGCCGTGATCGCTGCAGGTTACGGCAAGTACCTTCCAATCTCAGCTAAGAAGGAGGCCTAGTGGTTCTTGCGACTCAGATAATCATCGGAATCAGTCTTGGAATGCTACTTGCCTCCGCCATACTCGCTCTGGTTCGACTGGTTCAGGGGCCGACTGCGCTGGATCGAGCAATCTCAATCGACGTTGTCACGGCAGCCGTTATCGGTACCGTGGTCATTCTCATCGCGTGGTGGCAACGCACCGACCTCATGGTTTTGTTGATTATCTTTGCACTAACTGCGTTCTTCTCGACCGTCACGGTTTCTCGCTATGTCGCGAACACCGCGATCAGCAGGCGCGAGGAAGCAACTGCGGCAGGGTCCAGAAAGATCCAGCAGAACAAGAATCTGAAGGAGGCCCAGGAATGACAGAAACACTGGACCTGATTGGGGCTCTCTTCATACTGGCCGGGTCAACATTCACCCTCATAGCTGGAATCGGTCTTGTCCGGTTCAACGATCTGTTTTCAAGAACCCACGCCGCAGCGAAACCGCAGATGCTTGGCCTGATGCTGATGCTGGTCGGCCTGGTATTCATGGAGCGGACCTGGGCCTGGTTCGCAATATGCACCCTTGTAATCGCAATCCAGATGGTGGCGGCACCGGTAGCTTCACACCTTCTGGGGCGCGCCGCATACATCACAGGGCTAGCCGAGAGTGAATCACTGGTTCTCGACGAACTCAAAGAGGGTGATTCGAACGTGGGTGCCGAGGAAGTGCAGGGTGTCCCAGACGGGGACTACTCGTCTTCTTCGTCTTCCTCCCACGCCGAATAGCTCCAACCGGCGCTGGGTGAGTCATCATCCCAATACTCTTCCTCATCATCGGGGTCTTGCGGACTGTTGTCCGACTCCTCCGTTTTGGAGAGTTCACGCTGTAGTGAATTGAAATCGGTGTCGGGGCTGAAATACTTCAGCTTCCGAGCCACCTTCATGTTCTTTGCCTTTTGACGGCCGCGCCCCATGGGGTCGACCCCCTCTTAGTCTTGCGGGTCCGCATACGCGGTCCCCTGGTTCATCAAGTTTGTTCGCCCGCCCATATTACCCTGGCAGGGTCAAACCCTGCTACGCCATGGACAGCGAGCAGGGTTTAGTCTGCGTCTCAGCGGTTCTTTTTGGTCTTATGCCTAATGACTAGGAGCACGACGGTTCCGATTGCAACGGCGCCGGCTATCAGAAGCTTCTTCATCGCCTGAGAGTCACCCTCCTTGGCATCATCGACCGTGGTGGCAATGTTATAAGTGGTCTCTTTGGCCTTGTACTTGAGGTCATCAGCCAGATAACCGGCTTGAACCCTTGGCTGTACGGTGTTGGTCAGCAGCGCCAGGCTCTCTGCAAGCTTCTGACGGCTCGAGTCAATCTGCGCACGGAGTTCGTTTTCGCTCATGGTCGAAATGTTCTGCGTATCACTCATTGGCCCTTGCCCTCTTTCACAGCTTCTTTGACGACATCTAGGTCAGTCTGGAATCCTTCGACACTCGGCTTGTCGGCAGTCGCTTTCTTGATGACCATGTACCCAACCAATAGCAGAGCCACAATCGATAGCAGCAGAATGCCCGCCACGATTAGCGCAGCAGCCCAATCCGGAAGAGGCCCAGCGAGCGCAAGCTCAACCGTGCGCAGGAGCCATCCGATCATATAAAACACCAGCACCAGGGCCGCCGCAATAAGGACGGCGCCCATAGCCAGCTTCTTGCCGGTCGTTTGGCCTTTCATCTTCAGTAACTGGATCTGCGAGGTTACAAGAGTCTGTCCCTCAGCAAGGACCGTCTGCACTAGGTCCACGATGGACGGGTGCTCCGGTCTTGTCGGGGGAACTCTCCCCGAAGTCCGGGAGTTCTCAGCCCAGATCTCATCAACGCTGATCTCTTCGAACTCAGGAGTCGTATCGCTTGTCATTGCTCCTCCTAGAACATTGCGTTGGCAATGCCCAACGCACACAAGTAACCAACCAAGTTTCGCATTAATCGCGCGAACTTTGGTCCTGACTGTAAAGGTCTTCTACCCAAGCCTGTTCCGGAGCCACCGCGCCGGGCAGGGAGTCCAGAATCTGCTTCGCCCTGTCGATTACCTCCGTCTGCTGCTTAGACAACGCCGGGGTTCCGCCTGTGGCCGGCATCGAAGCATCGAGGTCGTTTCCACCTACGTCCGCTAGCCTATTGTCGCTTTCAGCAGGGCTAGGACGGATGTAGCGGTCAGGAAGGTAATCATCTGTGAAAGTAACCTGCCACTGTTGATCTGACTCTTCCCCCTCCGCCGTAGGTGCTGGGTTCAGAACGCCATCGTCCCTGGCCCCCAGTACTTCTTGCATCTTCTCGACGGTCGGTCCCTTAACCTCGGAAGCAACGCGGCCGTCCCTCAGCAGGACGACCCGATCCGCCTTGGCGGCCAAGTCGGCATCATCCGTGGAGATGACGACAGTCAGGCCCTCGTCATTTACGAGTGTCGTTAGTAAGGCACCAACTCGAGCTGCCTGATCTGGGTCGAGGAATCTGGTGGGCTCATCGAGAACCAACAGCTTTGGTCGGAACACCAGCGCCCTGGCGAGGGCAACCAGTTGACGCTCGCCATACGACATGTCTTTCGGCTTTCGATCCAGAACTGCTCGAAAACCAAGTGCGCCGACCAGATCCTGAAACTGGGACTCAGAGACCCGCCGACGAGCCGGGTACAGAATGTTATCCCTCGCGGTCAGTTCCGGTAGCAGATTCAGATCCTCAAGCATCACTCCCACGGTTCGTCCCAGGAACTTGGCGCGCCTGCGCGGACTCATTTTGGAGACGTTGCGCATGCCGACGTACACGGTGCCAGAAGTGGGTGCCGTAATCCCCGCCAGGCAGTGCAAGAGGGAGGACTTACCCGCACCCGCGGGACCACTCACCGCCACTATTTCTTGCGGACCGGCCCGAAACGTGACGTGCTCCAACGCGTCAATGTAGGTGGCACCCGACGAGTAGGTCTTGGTCACGTCTCTAGCTGATACACCAGGTGTGCCCGCAGGAGCAGAAGATTCCATGTCCTCATTGTCTCGCATTACCGGAGGAAAAGGGCGCTAGCGAGCCGCTACGTGGATTTATCCGAGAGGGCGTGTCTTTGGGGAGACCCTATAGGTCTCTTTCGGGTCGGTAACTGCCACCGGTGCCAATACCTGGTTTATCTTGGCGATAACTGCCGGGTCTAGCTTCACACCGGATGCCTTGACGTTGTCTTCCAGTTGTTCCGGCTTTGAGGCCCCAACCAACGCGGCCGCGACGTTGGGATTACTCAGAACCCAGGCAATTGCCAACTGGGGCATCGTCAGCCCACATTCCTTCGCGATTGGCAACAGGTTCTGCACTGCTTCAAGAGTCTCCTGACCCATAAAGCGCTCGACGGCCCGCGCTCCACCCTTAGTTGTGTCTGCGGCACGAGAACCTGCCGGGAGAGCTTCGCCCGGAACGTATTTTCCAGTCAGGACGCCCTGAGCCATGGGGGACCAGACGATCTGAGAGATTCCGAGCCCAGCGCAGGTGGGAACCACCTTGTCTTCAATGACTCGCCAGAGGGCGGAATACTGCGGCTGGTTTGAGACCAGCTGGATTCCGAGATCCTTCGCGAGCTTGTGTCCGTCACGAATTTGCTCTGCGGTCCACTCAGAGACTCCGATGTACATTGCCTTTCCCTGGTGGACCAGATCTGCGAAAGCCTGGAAGGTCTCCTCAAGCGGAGTCTCGTAGTCGAACCTGTGCGCTTGGAACAGGTCAACGTAGTCGACATCCAGCCTCTTCAACGAACCGTGCAGCCCATCAAAGATGTGTTTGCGCGAAAGACCACCCTGGTTTGCACCGCGATTGCCCACCGGCCAATAAACCTTAGTGAACACCTCGAAAGTGTCACGATCCAGGCCCTTGAGCGCCCTGCCGAGTATTCTCTCCGCCTCACGATTCGCGTAGACATCAGCGGTATCGAATGAGGTGATCCCCAGGTCGAGCGCGCGGTGGACCGTGCTGATCGCCTGTTCCTCTTCCACCTGAGAGCCGTGAGTCATCCAGTTTCCATAGGTAATCTCGGTGACCTTGAATCCGGAGTTTCCTAAGTAGCGATATTCGACCATGACTCAAAACTAGCATCGCGATTTGGCGTGAAAGTGTCCGCCCCTTCTTCCGGGTGTACTGTTTCGGTGAGCAACAGGACATCGCCTGTGCGATGCCTATTCAGAGGGAGACGCGAATGTCAGCGCCAACGCCGACGGGGCGCCCGCCTGCGATGACCGATGTGGCGGCACTCGCTGGAGTGTCCCACCAGACCGTGTCTCGAGTCATTAACAGTGTCGGTAAAGTACGCCCCGAGACCAGGGAACGAGTTCTAGAGGCGATTGAAGAACTCGGGTATCGGCGCAACGAGACCGCTAGGGCGCTCGCTACGAGCCGATCCAAGATGATCGGTATCATCGCGCCCGCTGAGGTCAACTACGGCCCCTCCCAGATGCTCTCGGGGATTGAGTTGGCCGCCAAAGAAGCAGGCTACTTCGTAAGCATCTCGGCCTTGGATGAACTAACCGAAGAGTCTTTCGATGATTCAATCAACATGTTCTTTGGTCTTGGAATTGCGGGAATAATCGTTATCGCTCCGGTGCGCCAGTTTGCGAAGGAACTTCGCAACATTCCTCCCGAGGTCCCAACCGTCGTCGTTTCTTCTACCGGCGACAAAGACCAGTCTTACCTGACATTCGTTGGCGTTGACCAACGCGAAGGCGCAAAATCAGCTGTGCGACACCTAATTGCACAGGGCTGTCAGACGATCGCACACATCGCTGGCCCATCGACCTGGTTTGACGCTATAGAACGTGAAGCCGGCTGGCGAGAAGCTCTAGTAGAAGCGGGTCTGCCGGAAGGTCCCCTACGACGTGGAACCTGGAGCGCATCTTCAGGCTATGAACTGGCCAACGAACTCATTAGCCAGGGCACACCAGACGCTATCTTTGCGTCGAATGATCAACTGGCCCTCGGGGCACTTCGCGCGCTCAGCGTCGCTGGAATAGACGTCCCTAAACAGGTCAAGATAGTCGGATTCGACAATGAGCCGGGCTCTGCCTACTTCTCGGTTCCACTAACGACCGTGCGGCAGAATTTCGATGCCGTTGGCAGAAGCGCCATCAAAGCGCTCACAACCCGAATCAAGAGTGGCGAGTCCCCCGACCTGCTGATCAAGTCGGACTTGGTTCTCCGAGAATCCGCATAATCTGAGGGAATCTGCGCGGTTTCGGTGACCGCGCAGGCACCCGATTTCATTGTTTTCTGATATCGAATCGTTATCTTTTGGCTAGCAATTTCGCGAATGTTAGCGCTAACCTAGTTCGCAGGAGCAAGCCCCACCCCTAGATCCATTCACAGGGGCAGGCCCCACCTGTAGGTCTTCGAAAAGTACGACCACAGATTCTCAAGGAGGAGCAGAAATGCGAAAGAGCATTCGTAACGGGTTCATCGCAACCCTCGCAGGGGCCTCGATGGTCCTTCTCTCGGCATGTGGCGGAGGCGGAGATAAAGCCACCGAAGTAACAGAAGAGGAAACCGAATCGGGTGGCGAGGTTGTCACTGAGGTTAGTGAGTGCCCAGCCGATCTGTCTGGTCTCACCGTAGGATTCGTAGCCGTTGGCCCCGAAGGCGGATGGCGCGACGCCAACGAGAAGAACGTCCAGTCCGCATTTGAAGACGCTGGCGCCACAGTGAAGTACGCGGGTACCGCTGACAATGACCAGGCAAACCAGCTAACCGCATTCTCGTCGTTCGTTGACGAAGAGGTTGATGTCATTCTCCTGTCCGCGACCGAGGCAACCGGTTGGGAGAACGCTCTGACTGACGCGCAGGAGGCAGAGATTCCTGTCATCCTGATCGACCGCATGATCGACCCCGATGAGCCGGATCTCTACGTTCAGCGTCTAGCGCCGAACAACGAAGAGGTAGCCGCAAACGCTGCCAAGTGGGCCAATGAGGAATTCCCAGAGGGCGCGAACTACGTCGTACTTGAGGGACCTTCGGGTGTTTCGGTTGTGAACGAGCGCAACGCTGGTTGGGATGCCAACATCAACGACAACTTCACCAAGCTTGAAGCACAGACCGCCAACTGGTCCGCTGAGGAAGGCAAGACCGTCTTCTCCTCCATGCTGAAGTCACACAACAACGACATTCAGCTTGTCTTCGCTCAGAACGACGAGATGGGTCTTGGCGCAATACAGGCCGTTGAAGAGGCCGGACTCAAGCCAGGCGTTGACGTCAAGATCATCACCATTGACGGCACCAAGCCCGCTCTCGAAGCACTGGCAGAAGGCAAGCTCTCCCTCGTGGCCGAGTACAACCCGATGTTCGGTGCAGACGCAGTCCAGACCGTTCTTGACACCCTGTGCGGCAAAGAGGTTGAGAAGAACTACATCGTTCAGAGCGCGCTCTTCGACAGCCCCGAGGCTGCTAAGGCTGCTCTCGATGCAGGACGCGATTTCTAACAACGACCTCAGTGATCCGATTCCTCGGATTCTAGGTACATAAAAGAAGGTTTGGCCCGGGATCAGTCCCGGGCCAAACCCACAACTCTGGCTTGACCCCCAGGCCAGCTAGAGCATTTCGTGACGAAGACGCACGGCCGGATAGCCGCCCGGCGCCACTAGTGAGAGATCATGACTGAACCTCAACCAATCATCGAGATGAAGGGCATCTCAGTCGAGTTCCCGGGCGTCAAGGCCCTACAGAACGTCGATTTCCGTCTACTCCCCGGCGAAGTACACGCTCTAATGGGTGAGAACGGCGCCGGAAAGTCCACCCTTATCAAGGCCCTTACCGGCGTCAACAAGCTTTCGTCTGGCCAAATCTACATGGCAGGCGAAAAGGTCCACTTCGACGGCACCGCCCAGGCCCAAGAGTCCGGCGTTGCGACGGTTTATCAAGAGGTCAACCTGTTGCCCAACCTGAGCATCGGCGAGAACGTGATGCTGGGCCACGAGGCACGTGGCGCTCTGGGAATCAACTGGAAGAAAACCAACAGGCTCGCGAGCGAAGCCTTGGCCAAGCTCGATCTGCACCATCTCGATCCCCGAGCCCCTCTAGCATCAATCCCTATCGCATTACAGCAGCTAGTTGCGATTTCTCGCGCAATGGTTGTTGAATCTAAAGTCCTCATTCTTGACGAACCCACTTCGAGTCTCGACGACAACGAGGTTGCTGGCCTATTCAAGGTCATTCGCAATCTGCGCGACCAAGGTGTTGGCATTCTTTTCGTGTCGCACTTCCTTGACCAGGTCTACGAGATCTCCGACCGCATGACCGTTCTGCGCAACGGCGAACTCGTAGGCGAATACCTAACCAAGGATCTTCCGCGCTTTGAGCTGATCTCGAAGATGATCGGCAAAGAAATGAAAGAGTTACGCTCCGCCGAGACTCGCGACGTTTCCACCGAGCAGATAGACCGCGGAACTCCTCGACTCAAGGTTCTGGGCCTCGGAAAGAAAGGCACTCTCAAGGCGACGGATCTGAACCTTTACCAGGGCGACATCGTCGGCTTCGCTGGCCTCCTCGGATCAGGAAGAACCGAACTCGCAAAACTGATCTACGGCGCAGACAAAGCAACCGAAGGCAGCGTGGAGCTGGACGGCAAGCCGGTAAAACTCTCCAGTCCCGCAAACTCGCTTCAGCAGAAAATCGCGTACTCGACCGAGAATCGTCGCGATGAGGGGATTGTCGGTGACCTCACCGTTCGCGAGAACATCATCCTCGCTCTGCAGGCCATTCGCGGCTGGGCTAAGCCCATTCCTCGTAAGGAGCAGGACGCAATCTGCGCTAAGTACATTGAGGAACTGAATATTCGTCCGCCGGACCCCGAACGGATGGTCAAGAACCTCTCCGGTGGAAACCAGCAGAAGGTACTCCTCGCGAGGTGGCTAGCCACTAATCCAGAAGTGCTAATGCTTGACGAACCTACCCGTGGCATCGACATTGGCGCCAAGGCCGAGATCATGGACATCGTTCAAGAACTGGCCAATGACGGTATGTCGGTTGTGTTCATTTCTTCTGAGCTTGAAGAGGTTGTTCGTCTGAGCAACCGAATACTCATCCTCAAGGACCGAGCGCCCCTCGACGAGATTGAGAACACCGAGGACACCACCGTTGAGAGCATCGTTCAAATCATCGCCGGAGGAGGTGAGGCAGCATGAAAAACCTACTGAAAAACCAACTGTTCTGGGCGAGCCTGGTACTAGTCGCGCTGGTCGTTGTTGTCCTTCTTAACAACCAGAGCGCGGCCATTGGCTACTCGAATGGAAAGCTGACCGGCCCGATAATCGACCTCTTCATCTTCGTCCCGCCAATCCTGATGATTGCCGTCGGTATGACTCTGGTAATCGCCACAAGTGGTATCGACCTTTCGGTGGGGTCAGTCATGGCGGTATCGGGCGCTGTTGCGATGCAGTTCCTGGTTAACTCCTCGAACCCCGATACCCCGGGAGCCGCGGCAGCGGCCGTGCTCTTAGCGCTCATTGTGGGCCTGGCCTGCGGTATGTTCTCAGGATTCCTGGTTTCGGTTGTCAAGCTTCAACCGTTCATCACCACCCTGATCATGATGCTCGCAGGGCGAGGCATTGCAAACATGATCACGGGCGGCAAGAACGCTGCGGGCAACTCCCCCGCCTTCAACTGGATTTCCCAGGGTCGTTTTCTCGGGTTCCCGGTAGGCTTTATCCTTGCGCTACTGATCCTTCTAGCCATCGCTCTGCTAGTGCGAAAGACAGCCTTGGGCATGTCGATCGAGGCCGTGGGCATCAACCCAAAGGCCGCAGAAATGGCGGGTATTAGGTCCGGTCGAATCCTCTTCATGGTCTATGCGATCTCCGGCCTTCTGGCTGCCGTCGCAGGCATTTTCGCTGTTGCCTACATCGGCACGGTCGAGGTTTCCTCAAGTGGCACCGGCTCGGGGATGGAGATGGATGCCATCCTGGCCGTCGTTATTGGCGGCACCTCTCTCGCAGGTGGAAAGTTCAACCTCGCTGGCACCACGCTGGGAGCCTTCATCATTACGGCACTAAATCAGGTGGTCGTATACCTGGGTATCTCATCAGCAGCCGTCCCAGCGTTCAAGGCGCTTGTCATCATCTTCATCTGCATCCTTCAGGCGGACCGAATCCACGGGTGGTTTGCACGCCCCGGTGCCGGTTCCTCGTCCGAGGGAAAGTCCGCAGACAGTGACACAGCGAAGGTGGCAGCAGCATGAGCTCAAGGACAGAAGTAGCGCAGGCAAAGACCACGCCGAAGCGAGGATTCCATATCTCGCGAACCACCTATCCAACAATCGCGGCAGTCGTGCTACTGGTCATCCTGTTGATTGGTGGCCAACTGATCTACGGCAAGATCTTTGCGTGGAACACTTTCTCAAGCCTGCTTCACAACAACGCCTACCTGGTGATCCTGGCCGTTGGCATGACCTTCGCGATCCTTACCGGTGGCATCGATCTGTCGGTCGGTGCCGTACTGGCGTTCGCGAGCGTCTCCGGCGTTCTGATGCTTCAGGCGGGCGTGCCCTGGCCGATTGCCGCGGTAGCAATAGTCCTTATCGGAACCCTATTTGGCCTACTTTCGGGCTTGCTGATCCAGTATTTCAATGTTCAACCGTTCATTGCGACACTGTCATCAATGTTCCTGGCACGCGGTCTGGCCTCTATTCTCTCGACTGAGCCGGTGCGTGTTCCGAAGGAATCACCGATGCTGAGTCTCGCCTCAAAAATCACGCTAATTGACGGACCGAAGAAGAACGACCTCACGATCTCTATCAATATCCTTATTGCGATTGCGGTAGTTGCTATTGCATTCTTCCTTCTTCACAAGACCAGATTCGGTAGAACTGTTTACGCTCTTGGAGGGTCAGAGCAGTCTGCCGAACTTATGGGTCTGCCCGCGAACAAGTCCAAGATCCTCGTCTACGTAGTATCCGGAACCTGTGCGGGTCTGGCCGGTCTGGTTTACACGACCACGGTTGGCAACGCGCAGAACATCACCGGCGTGGGTTGGGAACTCGATGCAATCGCGGCGGTGATCATCGGTGGGACACTACTAACCGGCGGAGCCGGATACGTTCTCGGCTCCGTCACCGGTGTGTTCGTTCTTGGGGTTCTCAAGCTATTGATCACGCGCGACGGGAGCGTACCGGCTGCGGCAACGACGATCATTACGGGTGCCATCCTCTTGGTCTTCGTTCTGCTACAACGCGCAATCTCCCTTACGGGAGGCGAACGAGGCGCAGAGGCTGCGGCGTCTGAGATTGAGAAAGAGCAAGAAAAGGCTCCAGCACTCAGCTAAAGATTGGTTGGTTCCGCGTAGTATCCCTATGCGGAACCAACCTCCTTATACCAACTCAGAGATTGACAGACGATGCGTGTTCGATTCACCCGGTGCCAGGACAACCAGTCCCTCGCCCGAGTTGAATGCGTTTGGAGCGCAGGTCATCGGTTCGACTGCGACTCCGCGTCGGCCCTGATTGTCGCCGGAGAAGACCTGAACCCAATCCTCGTCCGAGGAAAGGGCAACCGTCATTCCGCTACCGGGGTGACTCAGGGTTACCGACCACTCACCGCTTGGAAGGGAGGTGAAAGCATGATCGATCTGTGTCTGGCCGATCAGGTTTCCCTCTCTGAAATCAAGCCCCTCGGACTGGACCGAAGCGCGACCCACCGGGATCAGGTTCTGATCTACCGTCAGAACTTCCGCTGCCGGAAGAGTCAACACGCATTCGTCGGCCAGACCACCGTCGCAGGTCAAGTAACAGTGGGTGCCAGTTCCGTAGGGGGCCGGGGAATCACCGATGTTGGTCGTCGTCACCTCAATATCGATCCCGCTGTCTGCAGACAATCGATAGGTGACCACAGTTTCAAGCCGGAACGGATACCCACTGGTTGGCTCAGTGATGGTCTTGAGCGTTACGGAATCGTCCGTGACCGCCACGGTGTCCCATTCATCCCAGCACTTCAGCCCATGCAGAGCACAGTTTCGAGCGGGCTCGGTCATATCGACTGTGTACTCACGGCCATTGAACGTGTAGACAGCATCCTTGATTCGGTTCGGCCAGGGAATCAGAACCTTGCCGTTGAATCCGGCCGGGCGTTCATCCAGATCGTACGACAGGATCAGATCGCGTCCATCGTGCGTGAGCGCGGCCAATCCCGCGCCCTCATTCACGACCACGGCTTCGTATCCACCGGACTTGATTCTGTGTGTGCTCACGTCTTGTCCCCATCCCCGCGGGCCCACCCCGCAGCAGCTCTTCAAACTTTCAAAGCAAAACTATCAGTCCAAACCCCGGTGCATGAGCACCAGATAAGGAGCAATGCATGCCCTATACACACGAGTTGACCGAGACATGGTCCCCCGTAATGGCCCAGGCGGTGGCGCAGACCCAGCAAGTGGTCTGCGACCTGCACTCTGAGCTCATCAAGTGGGGACTGGTGGTGTGGACGGCCGGGAATATCTCGGAGCGAGTACGCGGCATCGACGGTGCGGACGACGTTCTGGTTATCAAAGCCTCGGGAGTCGCCTATGACGAACTGACCCCCGAGGATATGGTTGTTTGCGATATAGATGGGACACTGCTGATCGGCGACCGATCTCCCTCGTCCGACACCGCTGCTCACGCATATGTCTACCGGCACATGCCAGAGATTGGCGGAGTGACCCACACGCACTCGACATACGCGACAGCATTCGCGGCAGTAGGACAACCTATTCCCTGTCACCTGACGATGATGGGAGATGAGTTCGGGGGTCCAGTACCGATTGGACCGTTCGCCCTCATAGGTGACGATTCCATCGGACGAGGCATTGTCGAGACTCTCCGCGAATCTCGCAGTCCCGCTGTTCTGATGCAGAACCACGGCCCCTTCACCATCGGGAAAGATGCACGCGCATCTGTGAAGGCGGCGGCGATGACCGAAGAAGTCGCAAGGACCACCTGGGCCGCTCAGGCTCTGGGGTCGCCGATCCCGATCCCGCAGGAAAAGATCGATTCTCTCTACGACCGGTATCAAAACGTTTATGGGCAAAGCAGCGAAAGGACCGACGAAGCGAAATGAAGAGTGCGTTTGAAAGAAAGGAAATCTGGTTCCTAACCGGAAGTCAGGACCTCTACGGTGAGGAGACCCTGGCTCAGGTTGCAGACCAGTCTAAGAGCGTTGTTGACCAGCTCAACGAAGCCGGGGACATCCCGGTACCGATCGTGTGGAAGCCCACGGTCAAGGACTCCGACTCGATTCGTAGGGTGATTCTTGAGGCGAATGCTAATGATGACGTGATCGGTGTGATCACGTGGATGCACACGTTTAGTCCGGCGAAGATGTGGATTAACGGGTTGGGCGTGTTGGGTAAGCCGCTGCTGCACCTACACACGCAGTCCGGCATTGAGATCCCCTGGGAAACCATCGACATGGATTTCATGAATCTGAATCAGTCGGCGCATGGGGATCGCGAGTATGCGTACATTCTTTCTCGTCTGCGGATTGCCCGTGAGACGGTGGTTGGTCACGCCTCGGATCCGAAAGTTCGCGCCCGGGTTGCTACCTGGTCGCGGGCTTGTGCTGGTTGGGGTGCGCTGCGTGGGATGAATCTGGTTCGCTTCGGCGACAATATGCGTAATGTTGCGGTCACTGATGGGGACAAGACCGAGGCGGAGCGGGTATTGGGCGTGAATGTTTCGACCTGGTCCGCTAACGAGCTGGTGGAGGAGATCAACAAGGTTTCCGGCGCGGACATCGACGCAACCTGCGCGTTATATGAGGAGTTGTACGAGGTCGCTCCCGAACTCCGTGAGGGTGGGGCTCGTCATGAGGAGTTGCGTTACGCCGCCTCCCAGGAGGTGGCGATCCGTAGGTTCCTCCAGGATCGTGACGCGCAGGCGTTCACCACGAACTTTGAGGACCTGGGTGCCCTCCGACAGTTGCCTGGCTTGGCGGTGCAGCGGTTGATGGCTGAGGGTTACGGGTTCGGGGCGGAAGGCGATTGGAAGACCGCGATCCTGGTTCGCGCCGTCAAGGCGATGAGTGAGGGCCTGCCCGGTGGTGCCTCTTTGATGGAGGACTACACCTATAACCTGGATCCGGGCAACGAGCTGATCCTGGGTGCGCACATGTTGGAGATCTGCCCGACCCTGACCACCAAGAAGCCAAAGGTGGAGATCAGACCCCTGGGTATCGGTGGGAAAGAAGATCCGGTACGCCTGATCTTCCAAACCGATCCCGGACCCGCCCTGGTGGTATCCCTGGCCGACATGGGAACCCGCTTCCGCCTGACCGCCAACCAGGTCGAAGTCGTCGAAGCACCCGAGATGCCGAACCTTCCGGTGGCACACGCAGTGTGGAAGCCCGCGCCTTCCCTCGAAGTGTCCGCTGAGTGTTGGATGCTTTCGGGCGGAGCGCACCACACGGTACTGACCACCTCCGTCGGCATAGAAGAGTTCCGCATCCTCTCAGAACTATCCGGAATTGAACTCCTCGTCATCAACGAAGACACCAAAGTCCCCGACTTCAA
>WPCI01051726.1_pt1 | contig 49314 bp, 29 predicted proteins | sample 5399871 | NCBI WGS metagenome assembly WPCI01 (sample SAMN12869469, study PRJNA574797) | sludge metagenome | isolation source: wastewater treatment of pH7 | place: China:Beijing | collected 2019-05-20 | reverse complement strand
GTTCTTGTAGGCCTCCGAACCGTCGTCGTACCAGCCCACACCGGCGGCCCACCCGAGGTGGGTCTCCAGGATCTGGCCGATGTTCATTCGGGACGGGACGCCCAGCGGGTTGAGGATGACGTCAACCGGGGTGCCGTCGGCAAGGTGAGGCATGTCCTCTTCGGGCACGATCTTCGAGATCACGCCCTTGTTGCCGTGGCGGCCGGCGAGCTTGTCGCCCTCCGAGATCTTGCGCTTGGTAGCCACGTAGACGCGGACCAGGTCATTCACGCCCGGGGGCAGATCGTCACCGTCATCGCGGCTGAAAGTCAGCACGTCGATCACGACACCGCCTTCACCGTGAGGAACCTTGAGCGAGGTGTCACGAACCTCACGCGCCTTCTCCTTGAAGATCGCGCGGATCAGTTTCTCCTCCGCGGTCAGTTCGGTCTCGCCCTTCGGCGTGACCTTGCCGACCAGCAGGTCACCGGAAGTGACCTCGGCCCCGACGCGGACGATCCCGCGCTCATCGAGATTCCTGAGGCTTTCCTCGGAACGGTTCGGGATATCACGAGTGATTTCCTCGTCACCGAGCTTGGTGTTGCGGGCGTCGATCTCGTATTCCTCGATGTGAATCGAGGTGAGCTCGTCTTCCTTCACCAGACGCTCGGAGAGGATGATCGCGTCCTCGAAGTTGTAACCCTCCCAGGACATGAAGGCAACCATGCAGTTCTTGCCGAGGGCGACTTCGCCGCCGCCGGTCGAGGAGCCGTCCGCCAGGACGTCGCCTTGCTTGACCTTGTCACCGGTGTTGACGATCGGGCGCTGGTGGATCAGGGTTCCCTGATTCGAGCGCATGAACTTGAACAGCGGGTATTTGTCCGTGCCGTTCTTGTGCTTGAGCTCGATCGCTTCCGAGTCGACATAGACGATCTCGCCGTCGTGTCCGGCGAGGATCACGTCACCGGTATCGACCGCCGCACGGCGCTCCATTCCGGTACCGATCAGCGGCGGATCAGGACGCATCAGCGGCACGGCCTGCCGCTGCATGTTGGAGCCCATCAGCGCACGGTTGGCATCGTCGTGCTCGAGGAACGGGATCAGGGCTGTCGCGACCGACCAGATCTGGGTCGGCGAGATGTCCATGAGGTTGACCTCGATCGGTTCCGCGTTCTTCCATTCGCCTTCACCTGCGCGGCAGAAGATGCTCGGACCGACCAGCTTGTTGGTCTTCGGGTCAACCTCGGCGTTCGCCTGGGCAATCACGTTGTTCTCTTCCTGGGTTGCGTCCAGGTGCACGATCTCGTCAGTCAGCTTGCCGTCCTTGACCACCCGGTAAGGGGTAGTCACGAAACCATGCTCGGAGATCTGGGCGTAAGAGGCGAGTGAGCCCATCAGGCCGATGTTGGGGCCTTCCGGGGTTTCAATCGGGCACATGCGGCCGTAGTGCGTCGGATGGACGTCGCGCACCTCGATGGGGGCGCGCTCACGGGTCAGACCACCAGCTCCGAGCGCCGAGAGGCGACGGCGATGGGTCAGTCCGGCCAGCGAATTGTTCTGGTCCATGAACTGGGAAAGCTGCGAGGACCCGAAGAACTCTTTCTGGGCCGCGACCACGGGACGGATGTTGATGATGGTCTGAGGGGTGATCGCATCCGAGTCTTCGGTGGTCAGTCGTTCGCGGACCACCCGCTCCATGCGGTAGAGACCGATCCGGAAATGCTCCTGGATCAGTTCGCCGACCGTACGCAGGCGACGGTTACCGAAGTGCTCGTACTCGTCGAGGTGATCGGAGACGTTCTCCCGCGGGTAGGTCAGCGCGTCAGCCGCGTAGTCCTTGATCGGATTCTCTTCGTCGATCGATTCCGGCATCCCGAGAAGCTTCGGCAGGCTGACCAGCTCCCGGATCAGGGAGATGATGTCGTCGTGCGTGAGCACGCGGGTGTCGAGACCGATGTCGAGGCCAAGACGGGCGTTCAGCTTGTAACGGCCGACCCGGGTGAGGTCGTATCGCTTCGGGTCGAAGAAGAGCTGCTCGAGCAGGCTGCGGGCGGCATCTACCGACGGTGGCTCACCCGGACGCTGCTTCTTGAACAGCTCGATCAGGGCGCCTTCCTCGGTGAGCGTCGCCTCGGTATCGGCAGCCAGGGTCATCTGGATGTAGATCGAGTTGTCGAAAAGGTCGAGGATCTGCTCGTTGGTCACGTAACCCATCGAACGGAGCAGAACCGTGATCGGCAGCTTGCGCTTGCGATCGATCCGGACGTAGACCCGGCCCTTCTTGTCAATTTCGAGTTCAAGCCATGAACCGCGGGCCGGCATCAGATTCGCGGTGAAGACCTGTTTCTCCGGATCCTTCGGCGCCATCACGTAGGCACCGGGCGAACGAACAAGCTGGGTCACGACGACACGCTCGGTGCCGTTGATGATGAACGTGCCTCGTTCGGTCATCCACGGGAAGTCCCCCATGAAGACGGTCTGCTCGCGGATTTCACCGGTTTCCCGGTTCTGGAATGAAACTGTGACGTTGAGCGGACGCGAGTAAGTGAGATCGCGCTCGCGACACTCTTCGAGAGTGTGGGCGGGCTCATCAAATTCGAATTCACCGAAGACGATGGCAAGATTGCCGGTGTAATCCTCGATGGGCGAAACGTCATTGATCGTTTCCCTCAGCATGCCGTGTTCGGGATCGGTGAGATCCTCGAACGAACGACGCTGGATGTCGATCAGGTGGGGGGCTTCAAGGGGGGTTTCGAGTCGGGAGAAACTCCTGCGGACAACGGGGGCAGAAATCGGGCGTGCCAAGGTTGGCAACTCCTCACAAGGGGTCAGTGATTCACGTGATCAGGACGCGGAAGCGGTGCAAATCGGCCGAAACTTCGCGCAACGACAGACAATAGCACACGTACTAAACCAATCGGACGTAACCCACCAGCCTCCTGCCCTGCTGCCTCCTGCCTCCTACCCTGCTGCCTCCTGCCTCCTGCCTCCACTGCCTCTTGCTTCTTCCCCCAGCCTCCTGCCGCCAGCCCCCACTGCCTCTTGCTTCTTCCCCCAGCCCCCACTGCCTCCTGCCTCCGGCCTCCTGCCCCTACTGCCTCCTGCTTCTTCCCCCAGCCTCCTGCCGCCAGCCACCTGCCGCCAGCCTCCGGCAACGGCCCACTAGCCTTCCCGCCAGCCCACCAACCCCCTCCCACCCATTGCCCAGTGGTCAGGTCGAAGCAGACTTCTACGCCGAAACCCGGCACAACTCTGCCCCACTCCAAAGCCAGCGCCGGGTCCGGGTTCAACGCAGATTCAGACGGTGAAGAACCCGGCTTATCGCCGCGGCCGGATCCGCGTTGAATTCCTCGTAGGTCATTCGAAGGACGATCAGCCCTTGCGCCTCGAGATCTCGCTGCTTCGCCAGGTCGATGGCTCGCTGGGCCGGATTGTTGTGGAACGCCCCGCCGTCGAGCTCCAGCACCACGCCGTATTCGGCCCAAAACAGATCCACCTCGTAGCCGAATATTCTCTCGTTCACCTTCGGCATCGGAAATCCAGCCTCCATCCAGGCGAGCAGGAACAAGCCTTCGAAGACTGACCTGATCCGACTCAGTTCCGGCACCCATAGCACTAGTAGAGGGCGCAGTTTGCCGGCACCACGATGACCTACGATCCGTCGAAAGCAGTCGTCCACATCCGCCCGCCCGAAGACCTTGAGACGACAGGCCTCTAGAAACGCGAATCGAACCGAGCGCTCCGATGCCTCCGCGGCGTAGTCCAGCAAGGCCAGAATTGGCTTAACGACCGCGAGACCATCCTTGATTCGAATTTCATCCGGTTGGAACCGGCGCTTGACTAGCCGGAACACAGTTTGTGCCAGCGCCGGCGACTGCCCCCGAAGTTGTCGGGATCCACCACGGCTCACCGCTACAGTCACCACCCGGGGAAGTTGATCTTTCGTCTCGACGAACCCCCACGCTTCGCAGGCGCTCTGTCCGGTCAGGGCTGAGCCTCGGCCCGCCGCCACCAGACCTGCCCTCCAGACTGCTCTGTGGTTCTCCACACCCCTTCCGTAGGAATACACACCGCGAACCAGCTTGACCAGGCGACCCGTTCGGATCCAGTTCGCAATACGGTGGCGCGTGAAGCCGGCTTCGAGCAGTTCCTGCCTTCCCGCCACGAAAGAGCGAGTCACCATGAAGGCGTAGAGGAGCCGAAGCTGACCGATCTTCGTCCCGGTTTCCTGGGTAGCGATCTCCATGACCTCAGCCTGTCGGAGAAAGGCTCACATGTGGCTCGACAGGGGCGACAATTCAGCACGCCGAATCCGGGCCCCTCGTCGTAGCGACAGTTCTCGGGGCGACTTTGGCGGACGAGGTCCTCGCCTGGTCCGGCAGAGTTGTGCTGCGAAACGGAGCACAAGTCTTCTCGCGCTGGTTTCGCAGGCCATTGCTTGTGAGGCGCTGGCAGGGTTGTGCCGCGATACCGCGCACAATCCGCTCTTTTCGGTGCAGAGGGCTTAACGAGGGAGGGCCGCCTGTTCTGGCGGCCCTCCGGGCCTGGATGGTGATCCGGGCCGTGAATCGTGTGGTCGGCTCTACTTGAGTTCGACCTTGGCGCCGGCTTCTTCGAGTTCGGCCTTGAGCTTCTCGCCCTCGTCCTTCTCGACGCCCTCCTTGACGGCCTTGGGGGCCTCGTCGACCAGAGCCTTGGCCTCCTTGAGACCGAGGCCGGTCGCAGCGCGAACAACCTTGATGACCGGAACCTTCTTGTCACCAACTTCGGTCAGAACCACGTCGACAGTTGAGCTGCCCTCATCGGCGTCACCACCGGCGTCACCACCGGCAGCTCCGGCTGCAGGGGCAGCGGCGGCGACGGCCGTGGCCGAAACGCCGAATTCCTCTTCAAGAGCCTTGATGCGCTCGCTCAACTCGAGGACGCTGATGCCCTTGAGCTCTTCAATCCATTCTTCGGTGCTGGTTGCCATTTCTGGTTACTCCTCGTTTTCTTCTGATTCAGCTTTATCTTCAGCATCGGCACCATCATTGGCTTCTTCAGTCGGCGCCTCATCCTGACTGGCGTCGGCCTCATCAGCCGGTGCTTCTTCTGCGGCGGGTTCTTCAGCTTCAGCCGGCTCGGCGTCCTCGGCCGCTGGCGTTTCCGCCTCGGCTTCAGTTGCCTCGCTCTCCGGCGTATCTACCTCAGCTTGCTCCACGGATGACTCATCCATCGAGGCCTGCGCCTCGGCAGCCGGTGCCTCCTCGGCCGGTGCTTCTTCAGCTGCGGCCTCTTCAGCTGCGACTTCTTCGGCAGGGGCCTCCCCGTCGCCAGCCTCGCCCTTTGGGACTTCGGCCGTGCCACCGACCAAGCCCTGATCGGCCACCTGCTGGAGGGCGATCGCGAGGCCGGAAATCATTGATCCCAGACCACGGGTGAGGGTGACCAGCGGGCTGGCGACAATGCCGGCCAGCTGACCGTTGAGGACATCTCGGGAAGGAAGCTTGGAGATTGCGGTAAAGCGACCCTCATCGAGGATGGTGTCGCCCATGACCCCACCCTTGTAGGTGAGGATCTCATGCTCCTTGTTGAAGCTGGTGATCGCCTTCGCCGCGGCGGCTGTATCGCCCTTGACGAAGGTGAGCGCGGTAGGACCCTGGAGCAGATCATTCAGCTCTGTGGTTCCTGCCTTTTCAGCGGCGAGCTTGGTGAGACGGTTCTTGACAACCTTGAAGGTCGCATCCGACTTGCGAAGCTCACCGCGCAGCTCAGCCGCCTGGGTTACCGAGATACCCCGGTAGTCCACAGCGAAGATCGCTTCGGATGATTCGATCTCTGCACCGATCTCTTCGATCAGCGCGGCTTTTTGTTCACGGTTCATTTTTGCCTGACTTGTATTTGTCTGACTTCTTTCCTGACGAAGACCACCCGGGCAAAGAAAAACCCGCTCACAGGCGGGCATGAGGAGCGACCACGAATGGTCTCTCAGGCTCACCTGCGCTGGGAATTACGGGCTATCACCCGACCAGCGGTCTACGGCAGGCGGCGAACTTTACCGGATGCGGACTCAGTCTGCGTGCCGCGGCAGGTCAGGCCAGCCATTGAGAGTTTCGAGCAGAACGACGCCCGAGCGGGCGGCGGAGAGACCAGGTATTGGCCAGCCGTTGGCGCTGGCAGCCCGCAAGCCGCGGGCTGGGCAGGGCACAGGTGACTGGCAACAGGCTTGACTGGACACAGGTGACTGGCATAGCCCTGGTTGCCCGCAGGCTTGATTGGCGGCCGGCCTGACTGGCTTGGCTGGCCGCGGGCTTGACTGCTACGGCTGGTCGGGTGACGAAGCCGAGTCGTCGTCGGCGGAGATGTCGATGCGCCACTTGCCGTCAACCTTGACGAAGTCGTAAGTGGTTTCTCCGTTGTCGCTCTTGGCGACCGCACTGGCGGTGTTTCCGTCAACGGTTACTTCGTCGAAGCTAACCTCGGGACGGTCCCGATTCTGTCCGAAAACAGCGTTGACCCGCTTGATGCAGACCTTCATGGTGCCGAACTGCTCCTTCAGGCCATCCGGATCGAGCAGACTGCAGGCCTTCTTCGCGTCCTTCTGGTTATAGGCGACCTCCAGTTGCCGGCCAAGGTCAACAACCAGCTGGGCATCTGCCGCCTGTTCGGACGACGGCTGGTCGGAATCGTCGCTCCCCCCGCCACAAGCCGCCAGCCCGAACGCAGCCGCGCAAAGCAGTACCGCGGCAAAACCGCGGACAACCGAGCGGTGGCTTGAACGAGAGGTGAAACGAATCAAGCCGGTACGGCCTCGGCTTCTGCCCCGGAATCACCGATTTCGGCTTCGCTCCCGGCCTCACTGCCACTTTCGGGGTAGATGTCGCTTTCGGTCGCCTTTGAAGGGTCAACCGAGATACCGGGGCCCATGGTGGTCGAAACCGAAACGGACAGAATGTACCGGCCCTTCGACGAAGCGGGCTTCGCCTTGGTGATTTCATCCATCACAGCCGAGTAATTCTCGAGCAGCTTCTCCCCATCAAATGAAGCCTTCCCGATCGCGAGATGCACGATCGCCTGCCGGTCCGTGCGGTATTCGATCTTGCCGGCTTTGGATTCGCCGACTGCCTTCTCGATGTCATCGGTGACGGTGCCGACCTTCGGGTTCGGCATCTTGCCCGACGGACCGAGGACACGACCGAGCCGGCCAACCGTAGGCATCATGTCGGGCGTGGCGATGACCACGTCAAAATCATCGAAGCCCTCTTCGATCTGCTTGGCGAGGTCATCGGCTCCGACGATGTCGGCGCCGGCGGCCTCCGCGTCCCGGGCCTTGTCGCCCTGGGCAAAAACGGCCACTCGCACATCCTTGCCCAGGCCGTTAGGCAGGGCAAGGGTTCCCCGAAGCTGCTCCTCGGCATGGCGGACGTTTACGCCAAGCCGGATGTGGACTTCGACAGTTTCGTCAAAGTTCGCCGAAGCGGTCTCCTTGATCAGGTTGATCGCCTCAACCGGCGGGTAGACGTGATCCCGCTGGATCTTCTGGTGCTGCTGGCGGAAACGCTTGCCGTGAGCCATTTCTACTTGACCTCCACGCCCATCGAACGGGCGGTCCCGGCGATGATCTTCGAGGCTGCATCAAGATCGTTCGCGTTCAGATCGGGCATCTTGCGCTCCGCGATCTGGCGGACCTGGGCCTCGGTGATGGTGCCGACCTTGTTGACATGTGGCTCTCCCGAGCCCTTCTTCAGACCGATCGCTTCCTTGATAAGGACAGCGGCTGGCGGTGTCTTGGTGATGAAGTCGAAACTGCGGTCCTCGTAGACCGTGATCTCGACCGGAATGATCGTGCCACCCTCCTGCTGCGTCTGTGCGTTGAACGCCTTGCAGAAATCCATGATGTTTACCCCGTGCTGACCCAGCGCGGGGCCGACCGGCGGGGCCGGGTTGGCCTGACCAGCCGGGATCTGGAGCTTGATGAGGGTCATTGCTTTTTTAGCCATGGGACTTGATGCCTTAAAGGTTTGGGTGTTTTAGAGCTTCTTGACCTGTTCGTAACCGACTTCGGAAGGCGTTTCGCGTCCAAAGATTGAAACAAGCACCTTGAGCTTCTGCTGGTCGTCGTTGATCTCGGCGATCTCGCCGGAAAAATCTGAAAGCGGCCCGCTGATGATCTTGACCGTCTCACCGATCTCGAACTGGGCCTGGGTGCGTGGCCGCTCGGCGGTCTCGCGGTGGAGCAGACGATCGATTTCAGCTTTGGTCAGCGGCACCGGTGTGTCGCGGGGACCGACGAAGCCGGTCACTCCCTGGGTATTCGAGACCAGACTCCAAGCGTTGTCGGTCAATTCCATATTGATCAGAACATAGCCGGGCATGGTTCGCTTCTCGACCTGGATTTTCTGGCCGTCCTTGATCTCGGAAACCTGTTCGGTCGGGACGACGACCTTGCGGACGCGATGACCCTGACCCATTGACTCGATCCGGTGTTCAAGCTTCTGCTTGACCTTGTTCTCCTGACCGGAGTATGTGTTGATGACGTACCAGCGATACATGTTTTCCTAGATCACCCTCTGGACCAGCCAGTTGAAAGCGAGATCCAGCAGTCCGAGGTAGACCGCGGCGACAACCACGAAGACGATGGTCACGGCAGTCGCCTGGATCAGGGTATCCCGGTCCGGCCACTGCACTCGCTTGAGTTCGGCAACGCAGGATGACAGGAAGCCGATGACTCCGCCACGCTTGCGCTCCACCTGTGCCTGCTTCTGGCGCTTGGCGAGCTGCTGTTCTTCCTGCTTCTTCTGTTCGGACTTCTTGCGCTTTTCTTCCTGACGGGCCTGGCGCTTTTCTTCTTTCGAGCTCAGTCCAGGCTTGGGAGCATCCGGAGTTTCGAGATCCTTTTCAGGGGCTCCGGCCGCTATCCCGGCCTCAACTGCTTCGATCTCGGCAATGTCACCGGACTTGGGCACCTGCGTATCGTGCTGGGCTTTCGCCTCAACATCCGATTCCGCCTGTGCAGCCGCTTCGCGCGCGCGCTTCTCGGCCTTCCGTTGTGCCCGGGACTTGGCCACTAGCGGGTTTCCTTGTGGGGCTGGTGCTTGCCGCACCAGCGGCAATACTTCCGCATCTCGATTCGATCGGGAGAGTTGCGCTTCGACTTGTTTGTTTGGTAGTTACGACGCTTGCAGTTTTCACATGCGAGCGTCACCGCGATGCGGACATCTCCGCGTGCCATATTTCCTCGCTACTCAGGCAGTGCTGACAAAGTAAAGCCTCGGCCGGGTGGCAGAGGCGCGTCTGTGAAGAATACCGATTTGAAATCTCATGGGAGTCCTCGCGTCCGACGGGGTTGCTAAACGCCTTGATTCTTCCTGAAACGAAACAGGCCCGTTTCTTCCTGGAACAAAACAGGCCCGCACCGGGTGGATCCGGAGCGGGCCTGCCTGCAGCGTCTGGACGAACCTACCTCAGGAACGCTATATGGCCCCGCCACCTGCGGGCTTTGGTCATATCAGCGAATGGCGCGGTCACCGTGAATGGGACCCTTGTCGCTTTCTTGGCCTTCTTCGCTGCCTTCTTGGACTTGAGCCTGAAGGTGACGGTTCCACTCTGACCGGGAGCGATCGTCTTGATAGTCAGACAACGCCTGGCCTTGCCGGCGATCTGCTTCTTCGGGGTCTGAATACAGACCTGAACTCCGGCTGCTTCCGCGTCACCGTTGTTTCGGATCGATGCCCTGACGCTGAACTTCTTGCCGGACTTGACCTTCTTCGGTGCCTTCACACGGACCTGGGCCAGATTGACGACCGGCTTCGCGTTGGGGACACAATCGGGCTGGGCTGTGCCGGTCGTGCCTTCGGGGCATGGCACCGGGTCGCTGCCCTTGGTGATCTTGAAGTCAAGCGCCATCTGGATGTCGCTCCTTGGCAGTTCGAGGAGTTCGTCGATGGTCTGCTTGAAGGTGTCACAACCGGTGATCTGCGGGAAAGAGACGTTGCTCTGTTCCAGGTGAATCGTGCCGGCGCTCTCGTTGTATGTCCCGGCGAGATCGAAGGTCACAGGCTTCAGCGAACACTCTGTGCCTTCTGGCAGCAGACTGATGTCACCGAGCTTGGCTTCGACATCCGCCCGGACCGGGAGGACGAAGCTGGCCGGACCGCCACCATTCGGCAGGGATCCGAGGGAGTCCCCGGTTGCGGTGATCTTGATGATCACTGTTGCGGTGGTGCCCGGACCGAGAACGTCTTCGATTACCTGCTCAACCGGCGCGAAGGTGACTCCGGAGGCCGGAACCAGCAGGCTGCCGTCGTTGGTGTAGAGCCGGCCGTTGAGCTTGACCTGGTTGTCGGGCAGATCCACGGAACCGAGCGAAGCCAGTGAGAGTGAACCGCCGGTGGATTCGATCGCGACCGGAATGCTCGGTCCGGACGGCGTAATTGCCTGAACGGTCCAGTTGGCATTGGCTGGCGTCGCGTCTTCCATGCCGAACTGATTGACCGCCTTGACCAGAACAACATGCTCGCCGATGCCGAGGTTGTTCAGAGTCAGCGGGCTTGTGCAGGCGGCGAAGGCTGCCGAGTCAACCTTGCAGAGGTACGTTGAGGCTCCGTCGTCACTGTTGAACGAGATCGTAGCCGTACGCGAAGTGGTGGTTCCACTCGGCGCCCCGGTGATTACCGTCTGGGGGAATGTCCGGACCTCTTCAGTCCGGGTGGCTGTGTCATTGGTCTGGTTCTCGTCACCCGTTGTGGAGACGACGTAGCTGACAGCCACCATCGGTGCGTTGGAGGCGGCAGCCCGCAGACCGAGGTTGAGGGCCGGGGCCGTCTGACCGCTGGTCAACTGATCGCCCCGATCGCAGATCACATCGCGAACCTGCTGGCCACAGCTCCAGCCGGCGCCATTGGCGACCGACGAATCGAACTGGACTCCAGCGGGAAGCGCAACGGTGACCCGGATCGATCCGGTGGTGGAAGAGGTTCCCTCGTTGGTCACGGTGACAACGCGCGTTGCGGTGACTCCGGCGACCATGTGCTCGGTCGAGGATCCAGCGGCCGCAACCGACGCCGTGAGGTCGACACCATTCAGCGTCGAGTAAGCGGTAGCAGAGTTGTTCGAAGTATTGACATCGCCCGGAGTTGAAACCAGAGCCAGCGAACCGGTCTGAGGATCGTTGGTCTGGACCACTTCGAACTCACCGTTGATGGTGGTGTCGGCTCCGGCCCCCAGCGAGTTGTTGTACTCGCAGTCGAGGTATCCGGGGTCCGGCGCGCTGGCCGGGACCGGGTCACAGCTCCAGTTCGCGTCTCCACTTGAGCCGATCGGATTCAGGCCTTCGCTGACTCCGACCCGGAGTGTGATGCTCGGGCCGCCCGCCGTGGCGTCGGTGCCAACGTTTGTGACCTTGTAGCTGATGCTCACCTGGTCACCGACCCGCATGGTTGCAGGCTGATCAATTTCCACGGTGACGTCAGCGGTGGCAACAATCGAGATCGGATCGCCGGCCGAGTTATTGGCGGTGAACGGATCGTCGGTGCTGCTGACAGTTGCGGTCGAGTCTTTCGTCCCCGATGCGGTGCCGGGAATATCGAAGCCGACCGTGATGTCGGGTGCGGACGCGCCTGCGGCGATCGTTCCGGTCCGGGTGCAGTCAACGGTGTTGCCGGTGACCGAGCAATTCCAGCCGGGTCCGCTGGCACTCACGTTGCCGAATGTGGCGTTGACCGAGTCCTGAACACGGTAGGCAGCCGCGGTAGCGGTGTTTCCGACGTTCTCGACATGGATCTTGAAGCTTCCGCGCTTTCCGGCACGCACAGCGGCCGGGTTGTGGCTCTTGGTGACCGCCAGATTGATCGTCTCCAGTGTCTGGGGAACGGTCGCGGAATTGTCGGCGAGGCGGGTGGCCGCTTCACCGTTGGTCGTTGTGTTCAGAACCGTGTTCCACGTGGCCGGTGCCGTAGCACCCACGTTGGTGCGAAGCTTGATCGTCGGCGCGGTGCCGCCGGCAGCGATGACCGGTGTCCGAACACAAGTCACCTGTGTTCCGGCCCCCAGCGAGGAGCACTGCCAGCCGTTCGTCATCGAACCACTTGGGCGGAATGACACCCCGGTAGCCAGGGGCATGACAACCGTGGTCGGTTCAACCGTAGCGGCACTGCCTCCGTTGTCGACATCGATAGTGACTTCACCGATACCACCGGCACGGGGAGCTATCGAAACGCTGCCGCCAATCGACAGGTCGATTCGCTTCACCGCGGTCGGGTCGTTGGCGATGTTGTTCGGACTCAGTGTCGGATTGTCATCACGGGCCGTTGTGATCTCCGCAACATTCACGGAGGAGTCGGCTGCCGCGTCGGTGATGTTGACCGGGATATCGATCGTCACCGTTGACTCGGGCTCCATCGCTGAACTCAGGGCGTCGGGCGCCTCAAGCGTGCAGGTAACGTCGCCGGAGTTGTCCACGCATTCCCAACCAGGCCGGGTCGCTTCGATGTCGTCAATGATCGGAACGATCCCGTCAGGCAGATCGTCGGTGACTGTGACCGGCTCGCCGGGATCGGTGCCGAAGAAGCCGACGTTGCGGATGTCGAGCGAGTAGACGTCGTCCGTTCCGACCAGGAACGGACCCTGATGCCGTGACTCAACCGACAGGTCAACCGCGACGGCCGTGGTTGAAACGGTCGATTCGTTGTTCGCTGTGATCGCGGAGTCCGCGGGCACAGAACGATTGTCGCGGGCAGTGTCTACATACGCGGTATTGATAACTGTGCCGAGTTGAGCGGCCTCGTCGAGGACGTCAACACGAATCTCGATCGGGGCCGCCTGGATACCGGCGCCCAGGGTTGATGTCATTTCGCAGATGACGTCCGAACCGCCAATGGTCGAATCGGTGCAGTTCCATCCGGCACCGGACACGCCTTTCAGCTTGAGTCCAGAGGGAAGGGTGTCAGTGACGGTGATGTCTCCGACGGTGGGGGCGTCACCCGTGTTGGTGACGTTAAGCCGGTAGCGGCCTTCGATCCCAACGTTGAAGGGCTTCACAGCGAGCTTTTGGATCGCCAGGTCAAGCCGCCGGATCTGAATGTCAACCGAATGATCGTTGTTCAGCGCGAACGCATCCTCGGCATTGCTGATCGAAGCCGGCACAGTTACACCCGGGAATGCGGCCTGGACAATTTCCACATTCACGGTCACCGGCGGGGCGGTTTGCCCGTCTCCCAGCACGGCAGTGCGTTCACAGCTGACCGAATCTCCACCGATGGTTGAGGCCGAGCAGTCCCAGCCTGAACCACTCACCGAGTTGATGGTCAGTCCGGCGGGAAGTGTCGATGTGAGTTCGATCGGGCTTGTCGTGGGTACTACCGACTCGTTAGTCACCGAAAGAGTGACGTCATCCGGGGTTCCCACCGTGAAGGCCCCCAGGACGCTCGCTTCAACAGCGAGATCGGTCTGGATGAGGACCATGTCTGTGTCGTCATCGTTGTTGACACCGCCGAATGCGTTGACGTCACCCTGGGTCGTCACCGTTGCCGAAACCGTACGGTTTTCGGCTGGCGTACTGCGGTCGAGCTTCGCCCAGATCGTGATCGGAGGCGCACTGGAATTTGCAGCGATTTCGGCCGTGCGCGTACAGCTGACGTTCTGCGGGGTAGACGGGGTGCATGTCCACCCTGCTCCTCCGGAAAGCTGGAAGCGATAGGTGAAGTCGGACGGGAGTGTGACGTCCACGGTTGACCCGCCGACCGTTGTTGCGTCGCCGTCGTTACTGACGTCAATGGTGTACGCGACGCGGCTGTTTGCAACCAGCGGCGCAGTGTGGCTGACGTCAACAGCCAAATCGGTCTTGCGGACCGGAACATTCTGGTTCAGCGTGTTGTTGGCTGAATTCGGGTCACCGGTCATAACCGCGCTACCGGTCAGATTTGCCGGGTTGGCGGCGCTCGTCGCCACATCGACTGTGGCATCAAACTGCGCGGTTTGTCCCGGATTCAAGCCAGCCTGTGGCAGTGAGCAGGAGATGCTCGATGACGTAGTACTGCAGCTCCAGGCACCGGGTGAAGCGAGGTTGGTGAGAGTCAACCCGGCGGGCAGGTTTGCGTCAAACGCAATCGACTGCGAACTGTTGTCACTCGACGACGTATTCGTCACGTTGTACTTGATGTGACCGCTGGATCCGGCACGCAGGTTGCCGGCACCGGCTGGACTGGTGATCTCCGTACCGAGGGTGATGTCGGTCGCAGGCACAACGCGGACTTCCCGGGTAGAGATGTTCGAGTCACCCTCGGAGTCGGTTGCCTTGACTCTTACCGTCAGGTCGATCGGGTTGCCACCTTCGGCGATGAACGGGGCCGTGAAGTTGGCGACCGGGTTGGTGGTTGGGGCCCCGAAAGTGCCGGTCCCGAAATCGAAGGCGTAGGTCTGCGAAGGATGCGGGCCAACCTTGAAGTAGCTCGAGGAGGCGTTGATGGTCACCGGCTGCGAAGAAACGGCGGTCGGGACCTGGGTGTTGAGCCAGGGGTTGCCTGACAGTCCGGGAGCGACGAAGCTCGCCCTGACCGCTCTGTTGACGATCGCATTCGCGGCCACGGGACGATCCGGGAACGGCACGAACTTGAAGTCGAAGCTGGCGGTGCTGGACCCGACTGCGGACGGCAGACCGATCAGGTCATTGACCTGGCCGGTGATCGTTCCCTGCAGGATGCCGGTACCACAGTTGGTCGCCGGAGGTGCGGCCAGGGTTTCATTGAGCCCCCGCCAGGATCCGGTGCCACGGGACACAAAATCGGTCAGCGGGTTGTACGGGATCATCTCCGGCGTCGGCTTGGCGCCGCCGACCGGATAGCCCGGAACCAGCTTGGCACCGGTCGGCCAAACGCCGCCTTCGTCCGAGTAGGGCTCGGCTGCGAGCCAGCCGCCATCGTAGCCGCTGCCGTCATTGAGGAAGTCCGCGACGTAGACAGTCTGGGGTGGAGTCGGATTGACGTTGGGGAAGGCCCCGGTGTGAGTGGTAGTAGCAATCACGATCGGATTGCCGGCCGAACCGATGTAGCAGTCGTTGCCGAGGTTCTGCCCCATGGCGGCGCCCTCAGCCTTGAGTCGAATCGGCAGAGCCAGGTCAACGCGCCCACTGAGCGGATCAATGAAGCCGGTCGCCGCCGCGGTCGGCAGGATCCGGATCGTGATCGAAATGTCGTCCACGTTGACCGGAATCGGCGCAAAAACGATGTTCGCCTGGGGCACGTTGATGACACCGTAACCAGCAGGGTTGGGGGTGACCGAGCCGGTCAGCGTCGGGTTCGGCAGCGGCGGGTCATAGCCGGCGAAGTCCATGTCGAGCTGCAGCGGCGCTGCATCGGCTGCGGTGCCCTTGAACTGCAGGAACCCGCCGGTGATCTCCGCCTTGAAGTTGGGCGGGGACGGATTGTCGATCTTGGCCGCATTGGCACTTCCTGCCAACGCGAGTCCGAACAGCATTGATGTGAGGAGCGCTGCGGCTGCCCTTCTGACCCATGCTGTCCTGTTGCCTTTGACCTTCATCTTCTCTCCCTTGTCTCCGCTGGTTTCCCTGGCTTCTGAGCTCAGATTCATTCCGCTCATTCCCTATTTCGCCGATCCAGTTTTGCCTTGTTTGGCTGTGTACTTCAAGAGCTTGGGTGTTGCTTTCCCGCCCTTTGTCCGGGCTACACCCGATCCGTCCGTGTAGGTGACCGACGACTTGATTCTGACCTTTCGAGCCCGCTTCACGTTGTTGGTCTTCCGGGTAATCGTGAACTCCTTGAACGTCGCCTTCCCTGCGGGGACGGTCACAGTCGCGCAACGCTTCGCCTTGCCCTTGAAGTACCGCTTCGGGACCGTGAGGCAGACCGAAGCGTTAGTCGCGTCGGTATTACCCGTGTTGGTGAGCGTCACCCGGTATTTGGCTTTCTTGCCGACCTTGATCTTCTTGGGCCCGCTGATCACAGGAGCGCCCACTTCGATCACCGGCGTAACCGGCGGTGTGACGCAATCAGGTGGGGTACCGGTCGTACCTGTCGGACAGACCGCCGCATCCCGTGTGAACGTGAGGTCCACAGCAAGAGCGATATCGCTGCGCGGCAGTTCGAGCAGCTGGTCGATGGTCTCCTTGAACGTGTCACAACCAGTGATCTTCGGGAAGGAAACGTCGGGCTGTTCGAGGTGGGCAGTCTGGTTGGTCTCGTTGTAGGTGCCAACCAGATTGAACGTGACCGGCCTCAGCGAGCATTCGGTTCCTTCAGGCAGGAGCGAAATGTCACCAAGCATGGCCTGGACATCTGCCCGGACCGGAAGCTTGATGTTGGCCGCTCCGCCGCCATTGGTCAGCTTGCCCCAGGCGTTGCCTGTGGCACTGATCGAAATCACCACCGTGGCGGAAGTACCGGGACCCAGTACGTCCTCCAGGACCTGGGTGACAGGTGCGAAGGAAATGCTTTCCTTCGGCACGAACCAGCGACCGTCAGGGCCGAGACGCCCATCCAGCTTGATCTGGTCCTTCGGCAAATCCACTGAGCCAAGCGAAGCCAGGGAGAGTGAACCTCCGGTCGAAAGACCGTGAAGGTTCGGACCCTCAACCGGTGCCCGTGGCACGCAGTTCGGCGGCGTTCCCTCGAAGTCGGGCTCGCAAACCGGGTCAAGCACTGTCCAGGTCGCTGTAGCGGGCGTGGCGGAAATGTTGCCCGCCGCATCAACTGCGCGAACAGTCACAGTTTGTTCGCCGGCACTGAGACCGGAAACGTGCCAAGGGCTGGCACAGACGTCAAACAGTCCGTTGCCGACCTTGCACTGGAACCCGGCGGAAGAGTCGGAACTGGTGAAGGTGACATCGCCTTCGTAGGAAACGATCTGACCTTCGGGAGCCGAACTGATGGTCACATCCGGGGCGACCGTGTCAACTGTCCACTGACGGGACGGCGGAGTCGGGTCCTTGACTCCAACCGGCGCAACGGTGCTCACTGCGCGCACCGTGAAGCTGTGCTGTCCGTCAGAGAGACCGGAAAGTCCGTGGGGGCTGCTGCAGGCTTCCCAGGCTCCACCGTCAAGCTGGCATTCGAAGGTGCCCGGCTTGTTGGATGTGAACTGGAAGTTCGCGGTCGCCTGCTTGGAGGCCCCACTCGGACCAAAGTCGATCGAGGTCACCGGTGCGCCGCGCTGAACGTCCCAGCTGATCTCGGTCGGGTCACTGAGGTTGCCGGCGATGTCCCTGGCCACAACCGAGAAGGTGTGGGGTCCATCGCTCAGGCCCTCGGCGCTGAAGTTGAATTCGCAACGGCTCTGAATCCCGCCGTCAATGCTGCAGAACAAACCGTCGAGAGCACCGGTCCCGTCCAGCTCATGCGAGATGGCGAAGTAGGCGGTACCAACCCGCGTTGTTGCGCCATCAACCGGACTGGAATCATCCACCGACGGCGGGTTTGGCTTCGAACCGAGGACATTCCACTCATGGGTGGCGGCAGCACTCACGTTGCCGGCTTGATCGATGGCCCGCACAGCGAGGAAGTGGGGACCGTTGACGTTGTCAACCTCAGCCACCGTGAGATCCCGGCCGCAGGCAACCCACTCGGAGTTGTCAATGTTGTTCTGATCAACCGGGTCGAGCGCACATTCGGCATCGACTTCGGGTGCCAGCTCGGGCGGAGCACCGTCCTTCACATCCCAGGCAAAGTCAGCGTCGCCGATCGGCATGAATACCGGTGCCTGGCTGGTGAAGCTCACCTCGGGATCAACGGTGTCCTGTCTCCAGTTGGCAGAAGCGACTGTGAGTTCAACATTGCCGGCGAGATCGGTCGACCTCACGGTGATTTCATGGTCACCGTCGGCAACTCCACCAATCACTCCGAGATCAACCAGAGTGAACGGACTGGAGCAGGAGACCGGAGCGCCGCCGTCCAGACTGCAGACCGAGCCCGAGACCGCCTCGTTCGTGGTGAACTCGAAGGCCGGGTCGTCATCATTCGTGATCGGATCAGGCTGGACGGTGATCGTTGAAACCGGGGGGTCCTGGTCGATTGTCCACTCAAGAACCTCAGGGGTCGAGTCGACATTGCCGGCCTGGTCCTTCGCCCGGATCTCGACCACATGGTCGCCGTCAGCAAGACCGCTGAAGCGTTGCGGAGAGGAGCAGATCTCCCAGTCACCGTCATCTGAAGAGTCAATCCGGCACTGGAAGCCCTGAAGCTGGCGGCTGTCGTTGCCGGCAAAGGTGACATCCACCTTGCGCGACTGGGTTCGACGGAGGTTGGTGGGCCCGGAGCCGTAGTCGACCAGTACGTTCATTGACGTGGTCGGCTCGGTGGCATCCACCTCGAATTCGACCTCAAGCGGTGTCGGATCCTGATTTGTCGCGGGATCAACGGCGATTGCGGTCAGTGTGTAGATGTCATCAACGAGGCCTGTGAAGCTCGGGCGTGATCCGTCAGCTGCCGATCCCGGGCAGAGCGCCAAAGCGAAGATCACTCCGGAGTTCTGGCCCTCCAGCTTGCAGAGGAAGGTCGACTGGCCCTGGGAGGATCCGAGTACATGTTCGACATCCCTGGTGTTGATCAGTCCCTCAGGTCCGGAAGCGAGAGCAGTCTCGGGATCCGTGGTGTCAACGGTGAACTGCTCAACCATGACCGGGCCGAGGTTGCCGGTTTCGTCGGTGCCGCGGACCTGGACTTCATAGGTGCCGTCAGCCAGCGGGTTGTCGATGCCGAAGTCGGGTGTGCCGTTGACGATGTCAATCGGTCCGCTCGAATTCGAATCAGACGGAGCGCCACAGGGGTACCAGACACCCGGGGCGGGGCCCCACATGACACGACATTCGTAGGTCATGTACTGCTGGAGCGAACGTTCCGACGCTGTAGCCCGGAACTTGTAACGGGGAGTGTTGTCATTGGTGAATCGCGGCTGCTGGTTCGGAAGATCCGAAGGCGGGCCCACGAAAACCTCTACGTCCGGGCCGGTGTTATCCACACGCCAGGTGCGGAATGCCGGAGTTCCGTCACGGTCACCTTCGTCATTGACCGCCCGGACTTCGAACTTGTACAAACCGTCGGCCAGACCCGAGAAGTCAATGTCTCCGTTATCGGCGTTGGCGCATGTGCCCCAGTCCTGGACGATGTTGCCGTCGTTGGTGAGCTTGCATTCCATCGCGACAACCGGGTTCTGAAGCGAGCTGAACTCGAACTCGGCGTCCGTCGAAGTGGTGGAGCCGAGGAACCGGGTGACCGGGTTGCTCTCATCAGGATGCAGCAGCCCGGCAATTGTCGAGGTGTCGACCTGGGTGTTCGGTCGGACTCTGACGGTCAGAGTCTCGTGACCACCCTGGCCCAGATGATCGTCGGTAGCGACGAAGTCAAATGTATCGCTGCCGGTGAAACTGGCTGGCCAGGTGTACGGCTTCGTATTCTGACCGATTCCGTCGTGGTGGTTTCCACCGAGAGTGCCGTTATTGGAACCATTCGGTGTGATGTCCACCCGGTAGGCATCACCGTCGACATCGGTCGCGTTGAAGGTCACGTTCTGCGGCTGGGTCTGGTCGGATTCGAACTCCACGGTTTCTTCGCTTGCCTCGGCCGGCGAGTTGATCGTGGTGTTGTAAGTCATGATCTTCGACTCGGCAGCCGAGTCATTTGACATGAACGCACCGTTGTCTGTGACCTTGGCACGGATCGTGTACGGACCGGGGGTCTTGCCGGTGGTGTCGAAGATGTGGGTCAGATCCTGAGCGGGCAGGTTCGAGCCTGGATCGGATTCCGCACGGACTTCAAAGCCGTCGCCGGCGGGACCGTTAGTGGTGTTCCCGTCCAGGTCCCATTCGATCACCTGGGCACGGCCGCCCTGACTGTCAAAGGTGTTGACCGGGTCGAGCGGATCGGCGACAGATGCGCCAATCGTGTAGGCCTGGTCGGTATTGGGACGCAGATCGAGGGTGCCTGTCTTATTGATAGTCGGGCTGTTTCCGGAGTGATCGTTGACACGAACCACGCCGAGTTCGAAGTAGTGATCGTCCTTTTCATCCGAACCCTGGGGGGAGGCTTCAACGATCCAGCGGCCACGCGAGGGGATGCCGGCGGGAAGCGTGAACGTCCGGACACCCTGGGCACTACCCTCAGGGAAGGAGTAACGGTTGGTTGAACCGGTTACGAGACATGGCTCGGCACAGGCGACGTAACTCGAGCCGCCCCAGCGGAACATTGCCCCGGTCTTCGAGTTTCGGATCCGCCAGTCCATCGCGTCGACGGTCCCGTCAGAGCTCGGGTATACGGCACCGGCGGTGTAGGTCTTCGTGTTGAACTGGAAGGTGACCGGCTCGTTCTTGTCAGCGTTGGCCTCGATCGTGTTGTTCGGGACCGCGGTGCCGCCGACGTTCAGAATCTTCTGGTTGCTCAGGTACGGACCCTGGTTGTACGGGCAGGCGTAGAGCTGGTTGGTCATGCGAACCATCGATCCGACGGTCGGGCTTACTTCACCGCCCGTGCCGCGAACCCGGAACCAGACCCGGCGGTCCCAGGTGCGGGAGGTACCGCCGGAGCAGGTGAAGATCCAGTCGGTACCGCTGCTGAAGCCGTAGCTACCGCCGCTTGTGCCCATACCGGTTGAATTAAGCGGCACCTCGACTCGGACCAGAGCCTGGTTCGAGCCCGGCTTGCGTTCGACGCTCACCTTGCCCGAAATAAGGCTCTCGATGTCCTGGTAGTTGGACCCGGGCGGGGTGTCATTGGTCGTTGTGTTGCCGACGATGTCGACACCATCGATGCTGCTACCGGCCGGAAGTTCCACCTCGAATGCCGCTCGCACGTAGTCCGCCGGAGTTGTACCGGCCGTGGCCAGCGAAGCACTGTCCAGCCACCTCTTCTGCTGCAGGCCGCTGAGATTCATCGAATCGTCATTCTTGATCCGAATGCCGCTGACCGAGGTCGTCAACGAGACGGCCTGGGGTGCGGCGGTAACAGGGGCAGCGCCCGGGGTCATGGTCAGGGTCGCCCGACGCTGTGAAGCGAGGGTCGGCGCGACGGTTACCGTGATCTGGCAGGTCAGGTCCCGGGGGATGCTGGACCCGCAGGTATTGCCGGAGAGTGAGTAGTTACCTGCCTCGGGGCCGGAAAGGGCTGGAGCGATACTGGGGACCGGTACGTTTCCGGTGTTGCGGATCGTGAAGGTGTAGGAGCTCGATGCACCCATCGCCACCGTGCCGTAGTCGTGGCTTGCGAGCTCGAGGGTACCGGGTGTGTTCCGGATCTCGATGCCGGCGCGTTCGGCTTCCCGGGTGCCCTGGACGGTGACCGACTCGCTGGTCGGGCTGCCGACCAGCGGGGTTGTGCCGGTCACGGTGAACGAGCCGGACTGCGAGACCGGACCGAGCAGGTCGGGGTCGAATTCGACCACCATGGTGCATTGATTGCCGACGGCAAGGGTCGGGCCACAGGTGCCGCCGTTGCGATAGAAGACTGCCGGGTCGGTACCACCGTCAAGTGCGAAGGAAAGGTTCAGGGTCGTATTTCCGTCATTCGACACGGTGTAGGCCTTCGCGGCCGGGTAGCCGTGGGCGACTCCACCGTAGTCAAAGCTCATCGGACTGACCGAGATCTCGGCGATCGGGGCGAAGCCTTCGCCAGTCAGGGTGACCGAACGGGAGTGGCCGCTGCCGGAAGAGAAATCGAGGCTCCCGCTATCGGTACCGACGACCGAAGGGGCGTAGCGGACGGTGACATCGCATTCAGTCGCGATCGAAAGGGTTGCGCCACAGGTGGTTGACTGGATCGTGAAATTCGACGATCCGCTGATCGCCCGGGCCGCACCGGTCATGTCAGTACTGCCGGTGTTCTTCAGGGTCACCACGAAATCGGAGTGGTCACCAACCGCGACTCCACCAAAATCGTTGCTGGGGATCTCGACATCAGCCGGGTCATAGGTCCGGACAACAGCGCCGATCTCATCCGAAATCGTCGAAGTCAGGGTTCGCGAGTTTCCGTTCTCGATCGTCCGGTTCGAGGTGAAGGAGATCGTCCCGTTCCGCAGGCCTTTGGGGGTTCCGGCCTGGAGCTGGAGCGTGATCGAGCAGGATTTCGACGAACCGAAAAGGGAGACATCGAGGTTGGTCGTCCAGGAGGTCCCTGTGGCCGTGCCGCCGCAGTCGCCGCCGTTTCGCCGGTAGCCCGTTCCGGACACGGTGAACACGTTGGCCGAAGACTGGCCGCCAATTCCGGACGAATCGTTGTACAGGTAGATCGTGTACGAGTCCGGGAGCGAGCCCGGGGTGTTGGCCCCGAAATTGATCGGGTTCGGTGCATCACCGCTACGGTTGCCGGAGGTCGCACCGAGACCGACGTTCGCTTCGGCGGCCGCAGGCAGTGCTACGAAGGCAGCCACGGTCACTATTGCCGCCAGCATGGCGAGCAGGAAACTCCTGCCCGTCATACGGCCACGGGTGGTCCCCGTCGGGTTGTTTGTCAGTTCCGACTTGCTCATATCGATGCTCTCCCTATCGCGATCGACTGGTTAGAGGGCGCAATTGTTGAGGGTGAAGGCAACTGAACTTCGCAATGCCTTGCCCTTCTTGCGCTTCACCGTGACCGTGTAGCTGGTCTTCGGACTGTCCTCGGTGACAGTGAAGGTCGTGGTCGGCCTGGCCAGAGTCAGGGAGCCGCTGACAGCTCCGGAGCTAACCAGATCAACACTCTTCAGAACCTTGGCAGCACGCTTCTTGAGCTTGCCCTTGGCCTTCTTTCCGTTGACCACGAGGCTTGCCGTAACCGTCTGGCCGGCAATCGCGTTGCGGTGCGAGATCCGCACGGCAACCCTGAGACGTTTGCCGATCTTGACGGCCTTGCCGTTAGACGTTGCAGCCGCAATTGGCGTGCAGGTCTTGCCGGGACCCGGAGTTTCCGTGGCCGAAATGACTTCCCATGTGTGGCTGGCCGGGGTGAGATCCGTCTTGCCGTTGGCGGTAGCTCTCACATCGAATGTATGTGAACCGATCGCGAGTCCGGTGAGGCCATGAGGGCTGGTGCATGCTGCCCAGGCGCCGCCGTCGATCCGGCATTCGAACGTGGAGGTAGCGTCTGTCGCGCTGAATGCAAACGATGCTTCGGTAGCTGTGGTGCTCGCAGCCGGCCGACTGTCAATCAGCGTGTTAGGTGTCGCGGTGGTCCCCACCGTCCACGTGTGCGTGGCCGGCGAACCGTCGGTGGTACCAACCTGATTGGTTGCCCTCACCGAGAAGGTGTGGGAACCGGCAGCCAGGCCCGTGTACGACTTGGGTGATGTGCAGGCGCTGAAAGCACCGCTGTCAATGCTGCACTCGAATGTCGCCAGGCTGTTGCCGGGCGAGCTGAACGCGAAAGCGGCCGAGGACCCGTTGATCACATTCGAGGTGATCGTGGTATCCGGGGCGGTGGCCATCGTGGTCCAGGTCCAACTGCCAACGGCAGCGCCGGAGCTGTAGTTCCCGGCCGAGTCGACTGCGCGGACCTGAAGGGTCCTTGTGCCGCTGGACAGGCCGGGAAGCGTCAACTCCTCGTCGCAGGCGTCCCAGGCGGTGTACGCGCCGCCATTGAGACTGATGCGGCACTCGAAGAAGCCGTCATCACCGAGGTTGGTGGTGCTGGCGAACTTGAAGGACGCGCTCGGACCCGAGGGGCTGGCGGGGCCTTCGTCGACGATCGCGGTCGGGGTGATTGTGGTCACCCTGAAGTTGATGGTCGCGGTACCTGTGTTACCTGCGGCGTCGGTCGAAGTGATTGTCAGAACGTGATTTCCATCGTTCAGGTTGTTGAGCGGTGACCACGGACCGACGCAGTCGTTGGTCAGCGGCTGGCTGTCAACGGTGCATGTGGTGCTGGTCGGAACCAGGTTGAGGTCGGCCTCGGTGAAATCCCAGGTCGGCTTCCTCAGATTGGTCCACTTGCCCTCTCCGGTGCCGGATGTGACTTCCACGACCGGTTCGGTCAGGTCGACCTCCCAGGTGTATGAGGCCTCGACACCGACGTTGGTCGCCGGGTCCACAGCGTGAACGGTGAAAGTGTGGTCACCGTCGGCGAGCGCCGCAACCGCGTCACCGGAATCACAGGCTGCGAACGGAGCGCTATCAACCTGGCATTCGAAGGTTGCTGTGGGATCCGGCGAGCTGAAGTCGAAGGTCGGTTCCGCCTCGTTGCTGAGCGCGACCGGGGTTAGGTCGAGGCTGACCCCGGGAGCAGTGATGTCAACGATGACCGAATTGCTGGGCGGAGTCGGGTCGGCGTATATGCCTTCCGCGATGGCCCGGACTTCGAGGGTGTGCGGCACGGGGCCATCGGCCAGATCGGTTGCCGGTGTGTAGCTGCCATTGTCACAGACTTCCCAAGCGCCGCCATTCAGGCTGCATTCGAAAGTGCTGATACCCGATGGGGACTCGTAGGTCCAGGTCGGGGTGACGTCATTTGTCTCCGCGGGCGGGACATCAACAAAGTTGGTGCCCGGCTGAACGTGAACGACCGCAGTGCCAGCGACAGTGCCGCCTTCACGGTGGTCGGTGACCTCGTAGTCGATCTCGTACGTTCCGGTGGCATCAGCGTCAGTGGTGAATTCGACGGTGCCGGGACCCTGATCGATGTCACCGAGCGTGCCACCAGTGACTGCTCCGGTGATCGAGTACTCAACCGGATCGCTGTCGGCGTCAGTGCCGCCAAGATTCAGGACAACGGCTTCACCGGCCTCGAGGGTTTCCTCGGGCTCGACTATGACCGGGGCGGTATTGGCCTGGAGCCAGGCGGTCGAATCAGTGCTGGTGTTGCCGGCCAGGTCGGTGACCTGGACATCGAAGGTGTAGGAAACGTTCTTGTCAAGGAATGGCAGCTGGATCCCGGTATCGCAGCTGGCGTATGCGGGAACATCCTGGGGATCAACCAGGGTTTCGTAGACGCGGCATTCGTAAGTCACGTCCGGATCTTCGGTCGAGCTGAAGTCGACCGAAGGCCGGGCGTCGAGGTTGCCGTCAACGGGTGCGGCATCGATGGTTACGTCAACCTGGGTGTCGACGTCGATGTCGCGGCTCACAACAGTCGAGAGGTTGCCGGCGTCATCGAGGGTGCGGATCTCGAAGCTGTGATCACCATCGTCAAGATCGGTGTATCCGGCGGTCGGTCCGGGGCAGACAGACCAGCCCGGCGTCGGATCACTCGGGGTGATCAGGCGGCACTCGGCCACACCTTCCGGAACGGTGAAGCCCCAGGAGGCGAAGTCGTCAGCCTGGAGGCCAGCCGGGGTCGCGTCCACGGTCGGGGCGTCCGGTGCGGTGGTGTCAACGTGGAAGTTGACATCGATGAAGACGTCGTTGTTCAGGGCGGGAGCGGTTGCCCGAACAGAGAAGACATGGTCACCATCAGGCAGGACGTTCGCGGTGAACGTGCCGGTGTTGCACATACTGGCGTTCTGCGGAATGTTGTCGATCCGGCAGGAGAAGGTGGCGCCGGCAACAACTCCATGGCCCGGACCGGTGGTCGCGTCGTAGGTGAAGGTCGGGGTGTTGTCGTTGGTCAGTCCCGGAGTGACTCCGACACCAGGACCGGTCAGCGGCCGTGCGACCGGCTTGACGTTCACGTTGACGTCAACCAGTGCTTCCTCAAGGGTGGTTTCGTTCGTGACCTTGACGGTGACGGTGTCAAGTCCCGCGTATCCGTCAGCCGGAGTGAAGGTCGCCGTGGCTCCTTCGGCGTCCGGTGTGATCGCGCTGAGGCTGCCTCCATTGGCGGAGCTGTCCTGCACGAATGAGAGTGTTCCCGCGTTCGTGTCCGAGGCGAGGATCTGAACTTCGACCGTCTGTGCACCTCGAGTGGTGTACGGGTCGTCAGCCGGCACTGCGCTGATTGCGGCCTTGGCGATACCAGGCGCAACAACGACAGCGACGAGACTCAGGATCAGCGCAGCCAGAACCAGCTTGCCGCGGTGAATTCCATTCCTCCCAAAACCAAATGCCAGCGCGAACGCGCTCCCTGCTCCCTTGTAAGACACGAACTGTCTCCTCCCAAATGATGTAGCGCCGGTTGCCCTCCATTGAACCGCCGGCAGATACGGACGCGACGACTAAACATCAAATCGGAGCTTGTGTGCAATTCCGCACACAAGAAGAAAATCCGGTTTGCGTCAGGTTCCGGAAACCACACCGGGATAGGCGAAAGGGCCGACAGCTGGTCGGCCCTTTCGCCTGTTCCGGTTTCCCTTTTCAGGGGCAGCTCCCTAACGCTTCAGACCGATCCGGAAGCTGTCGGTAGTCCTGAGTCCGTTGCTCGAGGACACGCTCACGGAGATCACCGCTGCGCCAGACTTGACACCCCGCCGCAGCTGCGCCCAGCGGCGCTCGTTCGGGATGCTGATCTTGATAATCCGGGACTGACCGGAGCTGAAGTTCCGGTTGCTGAATTCCGAGTTGGCCAGGACGTTCACGCCTCTGATCTTGGCGCTCACGACCCCCCGGTTGATCCGGCATTGTGCATCCCGGCATGTCACTCGAATCGCATTGAAGATTCGGTTTCTCGGCACCCTTGCGGTCGACGGACTGATCCTGGTAAGCAACGGCGCATCGAGTTCCGGCGACAGACCCTTGGGACCTGTTGGGCCGGTCTCGCCGGTGGCGCCCGCCTGCCCCGTGGCCCCCGCCTGGCCTGTGGCACCGGTCTCACCAGTGGCACCTGTCTGTCCGGTCGCACCGGTCTCGCCTGTCGCACCGGTCTGGCCCGTGGCACCTGTCTCACCCGTCGCACCGGTTTCGCCAGTAGCTCCAGTTTCGCCTGTAGCACCGGTTTCGCCGGTAGCTCCGGTCTGACCCGTCGCGCCAGTCTCACCAGTCGCACCGGTCTCTCCTGTGGCACCTGTCTGTCCGGTAGCACCTGTCTCACCCGTCGCACCAGTTTCGCCGGTAGCGCCGGTTTGACCCGTGGCACCAGTTTCACCGGTCGCACCGGTCTCGCCAGTAGCTCCAGTTTCACCCGTCGCGCCAGTTTCACCAGTGGCTCCAGTCTCGCCTGTGGCGCCAGTCTCACCCGTCGCACCGGTCTCGCCCGTGGCACCTGTCTGTCCGGTAGCACCTGTCTCACCCGTCGCACCAGATTCGCCCGTGGCACCTGTCTCACCCGTCGCACCAGTTTCGCCGGTAGCGCCGGTTTGACCCGTGGCACCAGTTTCACCGGTCGCACCAGTTTCGCCCGTCGCACCGGTTTCGCCGGTAGCGCCGGTCTGACCCGTGGCACCAGTTTCACCGGTCGCACCGGTCTCGCCTGTGGCACCTGTCTGTCCGGTAGCACCAGTTTCACCGGTCGCACCAGTTTCGCCCGTCGCACCGGTTTCGCCTGTCGCGCCGGTCTGGCCCGTGGCACCGGTCTCGCCCGTCGCACCAGTTTCACCGGTCGCGCCGGTCTGGCCCGTGGCACCAGTCTCGCCTGTAGCACCGGTCTCACCCGTCGCACCGGTTTCACCCGTCGCACCGGTCTCGCCAGTAGCACCGGTTTCACCCGTCGCGCCGGTCGGTCCGTCGGGTGCGAGCTGAATCACGACCGGGATGGTCAAGTCCTGCCCGTCGAGTGTGGCGCTCACCGTGGCGTTTCCGTCGTTCCCATCGGACGTCAGGGCCGATGTCGCAACACCCGACACGGTGTCAGCAAACTGGCCGATATTGCCCAAATTGGTTGCGTATTCGACTTCGGAGACCGGGAAGCCGACCTCAGGCTGATTGCCGGCAGAGTTCCGCAGGAAGTTGACCGTGATGTCCGACTCGTCCTGATCAGAGTAGATCGTGTTCGGTGAGGCTTTGATGCCCATTATCAGTCGAGGATTCGAGGTCACGTCGTTGAGATTCGAACCCTGGATCGTGTCGCAGCCCGGAGAACCGGGACCCGCGTTGCATCCCCACCAGTTGTTGCGGGCCATGATCGGGTCAACCGAATCATTGACCAGACCCGCGTCATTACCAGCGATCCGATTGCCCTGCAGCCGGACGTCAAGGTCATTGACATTCTCGCCGTAGGCCCAGACTCCCTTGGTCTGCCCGACAATCGAGTTGCGATCGATCCGCGCAGTGGCGGGGCCATTCAACTCGATGCCGTTCATCTCGACAACGTTGGTGCCGATCTGTGTGTCGATGTAGTTTCCGGCGATTGTGAAGTCACCTTCGTAGAGATACATCGAAGTCGTATACGGGTAGCTCGGATTGGTGTCAGCCTGGCCGGTGAAGCGGTTGCCGGTGATTGTGAACTGGCCGTCACCATCAGTTGAACCGGCGTGGATCCCGGTCTGGGTATCCACGATCTCGTTGTCCGAAATTTCCGCACCGCTGACCGGCTGGGTCAGGATGCCGATCGAAGTCGCGACTGCCGGCGAACCGATCCAGCCGAAGCCCTCGATGCGGTTGCCGCTGATGACCGCCCTGGTGTTGTTGTCAGCCAGAATGCCGTTCTGGGAAATTGCAGTGGTCATGCCGGCACCGGTGATTTCGGTGTCGGTCACTTCCAGGGTCAACCTGCCGTCAACGACACCGGCCAGCGCGGCGTAGATGCCACCCTTCTGGAAGTCGTGGATCAACGAACCGTTGACCCGAAGCTTGCGGGGAGTGTTGTTGCCGTTGGTCTGGGAAATGCCGTAACCCCAGCCGGGGGTTCCGGTGAGAGTCGGTGCTCTGGTGCCCTCGGTCTCGACGTTGTTGACCAGTCCGCCAGAACGGGCGAACAGGATGCCGGCAAAGCGGTTGTTCTGGCCGTTGATTCCCTGACCGTCGCCATCAACGGTCAGGTCACGCACCGTCGAGGTCGAGTTCCAGAAGCAGATCACGCCGGTCCAGGCGTAGTCCTGATCGCAACTGGTCAGAGGGGTGTTCGGGGCCTGGATGGTCGTGACACCCTGGCCGGAACCCTTGATCGTGAGGTTGATCGAATTCACATTCGCACCACCGGTAAAGGTGCCGGGACCTACCTGGATCGTGTCACCGCTGCCAGCAAGGTCCGCCGCATACTGGAGTGTCGCGCAGGGCGAGGCCTGAACCAGGCAGTTGTTGGCCGCGTCAATCCCGGGATCGCCGACGTAGAGCGTCTGGGGCGGGCCGTCGACGTTGAAGATGTTGTTCACCGTCTCGTTGTCAACGGTGGTGCCGATAGTTACCGACCCCTTGACACCGTGGTTAGTCACTGTGGTGGCGGAGGTACCGGCGTTCGAGAGATTGTCGGAAGCCGGACTGACCGAACCGCGAAGTGCGCTGGAGGTCGCGTAGGCCACCGGCAGATTCGCCGCCGGCGGAAGCGGCGCCGAGCCACCGTCGCTATTTGTATCGAGCGACGTATTGATCGGCCTGATTCCGTTCAGGGCGAGGGTGCCGGGAGGCGTCGGTTGAGCCTTGAGCACCACCCATGGATTGAAATCAACACCGCTGCTCCCGCTGCCGGTGACCGATCCACAGCCGGGGTTGTTCGGACCTTCATTGCAACCCCACCAGTTGTTCTCGGCATCAACCGGGTTGACAGATGTGCTGTTCAGTCCGGCTGTCGAGTTGTTGACGATCCGGTTGAAATTCACTTTCACATTGCCTGGCGAGGGAGTGTTGTATGGGCCGACTCCGACGCCAGTGCTGACTCCGGGGATGTTGTTGCCGGTTATCTCAGTCGTGTTGACCAGACCCCGGATTCGAATGCCGTAGGCGTTCGGGAGGCTCGCGCTGAACGAGTTGCCGGAAATCCTGGCGTCGTTGATCACGCCCGTGGTGCCAGGGGCTTGAGTGATGTTCTGGACGACAATGCCGAGGGAACTGAAGTTCGAGACATGGTTGTCTTCGATCTCGACTGAGTCGAGGGTGCCACCGGCCAGCAACTGGAATCCGGTCTGAACGACGATCCCGGTTGAACCCTGGGCGTCGATCGTATTTCCGGCGATCCTCACCGGCTTGTTCACGTTCGTCCCCAGGTGGGTGAACCAGTAGATCGCCGACGATGCTCCAGCTGGATCCTTGGCGATCACGTTGTTCTCGATCGTCACTGCGCCTTCAACCCGTTCCACCAGGATCGGATTGAAGGCGGTGCCGGTAATCGAACTGTCATGGAAGTTGACGTCCTGAGTCAACGTCGGGCCTTCCATGTAGAGGCCGTAATCACGGCCACCGGCCCCGCGACCAAGGATCTCGAGGTCCGAGAGATCGAAGGTGCCTGCATCATCACCCTTCAGGTAGACCGCAAAGCGCACCGCGGTCGGGCTGGCACTGTTTGTGCCCGCATTGCGGATAGTGAAGCCCTCCAACCTGACCGAACCGTTGGTGCTGTAGTTCGTACGGACCGTCCCCTGGGTCGGCAGAGTCGTCGCGTTCTGGCCGTCGATGATCGAGTTACCCGGACCGTTGCCGATGATGTCCACCGGCTTGTCGATCAGGACCTGGTTGTCGGGTTCGGTGTACGTGCCGTCGCAGACCAGGATCGTCGCACCGGGTGCAGCGACGTCGATCGCGTCCTCGATCTTCGAGTAGTCCGGGTTGGCGCAGTCAGCGCCACCGGGACCGTTACCGGAGGTGTCGTCATTGACCACGAGGTTGCCACCCACCAGCAGGTTGAGCGGGACGCTGGCGTTGTCGAGCGTCCCCGTGATGGTCACCGGGACGTTCAGGTTCGGTGCCGTGAAGATGGTGTTCGCCTGGCCGGCTGCTGTATCGGCCGAAGTCGGGCTGACCGATCCGGGAGAGGCAGTGAAGCCGACACTTGTGTCGGGGAAGCCCGGACCCACATTGGCACCCATCGAGTTCTGGGTCAGGCTGGCGGTAACCGTGTTATTCCCGTTCGCGGTGACCCAGTTCGGACTTGCGCTCATTCCGAGGACCAGCCAGGGGTTGGAATCTGCGGTTCCGGTCACCGAATCACAGCCGGCGTTGTTCGGGCCCAGATTGCAGCCCCACCAGTTGTTTTCCGCATCAACAGAAACCGTGGCGGTGTTGCTCAGCCCGGTGGTCGCGCTATTGACGATCCGGTTGAAGTTCACCTTCACGCTCGCTGGTTCGTGAGTGTTGAAGGCGCCGACCCCGACACCGGTGCTGACACCGGGGATGTTGTTGCCTGTTACCTCGGCTGAACCGATCAACCCCCGGACACGAACGCCGTTGGCACCCGCGAGACTGGAACCGAAGGTGTTGCCTGTGACTTTGGCATCGGTGATCAACCCTGAAGTGCCAGGTGCTGCGGTGACGTTCTGGACTGCGATACCCGCACCACTGAAGTTCGATACATGGTTGTCTTCGATCTCGACTGAGTCGAGGGTGCCACCGGCCAGCAACTGGAATCCGGTCTGCACGGCAATCCCGGTTGAACCCTGGGCGTTGACCGTGTTTCCGGCGATCCGCAGCAGCTTGTTCACATTCGTCCCCAGGTGGGTCATCCAGAAGATCGCGGCCGAACCGGTTGCGGGATCCTTGGCGATCACGTTGTTCTCGATAGTCACGGCACCGGTGGCCCGCTCCACCAGGATCGGGTTGTAGTCGGTGCCGGTAATCGAGTTGTCATGGAAGTTGACGTCCTGGGTCAGCGTTCCTTCCATGTAGATGCCGTAGTCCATGCCGCCGGAACCACGACCGATGATCTCGAGGTCGGAGAACTCGTATAGACCAGGGTCGTCACCCTTGAGGTGAATAGCGAAGCGAATCGCCGAAGGGGTGGTCCCACCCGCGTTCTGGATCGTGAAGCCCTCGAACGTGACTGAACCATTGGTGTTGCTGGTCGTCCGGACCAGGCCAGCCATCGGCAGGGCCGTACCGTTCTGGCCGTCGATGATCGAGTTGCCCGGACCGTTGCCGATGATGTCCACGCTCTTGTCGATCAGGACCTGGTTGTCGGGTTCGGTGTAGGTGCCGTCGCAGACCAGGATCGTCGAACCTGGCGTGGCGGCGTCAATCGCGTCCTGGATCTTCGAGTAGTCCGGGGCAGCGCAGTTCGCGCCACCCGGGCCGCTCCCGGAAATATCGTCGTTCACAGAGAAGACAGCCGCTTCTGCGACGGCACTGGTTCCCGCAAGGAAGGTCAGCGAAGCCAGGAAGGCGAGAATTGCGATGCGAAATCCGGAAATACTCCGGTACTGGTCAGACGCCCCTGCGCCGGGCTCTCGAAATCTCACTGTTCGTACTCCCTTACGGGTTGAAATCGGACGAAACCGTACTATTCATGGTTCCTCGGACAGCGGAGAGTAGCGCACTTTTTCCCGCCGTGAAGCCAAAGTTAGAGAAACAATTGGGTACGCCATAAACTCGATTGACCGGGCTGTCAAACACAAACAGAGATGTTTTTAGGTAGTCGACGAGCCCATTTCCACTGATGCTCCAAGGCGGTTCATCTGAAAGTGACCGGTCGTGGTCAGCGGACAGCTTCGATCCAGTCCAGCGAACGGCCACACAGTTTCTGTGCGTTCGCTGGCGCGACCCTGACGATTGAGGGGTCGCCGACCGGTTCAAGCACGACCGGGCCGATGCCGAAGGGGTACCCGCCAGTTGCCGGTCGAAGGTTTCCGCCCCGTTCGTAGGTCATTGCGACGGGCAGCGAGCCCGCCTCAAATTCAAGTTCGCCAAGGTTGATGAACTGGCCGTTGTTGTTGAGCAGGCCACGAGCCGAACCGGCATCCTGACCGCCGATCTCGACCGAAACCCTGCCACGCGAAGATCCCCCCACCCAGACCTTGTAGCGGCCGGCGACCGGCACCGACACGCTGCCGCTGGCGGTGCCATCGGAAAGCGGAGTGAGAGTCCTGTTGACCGGATCAAGGACCCAGTCGGACGGATACCCGGTCAGGTCAGCGATCGCGTTCGGATCACGCTCTGCCGCCAGAACTTCACCGTTCGGTCCTGCCTGGTCCGCGACCCCCTGGACTACCGCGCAGTTCGGAATGGCGGCAGGCTGGAAACCGCCTCCGAGTGGATGGTGACGAATGATGCTGGCGGCATCGAAGCTCTCCGGCCGCTGCCAGACGTCGTAATACGTTCCGCGCCTGACCAGCTCGTAGGGCGAAGGCGGACGGCTCTGCATGGGGTTTCGGCGCAGCACCAGGGTCCGATAGGTGAACACTCCCTGCTGGTCCGGATCGAGAACCAGCTCATCGGTGTCGGACCAGGCACCCTTCCCGGTTTCCTCGCCGTCAAGCCTCGGGATCACTCTCCGACGCAGCTCCGACGCTCCCTCGGCATCCAGCTTGCGCAGAAAATGACGCACGCCGTAGGCCTGGTACTCGGTCATGAGAGCGGGACCCTGACCCTTGAAATCCTCGCCGATCTCGGAGAGTTCCGCCAATTGATCCTTCGGCGCCAGCCAGGTTTCGTGGTAGGCCAATGCGCTCGAAACGAGGATGCCGCAGGGCACGATCAGGAGCACCGCACCGATCGTTCTGAGCCAGTTCACCGACAGGCCCCGGAAGGGTCCGGATCGACCCTCAACCAAACCCTCAACCTCACCGTCGACCTCAGCCTTCGACCCAGCACCGAGCAGGTAGCCGATACCGGCCATCGCCAGAATCAGGAAAGAGGCCGTTCCGGTGGCCAGAGCCTTGCCCTGCACCCAGGGCGAGCCGACGTACCAGACCACGAACGACCCGAGCCCCGTCCCGAAGGTGAGCAGGAGCAGCCCCCAGGCCCGGCGGTTGACCGCAGCAACCAGACCGAACCCCGCCGCAAGGACGGTCGCGAATACAAGAATCGACGTCAGGAGGCTGGCCAGGCTGGACGCTGGCTCAAACCGGAAATCCCCGACCGGCCAGGGGCCCACGTACTGGGCGATTCCGAGCGGCCGGATGAGATTGCCCATTTCCTCGGAACTCTTGGTCAGCGCGTCCTGGTTCGGAGAGAAAAGCTGACCGGCCGCGAAGACAGTCGGCAGGCCGATCACCGCCACCCCGACCAGAGCAATCCCGCCGGCGATCAGCATCGTCTTGACCGGACCAGAAATCTGACCCCCGGCGCGACGCATCTTCCAGACCGACGCGAACATCAGAAACGCAGTACCGGCCATGATCCCGCCCAGCCACGGCAGACCGCCGGCTCCCATCACCCCGATAAGTGCGGCGCCAGCGAGAACCGGAACCACAACGGCGCTACGCACTCTCGAATCACTGACCAGCCCAACCGCGCCGGCCGCGAGGATCGAGACCAGCAGCGCGGTCGCGACTTCCTTGATCCCGCCCCAGAACGCGTAGCCAACCAGGAGAGCAGGTTGCGCTGCAATGAAGACCGCGCCTGCCCGCAGCCGGTGGTCCCGGATTACCGGCCGGGCCAGCTCGTAAAAGACCAGCGACATTACCGCCGCCATCAGGGCCAGGTAAGGCTGGAAGAGCCAGGCCGAATCCTGGCCGGTCAGCTCGTGACCGACTCCAAGCGGAATGAATGCTCCGAGTGGATAGCCGGCGTCGAGGTTGATCTGGACCGTCGCCTCATAGCTGGACGGCGCAAGCATCGAGGTTGAATGCCCGTGGGCCAGCACGTGGTCGGTGAAGGCGAGCCAGGTCGAGGTGTCATCAAGCTTGATGTAGCCGGCGAAGGTCGCTGAACCGGAGAGGACGATCGGAGCACCGAAGACGAAGAACACACCAACTGCGGCGGCGATCGGCCAGGCCACTGACGAGCGCGGCTTCGGCCAGCTGAAGCTCCTCGCCGGTCCCCGTGGCCCGCCGGTAAACAAGGCGACATAGCCGGCGACCGCAAGGCCTGTCACTGCCCCCGTTGTGAATTCCGCCAGCGCGGGGAAACAGGTGATGATCCCGCCGACCGCGATGATCGCCGAAAAGCCGGTCGCCGGGAGCAGGGTCCACGGCAGCTTCCGACCGCGGGCGAGTTCAGCCAGCAGGCCGAGACCGACGCTCAGCGCCAGCAGGACGAGAGGGAAAATTATCCAGGCGAAAATCAGGGCACGGGCACGATATCGCCACTGCGGACGATTTCGAGTGCGCGGTTCTTCTCCGGGTCATATACCTCGATCTGGAGATTCGGCTGTTGCGGCCACGCGATGATCACGCTGTACGGATTGGATGGGTCGAAGAACCCGACCCCGCCATGCTCGGTAACCCGGACCAGACCCTTGCCGTTGGCAAGATTCCGGGTCGCTTCGTAAGCGCCGGGAAAAGGGTAGGACCCGATGTTGAGATAAGCCTGTGACGGCTCCCCGGCTTCTGCCCCGTCGGTCAGGTAGCGGATATGCACATTGCCGGCGTCATCATTTGCGAACTCGATCTCACTGCCGGTGACGGGTCCGGCCCAGAAGACCTCATGCCCGGCCTCGGCCGGGAGGCTGGCAATTTCGCTATCGCTGACTATGCGGGCATCAACCGAGGCGAGCGGAGTGGACGAGACAGGTGAAACGGGGTCTCCGTCACGGTTGCAGGCGGTCAGACCCCAGACCGCAACCCCGACGAAAATCGCAGCAGCCGCGATCACCGCAGCCCGCTGGCCGGTGCCCATCTTTGGCGTCTCGGGCTTGACTGTCGTAGACATTCCACTCACAGAGAACCGGAACAGTAGCCGAGCTTCCTTTAGAAAACCTCAAATCCCGGTCCCACGGCCCGGACCTGTCGGGTCCGGAAGCGGTCAAGCCCGGAAGCGGATTCGAACCGCTGACCCCTTCCTTACCATGGAAGTGCTCTACCTACTGAGCTATCCGGGCGGAAGCGGGAACTTTACCGTGGCGGAGCCTGAAGCGCGTCCCTAGTCTCCCTCACCAAGGTCGCGGCGGATGCCCTTCGAGATCGCTTTTTCGGAAACCTCTTCCATGGCGAACTGGAGTGAAGCTATGAAAGCCTCGGAGGCGAGTGGCCGGAGCCGCCTGAGCGAGTCGCGAACCGCTGGCCACTGGTCACGTGGGCGGCCGGCCCGGTCGAATGGCTCCCAGACCTGCTCGTCGAAGAGACCGATGAAGATCTCGGCTACCGCGGTCGATCGCTCTTTCAGAATCTCGAGCGTGTCGAGACAGTCATCCATCGGCACTCCGATCGCGGCCAGCTCATGCCCGGCCTTGAGCAGCTTCGGGGAAAGAACCTCAAAGCGGCCATCGCCGAGTGGTCTCATCAGACCGAGATCTTCCGAGCGCCGCAGCCGACCCTCATCGAACTCGATGTCACCCCACGGCGCGGCAATCTCGGTCAGGGTCATGACTTCCGGCTGCTCATCCTCGTAAGGGGCGCGAACATCCCGGGTGAACTGGAGCAGCTCCCCCGGAGATTCGCCGGCGGTCGCGAGGATCTGGCGGATCGCTTCGAGGTTGAAGCCCTCCTCCTGGAGTTCCCTGATCAGGTCGATCCGGTCGATGTGAACCCGGTTGTAGTAGCCCGTTCGCCCCACCACCGTCGGGGGATCGAGCAGGCCGCGGGACTGATGAGCGCGGATATTCCGCACGGTCATCCCGGTCCGTTCGGCCAGTTCGTTGATCGTGATTCGTTGATCTGTCCCGTATGTAGAAGTCACCTGAAAGGATCGTAGGCGGAAAACCGACTACGCACCGGGGGTCAACCCTGATGCCATCTAAGGGTCATTCCCAATCGACAGGGTCGGCGCGGACCGTCAACCTCGACACATGAACGAACAGTCTCCTCCCAAGAAACTCACCCGCTCCCGCACCGATCGGTATATCGGCGGTGTCGCGGCCGGGATCGCCAGCCGATTCGAAGTCGATCCGATCTTTGTCCGGATCGCGTTTCTGGCCAGCCTCGCTTTCGGTGGTCTCGGGCTTTTCGCCTACGTCGTGCTGCTCGCTGTGATGCCGGTCGAAGGTGATCCCTCACAGCCGATGCCGCCGATCGAAACGAAGCGCCGCAACCAGATGATCGGCCTCGCCGCGATAGTCGGGATCATTGCGCTCGCGACTGCCGACTCAGGTGGTTTTGCCACCTGGATCTTCGGCTTCTGGCCCGGCACGGTCTTCGGGATCCTCTTCTGGGTCGCAGCCAGTGGCGTCCTGCTCTGGCTGTTCGCCTCAGGCGCGTTCAGTCGTGACAGGGATTCCACCGGGCCCGCCTCTCCCCAGGCTGTCGCCGCAAGCACTACCCGATCCTCCCGGGGAAATGAAGCACCCCCCGCAACCTCAACCGAAGTCGTCTCCTACGCCGAATCCCCCACCCAGCTCTCAACCGAAGTGATGGAGACCCGGCAGATGTACCCCGGTGCCGGGTCCGGCCGGGCCGCCGGATCCAGCGACCGCGAAAAGGGACCCAACGCGGCTGAAGCACAAGGTCCCTCTCCCGTTCGGGATGACGGCCCGTCGACCGTCGGCAAGATCATGGTCTGGTTCGCGATCGGCCTGACCGCGCTGACCCTGTTCTGCGTCCTCTTCGTCTTCTCGGCCGGGACCACCGCCCTGTTCGGTGGCGTACCGATGGCAGCCCTGGTGATCGTCCTCGGCGCTGGCATGATTTTCGCGGGCCTGCGCGGACGCCGACAGCTCTCGCTGTGGTTGCTCGCCGCGGCAGTCGCCGTGACCCTGCCGATGGCCGTAGTCTCGATCGCCGACCTCCGCGTCGACGGCAGCTACGGCGATATCAACAAGACGCCGCTCTCAATGGTCGATGTTCCCGATGACGGCTACAAGATGGCCGCAGGAAACATGACCATTGACCTGCGCGAGTTCGAGTTCAGCCGGCACCGTGAACTTCGGCTCCCGGTCAGCAGCGGCATGGGGCTGACTTCGATCATCGTTCCCGATGAAGTCTGTGTGAACGGTGAAGTGACCGGCAAAGTCGGCGTTTCCAACATCCGGGGGAACCAGTCGAACGGTCTGGACATTCACGAGGAAGTCGCCGGACCGTTGAACCGGAATCCGGGAACCAGGTTCGCTGGTCCGATGCTCGATCTGGACGCAGACTTCAAGCTGGGCGCTTTCGAAGTCGTTGACAACACCCAGTGGCGCCAGAACGGTCGCGGCGGCAGTTTCGAAGATGGCGAGACAGGGCGTGATTCCGCGAATTCAGCCGCCGCACGGAACCGTGCCCGTGAAGCCTGCTCCCCACAGCCCGGACCGGCCAAGGGTCGGCAAGAGTCGAAGGCAGGCGCCTGAACGACTCCCCGGACAAGCGGCTTCAGCGTGATCGCGATGGCGGACTGCTTGCCGGGGTCTGCTCCGGCATCGCGCTTCGCCTGAGGGTTGACCCGACCCTGGTCCGGGTGGTCACCGTGATCCTGGTCATCGTGACCGGTGGCGTGGCAGCGATCGGCTACGGCCTCTTCTGGGTTGCCCTGCCAGTGGCCGGTGAAGCACCGATCGTCCGCCGCTGGAAACCCCGGCAGGGCAGCCGGAGCCGGCTGCGTTCGCCGACCCCACCCCGCCGGTTCAGAGGATCCTGGGCAGTCGGTGCGGGGGCCGGCTTCGCCACTCTCGGCCTGCTCTTCATCTTTCGCGAGACCGGAGTCTGGTGGTCGGATTCTCTGGTCTGGCCATTGGTGATCGCTGCCGCCGGAGCAGCGCTGATCTGGAGGCAGTTCAGCGAATCAGCAAGGGACCGGGTCGAACGCGAAGCGGAGGAAATCCCGGAACCAGCCAGCAGGGCCGCTCGACGCCGCTCCCTGCTCGGCCCTTTCCGTGGCGGGGTTGGCGTCGCCCTGCTGCTCTGCGGTGCCGTGCTCTTCCTCTACATAAACGGGGCCCTCAGCGCCGGGGGCGACGTTGTCCTCGCCGGTCTGACCGCGGTTGTCGTGATCGGGCTGGTTGCCGCGCCGCTCTGGGTCAGGTCGACCCGGGAACTCAGCGCCGAACGCGCAGAGCGGATCCGATCGGAAGAAAGATCCGAGGTCGCCGCCCACCTCCATGATTCGGTCCTCCAGACCCTGGCTCTGATCCAGAAGAATCCCGAAGACAGCCGGCGCATCTCCACCCTCGCCCGGCGCCAGGAACGCGAACTTCGTGACTGGCTCTCCGGCAACACCGAGAACGAACGGGCCGACTCCCTGGCCGGGTCTCTGAAAGCGGTCGCGGCCGACGTCGAGGAACGCTACGAAGTCCCGATCGATGCCGTGACTGTGGGTGATCGTCCGCTCGACGAGAATTCGGTGGCTCTGGTCGCCGCAAGTCGCGAGGCGATGACGAACGCGGCCAGACACGCCGGCCATGCGGGGACTGTGCGGCTCTATGCGGAGATTGACCACAAGCGCATCGAGGTTTTCATCCACGACCGGGGCCGTGGATTCGATCCGGACGCCGTGCCCGCAGACCGGCGTGGGGTGCGAGACTCGATTCTCGGCCGGATGGAAGCCCACGGCGGATCGGCTGAGATCAGGTCGATTCCCGGCGAGGGAACCGAAGTCGAACTTGTCATGGAGCCGAAATGAGTGAGCCCCCGAGATGAACGACTGCCTCGACAACCCGGAACTCCCGGAAGATCCGGAAACCCTGCGTACCCCGCAGACGCCGGGCGATCCCGATGCTCCGGTCAGGGTTGCGATCGTCGACGACCACGCGATCTTCCGGGCCGGGGTCCGCTCCGAACTGGTTGGCGGAGTTGAAGTTGTGGGTGAAGCCGACGGCGTCGGTGATGCGGTTCTGCTGATCGCCCGGACCTCCCCGGAGGTCGTCCTGCTTGACGTTCACATGCCGGACGGTGGCGGAGTGGAAGTGATCAGGCGAGTAGCCGGGCAGGTCGACGCGGCCAGATCCCGCGCCCCTGCCGGATCCGGGGCAACTGCCGCCTCCGGCTCAACGGCCACCCCCTGCTCTGCCTCCGGGCCGCCACGGTTTCTGGCCCTTTCGGTCAGCGATGACCCGGAAGATGTAGTCAGCGTGATTCGTGCCGGTGCCCGCGGCTACGTAACCAAGTCGATCTCCGGCCCCGACCTGATCGACGCGATCATCCGGGTCAACCAGGGCGATGCGGTCTTCTCCCCCCAGCTTGCCGGGTTCGTACTCGACGCCTTTGCCGGCGCCACCTCAAGCGGCCTGGACGATGAACTCGACCTTCTTACCCCCCGTGAGCAGGAGGTCCTCCGCCTGATTGCCCGTGGCTACATGTACAAGGAGATCGCCCGCCGCCTCGGCATTTCGGTCAAGACGGTCGAGGCGCACACAAGCTCAACTCTTCGAAAGCTTCAGCTCTCGACCCGCCACGAACTGACCCGCTGGGCCACCGAACGTAACCTGCTCGACTGATCCCGGAGCAACTCCGACCCGAACCTGCCGATACGCGCCCGAAACCATCTGGCCCCGCCCGAAACCATCTGGGTTGAAGAATCGGCCATATAGCGCTCCATTCCTCAATCTGGCTGAATGAGTGAAGACCGGAGCAGCCCTAGCAGTCGATCGACGTCTTCGGGTTGTGTGTCCCAGGAACAGACCAGCCGGATGACCCCGGCCTCCCCGGCTTCGAACAACAACGGCGATTGCGGGGCCAGGGCATCAACCAGGCGCCGGGCCGGGGCGATTTCCATCGACAGGAAAACGATGTTGGCTTCAACCGGCTGGCCGAGTTCGGCCCCCTCGGTCCAGCCGATTCCGTCACCGAGCAGCCGGGCCATCGAGTTCGAGTGGTCCGCGATCTCACGCCAGAGTTCACCCTCGAGTTGAGCATTGAGCTGGGCCGAAACAAAGCGCATCTTCGAAGCGAGCTGCAGCGAGCCTTTCCGCAGTACCTCGAAACCCCTGGCGAGGTCAGGATCGGCGAAAACCACCGACTCGCCGAAAAGCGCCCCGTTCTTGTTCGCCCCCAGAGTGAGTGCATCCGCACCGGCCCCGAGGCTGATCTCGTTCAGTCCGAGACCCTGCGCTGCGGCGGCGTTCGCGAGCCGCGCGCCGTCGATATGAAGCAGCATCTCGTGCTCATGGGCAAAGTCGGCCAGAGCCCGGATTTCGTCCGGGCTATAGACGGTCCCGACCTCGCTTGCCTGGGCAACCGAGATCACCACCGGCCAGGCTGCGTGAGGGACATCGGCAGGATCAACCAGTCGGGTCGCTGCGAGCTCCGGGGTCAGTTTGCCGTCACCGGTGTCTACGGTGAGCAGCTTGACCCCGGCGATCGCTTCCGGGGCGGCCGTCTCGTCGATCGAAATGTGGGCGGTTGAAGGGCAGATCACCGCCTGATGTGGCCGGGCCATCGCCCGCAAAGAAGCGACGTTCGCTCCGGTACCGTTCAGCATCGGAAAGCCGACCGCTCCGGATCCGAACTCCTGCCTGACCAGTTCACCGAAGCGCGCGGTCTCCGGATCGGCCCCATAGGAGCCGACATGGCCGTCATTGGCCCGGGCGAGCGCCTCGAGCATGGCCGGGTGTGCCCCGGAACAGTTGTCGGATGCAAAGCCCCTCTGGTCACGGTCAGTCATGACTCGAAGTATGCCCAAGTGCAGTGGGTCGGATAACTGGCCACCCGACCGGTTTTCCGACCCACCAGGTGAAGCTCGCGCGGTTTCGAGTAGCGGGCTGACCCGTTCCGGGCCGGGTCAATAAACTGACCGGCTCAGCCGGGGGAGTGCCCGAGTGGTTAAAGGGGACTGGCTGTAAACCAGTTGGCTCTGCCTACACAGGTTCGAATCCTGTCTCCCCCATCCGGCCACGGATTGTGGCCGAAGTTCCAGTCAACCGGCTTCGTCAAGTCAACCGGCTTCGCGGAGGCCCTGGGCCTCGGGCAATGACTTGATCTTCCTCAGGGTAGAAGTTTCGATCTGACGGACCCTTTCCCTGGTCACACCAAAAGCTTCACCACATTCCTCGAGGGTCCGGGGGTTCATGCCGCCAAGCCCGTACCGCATGACGAGAACATCACGCTCACGCTCCGGCAAGCTGTCGAGAACCCTGCGAACACTCTCACCGCGAAGATTGAGCGAAGCTTCATCGAAGGGCTCCATCTGGTTCTCGTCCCTGACCAGATCCACCAGTTCGGTTTCCTCACCTTCGCCGACCGGCTTCTCCAGAGAAACCGGGGTCTGTGAAACCCGCCAGACATCACGAACCTCCTGAACCGTCCAGCCAAGTTCGGCTGCGATCTCCTGTGGCTCAGGTTCCCGGCCCAGATCCTGGACAAGCTGCCGCTCGACGAAATGAACCCGGTTCAGCTTCTCGACCATGTGGACCGGGATACGGATCGAGCGGGATTTGTCCGCGACCGCACGGGTCACCGCCTGCCGAATCCACCAGGTCGCATAGGTTGAAAACTTATATCCACGACGGTAATCAAACTTTTCAACCGCACGGATCAGGCCGAGCGAACCCTCCTGGATCAGATCAAGAAAGCTGAGTCCGCGGCCAAGGTAGCCTTTCGCGATCGAGACGACCAGACGGAGGTTTGCCTCGACCATCTGTCGCTTGGCCTCCATGTCACCGCGTTCGATCCGTTTCGCCAGATCAACTTCCTGCTGGGCGGTGAGCAGGTCGACCTGCCCGATTGAACGCAGATACAAACGCAGAGAATCGAGGGTCGCGTCAGAACCGATTTCCCCGGATGCGACGGCGGCGGTTGACCTGCTGGTCTCGGCGGCGATTGTCTCGCGCTCCTCGATTACTTCGGGATCGGCGGGACTGTCAACCTCGGCTCCTGCCCTGAGCTCGGATTCTTCCTGGCTGATCAACTCGATCCCTTGGTCGATCAGCCAGGAGTTCAGCTCCTCGACCTGGCCACGGTTGATTTCAAGCTCCGACACGACTTCAGCGACCGTGTCAACGGTCAGGTATCCCCGCTCACGGCCTGACGCAGCGAGTGTCTTCAGATCCTCGGTTTCGAACTCCATAACTACCCCCAAATAACGAATTCCCACTATTGGAAACCCTGAGTTCGCTTGCGGTTGCGGAATTATACGGAGTGTCGCGAGCTTCCCTGAACTACGGGGTGGTTAACCTTCACAGCAGACAATGAATCCCGAGATCGCACTTTCCCCCGACGCAATCGATGTTCAGGCCTCCCGGCCTTCCACCAGGGTCAGCCTTTCCCGGGTCGGAGTCACCGGGGTAGAGAAGGTGATCAGCCTCGGTGAGAAGGGTCACTACCACGCTGAACTCGAATGCTTCGTCGACCTTGCGCCAGATCAGGCCGGGGTCCACATGTCCCGCTTTGAAGAGAACGTTTCCGAAGCAATTCAGGAAGTTGTGGCGACCCAGTCGATGAAGGCCGAGCGGCTCGCGGCCCGGATCGCGGAACTGGTCAGGGTCAAGCAAAAGGGCCTGAGAGCCGAGGTCTCGATCACCGCCCGGTACGCGGAAACGATGCCAGCCCCCGTTTCCGGCATTGAAAACCAGGAGATCTACACGCTGCTGGGAACCGCGGTCGCCTCCGAAGCGGCGACCAGGACAGTGACCGGAGTCCAGGCCCAGGGGGTGACCGCCTGCCCCTGCGCCCAGGAAATGGTCGCAGACATGGCCCGCGGAAGACTCGCCGAAATAGGTTACGAACAGACGCAGATCGACGAGATAATCGAGACGGTTCCAATCGCCACCCATAACCAGCGTGGCATCGGCACCCTCTGGATCGGCGACGCGGAATCCAGGGTCGATTTGGACGCGCGGGACATGCTCAGACTGGTTGAGAGTTCGATGAGTTCCGAGATCTACGAACTGATGAAACGGCCCGATGAGCTTTCCGTGGTCGCCAAGGCACACAGTCAGCCTCGATTCGTCGAGGACTGTGTGAGGGAGATGATCCGCCAGGTCATCGAGACCTATCCGGGACTTTCCGGTGATGCGTTCATCATGGCCCGCCAGGAAAATCTCGAAACGATCCACCGCCACAATGTGGTCGCCGAAAGGTTCGGGCTCGCGGCGGATCTACGAGGCGAGATGAACGATGAAAGCCACAGCCGCTCACATCTCACCATGAAGGGCTGGCTGGAGCGCGAGCACGCTTCTTAGCGCGAACACGCCTCTTAGGCGGGATCCTTTTCGGCGTGGCCTTTTTCTTTCGCCCGTTGTTCCTCGATTCGCTTTCGTAACCCGAAGAAATAGTCGAAGCCGCTGAGCACCGTGGCTGCCAAGGCAACGTAAACGAGGATGTCAGCCCAGAGCGGGGCCGGGTTGAAGATGATGAGCGCGAAAACCGCCGCGATCTGGAGCACCGTTTTCACCTTGCCCATCCAGCTCGCCGCGATCACGACACCCCGGTCGGCAGCGATGGAACGCAGACCGGTGATCGCGAACTCGCGGGCGATGATCACCATCGCCACCCAGGCCGGCAGACGGTCCAGCGAAACCAGCGAGATCAGGGCCGCCGTGATCAGCAATTTGTCGGCAAGTGGATCCATCAGCTTGCCGAAGGTCGTAACCGAATCTCGGGACCGGGCGATGTAGCCGTCAAGGCCATCTGTCAGGGCGGCGAGCGCGAAGACGATCGCCGCCAGCATGTCCCCGTTCGGGGTGCCATCCAGCAAGGCAACCACGACCACCGGCACCGCGAGAATGCGGAGCAGGGTCAGAAAATTCGGAAGATTGAGCGGTACCACCGGCTCGGCCCGCTAACCAGCCGTCAGGCCTCGGTCTTGTTTTTCTCGTCGAGCTCGGATTTGGCGTCCTCGTACTTTTCTTCGTCCCCGTTGCCGCCGCCGAGTGAATCGCGGAAGTTCCGCATTCCGTGACCGATCGACCTGGCTGCGGCCGGAATCCTCTTCGGACCGAGGATCAGAATCACAATCGCAAGCACGATGATCAGCTCGACCGGGCCTATGTTGGGCAGGAATGCCATCTCCACCTCCTAGTGTACGGACCATGAGTGGTACGGACAGATCGCAGCTACTGGATGAATTGGAGCAGTCGATAACCGAATGCAGGCGCTGTCCGCGGCTGGTCCGGTGGCGTGAAGGTGTGGCAGAGAACCCGCCCCGTCGCTTTCGCGGCGAAACGTACTGGGCGCGGCCAGTTCCCGGTTTCGGGGATCCCGGGGCACGGATTCTCGTTCATGGGCTGGCCCCGGCCGCCAACGGTGGCAACCGGACCGGGCGCGCGTTCACCGGTGACCGTTCCGGCGACTGGCTGTTCGCGGCTATTCACAGGGCGGGTCTTTCGAACCAGCCCGGAAGCACTAGTCGTGATGACGGCCTGCTTCTGCGGGATACCTTCATCAACGCGGCGGTCCGTTGCGCCCCGCCGGAGAATAAGCCGACCCCGACCGAGAGGGACAATTGCGAACCGTGGCTGGAGCAGGAACTCGAGCTGTTGACAGAGGTAAGAGTTGTGGTGGCGCTGGGAAATTTCGCCTGGGAAGCGATGCTTCGCACGGTGAGGTCACTGGGCGGCAAGGTGCCCCGGCCAAAGCCCCGTTTCGGGCATGAAGCCGAAACCGAACTACTCGCACCGGAGTCGGGAGGGTGGCAGGGACCGGCCCGCTGGATGATGCTCGGCTGCTTTCACCCAAGCCCGCTCAACACCCAGACCGGACGCTTGAGCGCGGCCATGCTGGACGACGTGTTCCGGCGCGCCCGGGAACTTGCCGGGCTCGGTACGGCAGCCGGGACTTGACGGGAACGCAGAGCCTGAGAGAATAGACCCATGCGTGAGCGAGGCTGGGGAGACACCTCCGCGAGGAGGACCCGACGTTTGGCCGTTTCCGGCCTGGTTTGTTTTGCCCTGTTGTTCGGCATTGCCGCACCGGTAATCGGGGACGGATTGAACAGCCAGCCTTCGCCGGCCCCGGAGCTGATTGCCGCAACCAGTCCGGCGACCAGCGCACAACTGGCCGGAACCCGTGGTCTCGCGCGTTCCCTACCTGCCTCCGTCTCGGCGAAGGAGACAGATAGCAGTAAGCCACGGGTCAGAAAGGTCGTTTACCGGCAGGTGACCATGCATTCGAGAATCACCGATCAGGCGATCGTCACGGAAGAAGGAAAGGGCACCTATGTGGGGATCAGGTGCCCATCCGGCTCGAAGGCAATCTCTGGCGGCGTTCTGAGCAAGTACATCAACCTGCTGGTTTCTTCCTCGGCCCCGAACCACCCCCTCGACGGCAAGTTCACGCCGAACATCTGGTGGTTGACGGTGACCAATGTGAACGTCGACGGCCAGGGCGGTTCACTTTCCTGGCATGGCGTGGTCAACTGCCTGACACCGATCAAGCTGGGATCAAACTGACCCTGGCGTCCGGATCAAGAACCCGTTCGACCCGGCCAGGGAACATGAAATGAGCGACGCGAACGACAAGAAGGGCATCACCCGACGGCAGGCTCTGACCACGGCCGGGATCATTGGGGCCGGCGCCGCTCTGGTGTCAACCGGCGTGCTAGGAAACCTCGGAAGCGACGGTGAAAGTGACCTGGCGCCAGGACTCGCCGAAGCCGCTAGTTGCGTGCTCACTCCTTCAATGACCGAGGGACCCTATTTCGTTGACGAACTACTTCAACGGCGTGACATCCGGGCCGGCCAACAGGGAGTGCCGCTCAACCTGACGATCAATGTCTTCAACGCGAATGACAATTGCGACCCTTACGCAGGCGCGATCGTGGATATCTGGCAGTGCAACGCACAGGGCTCCTACTCTGATGTTTCTGCTTTCGGCAATGGCAACACCTCTGGCCAGTCCTGGCTGCGAGGGCTTCAGAGGACCGACGCGAACGGCCAGGTCAGGTTCACAACGATCTATCCGGGCTGGTACCCGGGCCGGACCATCCACATTCACCTGAAGGTGCGTACCTTCAGCGGCAGCTCCGTCACCTACAACTTCAACACGCAGCTCTTTTTCGCGGAGTCAGTCACCGCACAGGTGCTGGGCAACGTTCCGGCCTACGCACGTTCGCAGCCCAGAGGCACCACCAATTCCAATGACGGGATTTTCGACTCCGACATGATCGTGCCCCTCACCGGCAATCACACGAGCGAATACGAGGGCACGATTGATATTGGTCTGAGCAACCTGCCGGACGAGAACACGATCGGCACCCCTGATACCGATACGGATGGCAATTCGGGTTCAACGGTCGCTGCCTCTCTGGCCGGCGTCAGGACCGTCAGCCGCGAGAATGGGCAACGGGCCGTGGTGGCAACTGTCAGGACGCGTGAGAGAGCAAGAATCGATGTCCGCCTGCTTCGTGGCGGCAAGCTGCTGGCCCGCAAACGGACCGGGCTGCTCGCAAGCGGAAGACACCAAACCAATGTGCGGGTCGGCCGTGGCGTGGCGGCGGGCAGTGCCGTCCTCCGGGTGATCGTCACCGATTCAGACGGCAACAGAAAGTCAATCCGGCGAAGGGTAAATGTACCTCGGCTGAAGGGCTGACTTTCAGCTACTGCCGGAGGACTGCTTCTGGCTGCTGCTCCGGGTCCGTTGCCGTGCCCGCTCGAACGGGTCGAGGCGGAAGAGGATGAGCCAGAGCAACGGTGTCCATCCACCGAACAGCATGGCGAGGGGTGCGCTGGCCAGAAATACCCCCATCATGAAGAGAGCTGATTTGAGTGAGCTGTCGAGTTCCCAATCCCACTTCGGATCGTTGAGCTTGTGTTTGATGATCACCCGGATCATCCAGGCTTGGGCAAACGCGATCAGGGCCAGATTGAGGATGTAGAAAACGCTGCTCAACTTGACGGTGCTGCCGTATTCCCCGATCAGCTGGCTCGAAAACGGAAGCAGCACCACCCAGAACAGGTAGAACATCGTCACGCCCATCAGTCCGTGGTCGTATTCCCGGACGGTCCGCATCAGCCGGTGGTGGTTCATCCAGTAGACGCCAATCACGACGAAGCTGATTGCGAAGGCAAACAGATCCGGCCACATTTCGCCGAGTTGATCCAGGAAGTCCCCATTTGAGGTGAGCCCCTGGGGAACCTCGATCTGTAGCACCAGCAGAGTTATCGCGATTGCGAAGACCCCATCGGTGAAAGCCAGGATCCGGGAGAGATCCCTTCCCCGTTCCAGTGAAGGCAGGTCCTCGGGCCTGCCCGGATTCTTCTCCGGTTCTTCCACAGATTGATCCTGCCACATCCGGCCGAAGGAACCATGACCACAGCCCTTTCCCGCACCCCGGCAATCCCGCAAACCTCCCGCCACCTACAATGCCGATCTGGCGCCGACGTAGCTCAGTTGGTAGAGCACTTCACTCGTAATGAAGGGGTCAGCGGTTCGATTCCGCTCGTCGGCTTGGCTCCCAGAGCCATCGGGAACGCCCTCGATGGTGGCAACCCGAAGGAATCGGGAACTATTCGGGAACTTTCATCTCGAAAACTCTTGCGCCGCCTTTGAATCGCCCGGGCGTGGTCTCGCACTCAAAAAGTCCCGATAGCGCCCCGACTTGGGTCAAGGTGGCACCTGAGGTCGGGTCTTCAGAGATCAGGATGTCACCATTCACCGGATCTTCTCCACCCAAGAGCTTCTCCCCATTCAGCCTGGCCTCGACAACGTGATCGGTTACCCAGAACTTGGTGCCCAGCTGGATTGGTATCGAGACGCTCGTGTCCCGAAGGGAATTGACGCAAGGTTGCCCATATTCGCCGGTGTCCCCGACTTGCCATGGACAAGCATCGCCGACCCCGATAAACCAAGTTGGGCGCCAACCTTCGCCAAGGGCAAACCGCGTGAACCAATCGTTTGAGCACGACAGGACCCAAATGACGTAATCGCGCGGCGAATAGAGACCACTCTTCCATTTGATGGACAAGAGTCGACCCTGCGTGTCCCCCAAGTCAGCTTGGCCCAGATCGGTGGCTCTAATCTGCGTTGCGTTCTCATCATCCTCAAAGGAGAGACTCTCCGCGATACCTGTTTCGATTGAGTTCGCGTCAACGTAAATGAAGAAGTCGGGTCCGAGAAGTTTCCGCCCGGACTTCCGCTCTAGGTGCTCGGAATGCAGAAAAGTCAGGGGCTTAGTGTCTCTACCGGCAGATACATAGAGCGCAGAAACGAATCCCTCGCCCAGGAGATCTGTATTCGAAAGTCGGGCCTCGACTTCGCTCAGGCTGTCAGCGACTAGGTACTTCAATTTCCTGACCGGCTGACCACCCTGAAACGTGGCTTCCCTCCGGGCGTTCTCTCCTCTTCGAGCACCAGATCTGGGTTCCTCTTCAATGGCTCGAAACTGCGAGCCATCCGGTCGCGTCCTTGAGTGTTTGCGGTGTGAAGGACTATGCCGTCGCGAGGCCACAAGAAGAGACCTGCGATGGCTTGCTGCTCCTCTAGGAAGTCGATCACTTGGTAGCCGGTCCCGAAAGTCCAATCACTCTCGCCTGGATTGTCCAGGTCGTTGTCGAGTGACAGCTCGACCACCCGCCCGGAGAGAAGCGCAAAGCACGCTTCACGCACCGAGCGAACGTGAGTCCATCCCGCGGGCGCTTCGCGATCGACTGGATCGTCGTCCAACCAGATTCTGAGCTCACCCTGCGGCGGTATGGGACGCCCCAGGAAGTCCTTGATTGACGACCTGTAGATGATCTTGTCCTTCATTCGGATCGGGCTGCCCGTAGGTGCTCACCGCGATTGATCCCGGAGCAGGCGAGACCTTCTCCTGTCAGCTGGTAGACACGCAGATCC
>WPCI01496099.1_pt1 | contig 49421 bp, 40 predicted proteins | sample 5399871 | NCBI WGS metagenome assembly WPCI01 (sample SAMN12869469, study PRJNA574797) | sludge metagenome | isolation source: wastewater treatment of pH7 | place: China:Beijing | collected 2019-05-20 | reverse complement strand
GAGACACGCCCGAGCTGGCGCTGCGAGCTTCCCAGTCCTCACGGGTCATCGTGGTGACGATCAGCGTCTTGGTTGTGTCCAGTAGCGGGACCGGGTGGCCCGGGACCACTCGGTCGAACTTGAAGCCAAGTTTCTCCTGCGCGCGGCGCGACTTCGCGTTATCCTCGTACGCGCCACACCAGACCACCGGGCACTCCAGTTGCTCAAACGCATACTGAATCAGCGCACTGCTAGCCTCGCCAACGTATCCGTTTCCCCAGTGGGGAGCGGCAATCCAGTAGCCGAGTTCCAGATCCCCGACTTCGCCGAACGGAGCCGTCATCAGGCCAACGCTCCCAATTGGCTCGCCCGTCTCTTTCAGCGTCACCGCGTATGTCCCCGAGTTGGATAGAACACCCCTGATTGTCTGGGCACTCTCGGAAACCGACTTGTGCGCAGGCCATCCCGCGGCCGGGCCGACAAGCTCGTCCGAGGCGTAACGGTAAAGGTCTTCGGCGTCCGTTGCCTCCCATTTGCGCAGGATCAGGCGTTCAGTCTCGAAGGTCTTAGGAAACGGGTACTCGCTTGCTTGCTTCATGCGCTCAGCATTTCACAGTTCTTGGCCGCTACGGGTACGGTGGCGAGGTGCTGATCCTGCTGCCACCCTCCGAAGGAAAGACCTCACCTACCGCTGGGCCGAGGTTCAGCCTGGAGTCAATCTCCTTTCCGGAACTCACCGTTGCGCGATCTAGGGTCATCCATGCTCTGCAGGGATTGGGTGACAATGCCGAAGCCGCGGTCACTCTTGGACTTGGAAAGAAATCGGCCGAGGAGGCCTCACTCAACCTCTCGTTGTTTGATTCTCCCTGCGCCCGAGTGATCGACCTGTACACAGGGGTCCTTTACGATCACCTGGACACAGCAACATTGGGCGAGGAATCCCGCGGCAGGCTCGGCCGACAAGCTCTGATTAGTTCAGCCCTGTTTGGCCTCATCAGGCCGGATGACCTGATCCCAAACCACCGACTCTCAATCGGAGTACGTCTTCCAGAAATCGGAGCACTTGGGCCGTGGTGGCGTAGGCAGATCGAGCGGGCCTCGTCCGCCGAGTTGGATTTGCAGGACAGAACCGTCTTTGATGCTCGGTCTGGAGGCTACAAAGCGGCATTTAACGTCGGCAGCGCAGACGTCGTGGAGCTTTCGGTTGTCGAAGAGCGGGCGGCTGGGCGCAAAGTGATCACACACATGGCAAAGAAGTGGCGTGGCCTCGCAGCGAGACACCTAGTTCAGGACAACTCCCTGACAGACTCAAGTACCGCCGGGGAGATACTGGACTCCCTCGGCCATATGGCCCTGGCGTCCCAGGGCTTGGGAGTAGTGGGCCTCGAAGTCTCGGAACCGAGACCAACCAAAGGCGGGGGCTCAGTCGTGGGAGCAACGCTGGTGACCACCTCAACCGAGAAAACCTAGCCCGTAGCCTCTTCTTGGATCAGGCACGCGATCTATCTCCACGGTCTCCGACACTGACGGGGTAGCGCGAGAAAGATAGCCGTCCTCGCCATTTGCTTGGGCCTCATTTCAGAAAGACAGCCAAAGTCGCCGCCCTCTTGCCCAGAAACGGCGGAACCTCGGTGCGAGACCGGCGAGAGCGGCTATCTTTCCTAACCGATGACGCTTCTACTGGCGACTTAGGCTCCGAAACTCCCAGCCCCATCACGAGGCCACGCATGGTCGTCAAGGCTTTGAAGCCTTCGATGATGGGAGTGTTCATCAGTCCTGGAGGAAGTGGAATGACTACTCCGAGCGGAGGGCCTCCACCGGGTCCTTCCTTGAGGCTGCCGATGAGGGAATCAGGCCTGCCAGATACGTCAGTCCCATGCTGATTAGCACCAGAATGACTCCGGCCTGCCAGGGCAGTACCGCAACCCCGTGGATTCCCCATCTTCCGGCGACGAACGCATTGGCTGGAATCGTCAACAGTAGCGTCACTCCGATGCCAATAACGCCCGCAACAAATCCAACTATCAGAGTCTCGGCATTGAACACCGTCCGAATGTTCTTCTTCGAGGCACCAATCGATCTGAGAATGCCGATTTCCTTGCGCCGTTCAAGCACCGAGATGTAGGTGATGACTCCGATCATGATCGAGGAGACGACAAGAGAGATAGCAACGAATGCCACCAGGACGTACGAGACGACGTTGATAATCGTCGTCACTGAAGACATTAGGGTTCCAACCATGTCGGTGTAGGTGATAACCCGGTCTTCGTGCCCTTGATCTTTCATGGTCTCGTTGTAGTTGTCGAGGATGGACAGCACCTGTTCCTTGTCCTCGAAACTCTTCGGGTAGATGTCAATCTGGAACGGCTTCTGCAAATCAGCCCAACCAAACTTCGCCATGTTTGAGTCGAAGGACGTGCGTTCGGTTGCCATCATGGTCATCATTACCTGCGCCAGTTCATCCTCACTCAGGTTGAACTTGAAGGCATTCATGAACGCATCCTGATCAATGCTCATCGCTCCGGCCATGTTGTCCGCAAACGAACCCATCGCCTGTTCAATCGATCCGGCAATCTGGGTCTGCAGCGCGGGCAATAGTTGGGCTTCTATCTGGCTACCGATCGCACCCATTGCCTGAGCCATATAACCGGCCATGACCGACTGCATCTGAGCCTGGATCGTTGCGGCATTTACGGCGATCTGATCCTGGACTGCTTTGCCCATAGCGTCGGTTATTTGCTTTGTGATTTCTTTCTGGGCGGCATTGAGACCTCCCTCAAGATCACCTTGTAGCGCGAGGAACTCACCCTGGATCTGTTTTCCTTCCGGAGAAGCAAGGAACGCGTCGAAACTTCCCGATGGGTCGGAAACACAGTCGTTTGCCGTATCAGCACAAAAAACGACGTACCCCTCCGCGAACGCCTGCCCCAACTCGGTCACTTGCTCCGGGGTAACACCCAGATCGATACCGCTCAAGTCAATTCCAGCCAGGACCTGCTCGATATCAATGTCGCCCATGTCGAGGCTTAGGTCCCCCATGATCTGTCCCATATCCAACTGGGGCAGAGTCGAGGGGTCGATAGTCATTGCGGGCAAGCCCATCCCGGTGAAGTCCAGCATTGAGGGGTCGATCGATAGTGCTGACTCATCAAACTTGAAGGCCGCAGCGATAGCTTCCTCGTCAATGGACATCAGTTTGTCCATGTCGAAGCCGCCGCCGGGATCCTTCTCTTCCTCAGCGAACGTTCGTCCGGTTAGAACGTTGGTCTTAGGGTTCTCCTTTTGAGCTTTGACTACGCCACTGTTCGAAGCGATGTCAATCAACTCGTTCGTGAGTTCGGGGGTGTAATAGAAGCCCATCGACAGAGCAGCGGCCTGCACGTCCGGACTCTGCTGAACGATCCCGCTGATAACCAGCTCTTGCCCAGTCGAAGCTAGCTCATTAACAACACTCTTGTCACTCGCGCGACTAGTCCAGACCCCATATGTCTCGTCGTAGCGATAGAAGCTAGAGGATGGCACCAGCTGGAAGGTGACGTCCATGAGTTCGTCATATGTGAACTCAAGCGGCCCATCAGCCGGGGGCGTCACAGGTTCCTCGTTCATCAACTGTTCAAGCATCCTGTCGAGTTGTGCGCCGTCACGCAGTCCCATGTTGTAGAGCATCAGATCGGGAACGGTTCCCTCGGGGGTAAGCACCAAAAGAATCTCATTGGGTTGGGTAGGCCAATGTCCGGCCTTCACCTCATACTGTGACTCGACCAGACTTGTATCGCCCACCAGTTCGTGGAACATATTCATCGACATTGATGATGCAAACGGGTTCGTGCTTCCCATCCCCATCGTGGCAAAGGTCGAATCGGGGTTGACCTGCCTTGCTTCACCCTGATCGTCTAGGGTGTAGATCTGAGGAACGACGTTGTAGGTGTACTGGACCAGATTGGCGTAGTCGTCGATTTGGGAGGCGTCGCTCTCCAGGTACTTCTTTAGCGCCTGAAGATCATTTGATCCGACCGAGCTGAGCATCATGTTCATCATCTCGATCTCGCGGACGTGCCCATCTTCGGGTTCGGAATCCCCGCCACCCGCGACACTCTCTGTTGCGACTCCAAACATGGCGCTCATATCCATGCCCTGACTTTGAATCGTCAGCGGGTAGACGGACAGCGTGTCTTCCTCGATGCCCCTGATGTAGTTGTTGACTCCGTTAGCTAGGGAGAGGATCAGAGCGATACCGATGATTCCAATCGAACCAGCAAAGGCCGTCATGAGTGTGCGGCCCTTCTTCGTCATGAGGTTGTTGAAGGACAGAGCGATTGCCGTGAGGAACGACATTGAAGTGCGGCGACTCGGCTTCGCGCTATGTGGCTCAGTGTCGGGATCGAAGGGGTCAGAGTCATGCACGACCCGCCCATCCCGAAGGTCAACAACCCGAGTCGCGTATTCGTCGGCCAACTCGGGGTTGTGAGTGACCATGAGGACTAGGCGATCATCCGCGATCTCCTTCAGCAGGTTCATGATTTGAACACTGGTGGTGGAATCGAGGGCTCCAGTCGGCTCATCAGCCAGAAGAATCTCGGGGTCATTGATCAGCGCTCTGGCGATTGCCACGCGTTGCATCTGTCCGCCAGAAAGCTGGCTCGGCTTCTTATTGATGTGCTCGGCCAGCCCGACCTCGCCCAATGCCGCGATTGCACGCTCACGCCGCTGCGTCTTCGAAACCCCGGAAAGCGTCAGTGCCAACTCGACGTTCGCCAGCACTGTCTGGTGTGGAATCAGGTTGTAGCTTTGGAAGACGAAACCGACCCGGTTGTTGCGGTAGGTGTCCCAGTCACGGTCCGTGTATTTCGAGGTATCGATACCATCGATGATCAACGCACCGGAATCGTAACGATCCAGGCCGCCAACAATGTTCAGAAGGGTCGTCTTACCGCTGCCCGATGGACCTAGGATTGCAACGAACTCATTGTCGCGAAACGAAACTGAGACGTCGTCCAGTGCGACTTGAGTAAAGTCCGCAACGGTGTATGACTTGCGGATATCCTTCAGTTGCAACATATAGGCCTCCACGACGAGCCTACGCGGAGCACACCCCGGTTCTAGCGCGAGAACAACCACGTTAGCGGAGCGCTTAATGGCTCCTAACTGAGCAGTCGTTGGTATATATTCCTTCTCATCTTCTAGGGTGTGTCTCCTAAATACATGCTCGCTGTGGTGGCCGAGGACGGGAGGCGAGGTTGCGTACCGACGTTTGGCTCTGGACCACCAGGGCATTCCGATCCCGCTCATTGGCCACCTCAGCGGTCCGGGCCGGTCACGTCCGAGTAAGCGGCGCCGTCATCAAGCCCTCGTACAAACTCTCTGTTGGGGACGAGGTACGAATCCGCGTGCAGGGATTCGACCGCGTTCTTGAAGTTGTCTCTCTTCCACCAAAACGTCTTGGTGCCCCACTGGCGAAAGAGGCATACCTAGACCACTCTCCCCCTCGTCCAAAGTTCTACGGCGGGATCCCGACCAGGGATCCTGGAGCAGGGCGGCCAACGAAGAAGGAACGCCGTCAGCTGGAAGAACTGCGCGGCGAGGAGTGGGCTAAGCACTCGCGCAGATAGTCGCTACCCGCACATTCCCCCATGTCAAGGCGTGATAGTGCACCTTCCCCCATGACGCTGTCCGCAGTAGCCTCGAACCAAAGAACGAGTGGAGGCAGACATGGGGAAACACCGAGTAGTGATTGTCGGCTCGGGATTCGGCGGTCTTTTCGCCGCGAGAAACCTGGCGAACGAGGACGTCGAGATAATCCTCCTCTCAGATACAACCCATCACCTTTTCCAGCCCCTCCTCTATCAGGTTGCCACCGGGATTCTCTCCGAAGGTGAGATCGCTCCGTCAACGCGTGAGATCCTCAAGCGCCAGAAGAACGTCAAGGTTCTGTTGGGAACGGTCGAGGATATTGACCCGAAGTCGCAGCAAGTAGTTTGGCGCCACTACGGCCAAAAGCGTGCGACTAGATACGACACCCTGATCCTGGCGGCGGGCGTTGGTCAGTCGTACTTTGGCAATGATCACTTCGCAACGTTTGCGCCGGGAATGAAGAGTATCGATGACGCGCTTGAGCTTCGCGCCCGCATATTCCGCGCGTTCGAGCAAGCTGAGGTTAGCGATGACCCCGAGGAAATCCAGAAGCTTCTGACGTTCGTCGTCGTGGGCGCCGGCCCAACCGGAGTTGAGATGGCCGGTCAAATCAGGGAACTATCCTCAAAGACTCTGCCAAAAGAGTTCCGAAACATCGACACCACCAAGGCACGAGTCATTTTGGTGGAAGGCGGAAGTCAGCCGCTGCCGTCGTTCGGTAGCAAACTCGGGGAAGTCACGCTCCAGGACCTGAGCGATCTCGGCATTGAGTTCCTTGGAAATACCCTGGTCACCGACGTCGGCCCCGACACCGTTACCGTCCGTGACAAGGATGGGAACGAGGAGCTAATTTCCTCGACCTGCAAGGTCTGGGCTGCCGGAGTTCAGGGGCCGCCAATTGCCAGAGTGCTCTCTGAACGAACCGGCGCTGAGCTTGATCGAGCCGGACGGGTCCTTGTTGAACCTGATCTTTCCGTCAAGGGTTACCCAAACCTCTACGTGGTTGGTGACATGATGAGCCTGGAGGGAGTCCCCGGAGTTGCGCAGGGAGCCATTCAGGGAGCCCGCTTCGTCACCAGGCGACTCAAGGACCTGCTTGCCGGTAGAGATCCGAGCGACGTGGAATTCAGCTACAACGACAAGGGATCCATGGCCACTATCGCCAGGTCTAAGGCTGTCGCCAGTATCGGCCCGGTCAACCTGCACGGATTCTCGGCCTGGCTCGCTTGGTCGTTCCTCCACGTCCTGTACATCACCGGCTTCAAGTCCCGGGTTTCAACCCTGTTCCACTGGGCGGTGAGCTTCGCCTCGAACGCCAGGTCTGAGCGGACCAGTACCAACCAGCAAATGGTCGGAAGGCTGGCCCTTGATCATCTTGGCGAGAGGGTTTCTAGCCTTCTGATCAAGGGCGCCTCGCCCGAGGAGATCCTGGTGCGCGCCATGGACCTCGAACAACTTGACTACGAACGAGCGGAGGAGGGCTAAAGAGCCTCCGGGCCCCGTTCGCCCGTACGAACCCGGATGACCTCTTCAACATTTGTCACCCAGACCTTCCCATCCCCGATGTTTCCGGTGTGGGCGGCCGTGACGATGGCGCTAAGGGCCTCTTCGAGTAACTCATCAGCCACCAGGGTTTCCACCTTGATCTTTGGGATCATGGCCGGATTGTAGTTGGCGCCTCGGTAATACTCGCTGTGCCCCTTCTGCTGGCCAATACCAGAAACCCCAGTAATGGTTGCCCCGTTGAGGCCCACGAAGGCAAGCGCCTGTCGAACTGACGCCACCTGCGTCGGTTGAATGACTGCGGTAATTAGCTTCATTTCAACTCCTTATGTCAGATCCGACCGACCAGCGTCGGCGAATCATAGGCGGTCTCAGCGTGCTGTGTGAGGTCGATTCCGACCATCTCTTCCTCATCGGTGATTCGCCAACCGACGGTGACCTGCAGTCCCTTGGCGATCAGGAACGTCACGACCCCGGAAACTACAAGTGCCGCCACGGCGATTAGGATTTGGGTGATTAGTAGTCCAACTCCGCCGCCATAGAACAGTCCACCTTCTGTAGCAAAGAGGCCGATGAGGACGGTTCCGACCAGTCCGCCAACCAGGTGCACGCCGACCACGTCGAGGGAATCGTCAAATCCGAACCTGAACTTCAAACCTACTGCCGCCGCACAGGTTGCGCCAGCGATAAGTCCAAGGAAGATGGAACCGACAGGACTCAAAGCTCCAGCTGCGGGAGTGATGGCCACGAGCCCCGCAACGATGCCCGATGCGGCTCCAAGAGAGGTGGCGTGCTTTCGAGTAACTGCCTCATACAGCATCCAGCCAAGCATTGCAGCGCCCGCCGCAGTGGTGGTGTTGACCCAGGCCATTCCAGCCAGACCGTCGGCGGTGAATGCAGACCCGCCGTTGAAGCCGAACCAGCCGAAGAACAGTAGGCCCGAGCCGAGCATGATAAGAGGCAGGTTGTGGGGACGCATGTCTTCCTTACCGAACTTACGTCGTTTGCCGATTAACAGGGCGATCACCAATGCGGCCATGCCGGCATTGATGTGAACCACTGTTCCACCGGCGAAGTCAATCGGTGCCACCCCGGTCATAGCGGCGATCGGACCGTCAGCTGAAAGAAGACCTCCGCCCCAGACCATGTGAGCCATTGGGAAGTAGGCGAAAGTTACCCAGAGAGTGACAAAAGCCAGCCAGGTTCCAAACTTGACACGTTCCGCGAGAGAACCGGCGATTAGGGCGACGGTAATGATTGCGAACGTGGATTGGAAAGCGACTCCCACCCAGGCCGGAACACCGAAGTCATCCAGCGCGTTACCGTCGAACGTTCCACCGAGTCCAAACTGGGCAAACGGATTGGCGAAAATCCCAGCGATGCCTTCACCGCCGTATGTCATCGACCAACCCCATAGCGGGTAGACGACGGCAACGACGGCGATCACGCCGAAGACCATCATCATCATGTTCAGAGCGGACTTCTGTCGGCTCATGCCTCCGTAAAAGAGAGCGAGTGCCGGGGTCATCAGAAGTACTAGGGATGCAGATGTGAGCATCCAGGCTGTTGCGCCGGTGTCTAGTTCTAGCATCGTGCCGCCTTCCTGTTGTGAGGAACATTGACGATTCAAAGTAAGAACTGACCGTCGCCATGTCTTGCTTCTATCCAAAAAATGGCCCGTTATTCATTTGTTACCGAACTGGCATTTTTCCCCGAATTCGAGTGTCCCCCGCCTCAAAACAGCGCTCTATACTCATGTATTTGCAAAGTTTTTCTATTTTTTAGACCTATTTTTTCTCATGTGTTTACATAACATCCGTTCCGAGATTGCGATAGATAACGATTTGATAACTATTGGTCATTTGACGACCTCGAATTCTGATTAGTATTAGCTTGCAAGTCTGACTCACAGGCCAGACAACTCATAACTTTACTGTTTCTTTAGGTAATAAAGGGACAGCAATTACATAGACACACTGGCGGCCAATAAGGAGATCCCGTGAACCGATCCCAACCGCAGCCCAGAGTGCAAGTCGGATCGCCGACACGCACTGGACTCTACGATCCCTCGTACGAACACGACGCGTGCGGCGTCGCATTCGTCGCCACGCTCTCGGGACCGCCAACCCACAGCATTGTTCGCCAGGGCATCACCGCCCTTGAGCGCCTCGACCATCGTGGAGCCGTCGGCGCGGAAGTGAATACCGGAGATGGCGCGGGACTCCTCATCCAAATGCCCGATGAGTTCTTCCGATCAACGGTCCGTCCCGACCTCCCCAGACCCGGCTCATACGCCGCGGGCCTGGTGTTCCTTCCAGGTTCGCACGAGGGACGAGTCGAGTTGTCCCGCGCTGTTGCCGCAGTAGAACGAATAGTGCGCGAGGAGGGACTGCGGGTAATTGCCTGGCGCGACGTTCCGATTGATGACAGCAGTATCGGTCCCACGGCCCGCGGTTCAATGCCAGTTTTCCGTCACCTGTTGGTCACCTCGCGTGACGCTGATCTGAGCGGGCGTGCCCTGGACATCGCCGCATACCGGGTGAGGCGGCGCGCCGAGCGCGAAGCCGAGGTCTACATGACAGGACTGAGCACTCGCACACTCACATATAAGGGAATGCTGACAACCGAGCAACTCTCAAGCTTCTTCCTGGATCTGTCTCATCCATCGCTCACCTCACGGCTGGCTCTGGTTCACTCCAGGTTCTCTACCAACACTTTCCCCTCCTGGCGACTTGCGCAGCCCTTCCGCATGATTGCACACAACGGGGAAATCAACACCGTTCGCGGCAACCGCAACTGGATGCATGCGCGCGAAAGCAAGCTTCACAGCGAGCTACTGGGAAGAATCGAGCCCTTGCTCCCCATAACCTCAGAGGGAGATTCAGACTCCGCGTCACTTGACGAGGTGCTGGAACTTCTTGCTCTTACCGGACGCTCGCTACCACACGCTGTGGCGATGCTGATCCCGGAGGCCTGGGAGAACAACGAACATATGGACCCGGAACTCCGTAGCTTCTACAGGTACGCCTCGTGCCTCATGGAGCCCTGGGACGGGCCCGCTGCCGTGACTTTCACCGACGGTTCGATAGTCGGAGCTATCATGGACCGAAACGGCCTTCGCCCTGGGCGCTGGCAAATCACCGATGATGATCTGGTCGTTTTTGCCTCCGAGACCGGAGTGCTGGACATCCCCGACAGCCGGATCAAAGCCAAGGGACGACTGGAACCTGGAATGATGTTCCTGATCGATCTGGAAAAGGGCGTGATTGTCCCCGATGCCCAGATCAAGCGTGAACTCGCAACCATGCAGCCCTGGCAGCAGTGGATCGATGAAGAAATGGTCTCTCTGGCCGATCTTCCAACCCGCGAACACATCGGGCATACCCAGTCCTCCGTTCTCCGTCGTCAGCAGGAGTTCGGCTACACCCAAGAGGACCTTGACGTTATCTTGGCACCCATGGCCATGACCGGCGGCGAAGCCCTCGGATCCATGGGATCGGATACCCCGATCGCCGTCCTCTCGGATCGACCCCGCCTGCTGTTCGACTACTTCACCGAGCTGTTCGCGCAGGTGACAAACCCACCGCTTGACGCCATCCGTGAAGAACTGGTGACATCGCTCCGCACGGTCTCGGGAGCCCAACCCAATCTTCTGGTCGACAGCCGCGCACACGCCCGGAAGCTGGAACTCAACTTCCCCGTGATCAGCTCAGATGAACTGGCCCAGATAACCCACATTGGGAGTGCAAGTGGCGGTAAGGGACTCAAGTCTCGCGTCCTGCGCTGCCTCTACCGGAACTCTGGCGGCGGCGAAACTCTCGAAGAGTCCCTGAAACGCATCTTCGCTGAGGCGGACGAGGCTATCGAAGACGGCGTTTCGTTCCTGATTCTTTCCGATCGCGAGTCAAACGCCGAGATGGCCCCGATCCCCTCGCTCCTGGCAACCTCGGCGCTTCACCACCACCTGCTAAAGAAGAAGACCCGAACCCAGGTCGGTTTGATTGTCGAGGCGGGTGATGTGCGCGAGGTACACCATGTCGCCCTACTAATCGGCTACGGCGCGGTGGCGGTCAACCCATACCTTGCCGCCGAATCCGTTGAGACGATGGCGAACGATGGGCTGCTGGGTGAAACCACTCCCGAAGTTGCCGTGAAGAATGTCCTCAAGGCCCTCGGCAAGGGTGTGCTCAAAGTGATGTCCAAGATGGGCATTTCCACGGTCTCCTCGTACTGCGGCGCCCAGGTGTTCCAGGCGATCGGCCTCAGCCAAGAGTTCGTTGACCGCTACTTCACAGGGACAATCTCGCCACTGGGAGGCGTCGGAATCGACGTAATCGCTGCAGAAGTGGCGTCGAGGCACGAGGTCGCATATCCCCCCTCGGGCATCTCTCCGGCCCACCGGACCCTAGGCGTCGGCGGCGAGTACAAGTGGCGCCGGGAAGGCGAAGCACACCTGTTCAACCCTCAGACCATCGCCAGGCTTCAGACCGCTACTCGAACCGAGTCCAGGGAGGTGTTCCGCTCCTACACCGACGGCGTGGACGACCAGGCGAAGCGGCTCATGACCCTGCGCGGCCTGATGAGGATGCGACTCGAGGACGTTGAACCAGTTCCCTTGGAAGAAGTCGAACCGGTCTCTGAGATCGTGAAGCGATTCGCGACCGGCGCTATGTCATTCGGCTCGATCTCGAAGGAAGCCCACGAAACCATGGCGATCGCCATGAACACTCTGGGCGGAAGGTCTAACACCGGGGAGGGCGGCGAGTCCCCCGAACGCTTGAGGGACCCGCTACTCAACTCCGCCATCAAGCAGGTTGCCTCCGGACGCTTCGGCGTCACCGCGGACTACCTGACGCATGCGCGAGACATTCAGATCAAGATGGCTCAGGGCGCGAAGCCGGGCGAGGGAGGACAGCTTCCCGCCGCGAAAGTCTATCCGTGGGTGGCGAAAGAGCGGCACTCGACTCCCGGAGTTGGACTGATCTCACCCCCACCCCATCACGACATTTACTCGATTGAGGACTTGAAACAACTGATCTACGACCTGAAGAACTCCAACCCGGAGGCCAGGATTCACGTAAAGCTAGTTTCGGAAATCGGCGTTGGCACCGTCGCCGCTGGCGTTGCGAAAGCGCACGCTGACGTAGTCCTTATTTCGGGGGCAGACGGAGGTACCGGAGCTGCTCCTCTCACCTCGCTCAAACATGCGGGAGCTCCCTGGGAACTAGGACTGGCTGAAGCCCAGCAAACCCTGGTCCTCAATGACCTGCGTGACCGCGTGGTTGTCCAGGCCGACGGACAACTGAAGACCGGGCGCGATGTCATCATCGCCGCCCTGCTGGGCGCTGAAGAGTTCGGCTTTGCTACCGCCCCGCTGGTGGTCTCAGGTTGCATCATGATGCGGGTCTGCCAGAAGGACACGTGTCCCGTAGGCGTTGCGACCCAAAATCCGGAACTTCGAGCGCGCTTCTCAGGAAAGCCTGAGTACGTCATCAACTTCTTCACCTACATCGCCGAGCAGGTCAGGGAACTCCTCGCAACTCTTGGTCTCCGCTCAATTGAAGAAGCCGTAGGGCGAACCGACCTGCTCGACGCCACCGAGGCAATCGACCACTGGAAAGCAGATGGACTGGATCTGACACCGATCTTCCAGCGGATCGAGCCCCGCCCAGGATCATCCCTCCACCAGGTGCGGGACCAAGAGCACGACCTCGACGAGGTCCTGGACCGCAGGCTCATCCTGCTTTCCGCCCCCGCCCTAAAGCGCGGTGAGAAAGTCCAGATCGACACGGAGATTCGGAACACCGACCGCTCAACCGGAACGATGCTGGGCCATGAGATCGCCAAGCGCTACGGTGATGACGGCATGGAAAAGGGAACCATCTCCATCCGCCTGAGCGGTTCAGCAGGCCAGTCGCTTGGAGCGTTCCTTCCCCAGGGCGTCGAAATCTCGGTTTTTGGAGATGCCAACGACTACGTGGGCAAGTCCCTGTGCGGTGGAACCATCGCAGTGACTCCCGCGCGAACCGCGCTGTTCGACCCCAACAAAAACACGATTGCGGGCAACGTTGTGGCCTACGGAGCCACGTCGGGTGAGCTCCACATCCGCGGCAAGGTCGGCGAAAGGTTCGGGGTTCGTTGCTCCGGTGCCACGATCGTCGCCGAGGGCTGTGGTGATCACGCGCTCGAATACATGACTGGCGGTCGTGCCCTCATTCTGGGTCCGACAGGTCGAAACGTTGCTGCCGGTATGTCTGGCGGTGTCGCGTACCTTCTGGACTTCGATCCGGGACTCCTCAATACTCAGGCCGCTGGTGAACTCGACGTTCGCGGTCTCTCAGATGTTGAGGGCGAGGAAGTCGTGCGACTACTCCACCGCCACGTCGAACTGACCGACTCGGACGTAGCCAGGAAACTACTGGCCTACCTCCCCTCTTCGTTGGCACGGTTTACCCGACTCGAACCCAAGCAGTACGCGTCAGTCCAGGCAATCCTGGCTCAGGCAAAAGCCGATGGTCGCGACAGCGACGACGCAGAAGTATGGCAACAAATCCTGGAGGTGTCCCATGGCTGATCCAAAAGGCTTCCTGAAGGTCCGCGAGCGCGAGCTCCCCGCCTCCCGTCCCGTCCCTGTCCGTATCCGCGACTACAAGGAGGTGTACCAGGAGCAGCAGCTGCAGACAGTCGAGCGTCAGGCAGGCCGTTGCATGGACTGTGGCGTCGCTTTCTGCCACTTCGCCTGTCCGCTGGGGAACCTGATCCCAGAGTGGAACACCCTGAGTTGGAAGAGCGACTGGCTTGCAGCAAGCGAACGCCTTCACGCAACCAATAACTTCCCGGAGTTCACAGGACGCCTCTGCCCGGCCCCCTGCGAGGCCGGTTGTGTCCTGTCGATCAACCAGCCCGCCGTCACGATCAAGAACGTTGAGAAGACGATTGCCGAGCACGCGTTTGAGGAGGGATGGGTGGTTCCGCGGATTCCGAACCAGCTCACCGGATACACGGTTGCAGTCATTGGTTCCGGTCCTGCGGGTCTCGCGGCCGCGCAACAGTTGACCCGCTCCGGTCACACCGTTGCGGTCTTCGAGCGGGCGGACGCCATCGGTGGCCTTATGCGCTACGGCATTCCCGAGTTCAAGATGGAAAAGCACATCCTCGACCGCCGCCTGGACCAAATGCGTGAGGAAGGCACCCGCTTCTACACCGGGGTGAACGTCGGAAAGGACATTACCGGCGACGATCTCCTTGAGCGCTTCGATGCTCTGGTTCTTGCTAATGGCGCCACGGCTCCCCGCGATCTCCCGATCAAGGGGCGTGACCTGGACGGTGTTTATCAGGCAGTCGACTACCTGACCCGCTCCACCAAGCATGTCCTCGGGACCGATTCCGAGGGTTGGATCTCCGCCAAGGGCAAAGATGTCGTCATCATTGGTGGTGGCGACACCGGTGCCGACTGTCTCGGCACCGCGATTCGTCAGGGAGCCAAGTCCGTCACCTCGCTTGAGATCATGCCGCAGCCGGCAGCCGAACGAACGGCCCGCGATCCGTGGCCCACCTACCCGATGACCTTCCGCGTCGCTTCGGCGCACGAGGAGGGAGGCGAACGCGTCTACTCCGTTTCTACTGCCGAGTTTGTCGACAGGGACAACTCCGGTTCGGTCACTCATCTCAAACTGAACGACGTGACGTTCGAGGGTGGCACCCTGTTGGTTGTTCCGGGAACGGAACGGATGATCCCTGCTCAGCTGGTGTTCCTCGCAATGGGCTTCGTTGGCGTTGAGCGTGCCGGGCTGATAGAGCAACTCGCACTTCCCGTTGATGAGCGCGGGCGGATTGTACGCGACGACGAGTGGGCGACCCCTCGTCCCGGCGTGTTCGTTGCAGGTGACGCGGGACGCGGACAATCCCTGATCGTCTGGGCGATCGCGGAGGGGCGGTCGGCGGCCGCGGCGGTTGATGAGTACCTGCGCGGCCAGACCGAATTGCCCGCCCCAATCGCGCCGACAGACCTTCAATATCGGCCCTAGCGCTCCGGGGAGCGTAATATCGAAAACCCAAGCCAGAGGTAGGCCTATGTGCGGAATCGTCGGATACGTTGGAAGTAAGCAGTCGAGGCGCGCGGAGGAGGTTGTCCTCTCCGGCCTGTCAAGGCTCGAGTATCGCGGCTACGACTCGGCGGGAATCGCCCTGAACAGTCCTGATCGGCTTGTTCCCACGGTGATCCGCCGTACTGGGAAGCTCTCGGCACTCAAAGAGGCCCTTGAGACGGATCCTCCTCTGCCTGCCACCAGCGCCATCGGACACACGCGCTGGGCGACCCACGGGGAGCCCTCCGAGGCGAACGCGCACCCGCAGGTTTCGAGTGATGGGTCGGTCGCACTGGTTCACAACGGCATTATCGAGAACGCCAGCGTCCTCGCCCAAGAGCTAAGAGCCGAGGGGCAGAAGTTCACCTCGGACACCGACACCGAAGTGGTGGTACATCTGCTGGCACGGGCGATGAAGGACCCGTCACTGCCGCTGTGGGACGGCGACCTAGCGGGTGTGGAGGACGAGGATCAGGCGCAAGCCCGACGCCTCTTCTCAGCGATGCTGACTGTGACCAGGAAGCTTGTCGGGGGTTACACGCTCCTTGCGTCCTGTGCGGGGGCTTCGCATACGGTGGTTGCCGCTCGGCGCTCCTCTCCCCTGGTCATCGGTGTCGGTGAGGGCGAGAACTTCCTCGGCTCAGATGCCCTCGCGTTCGCGGATTACACGACCTCGGCCCTGGAGATCGACCAGGATCAGGTGGTCGCGGTGACTCCCTCGGCCGTAACGGTTGTAGATCGTCTGGGCAATCCCGTAACCCCGAAGGAACTGAACGTTGATTTCCTGCGCGACCGAGCCAGCAAAGACGGCTGGGAGACCTTCATGGAGAAGGAGATCTTTGAACAGCCGCGAAGCACCTTCGATACCCTTGCTGATCGCCTTGATGCGGACGGCAATCTGGCACTGGACGAGGTGAGAATCTCGGCGGACGTTCTGCGTCGCGCCGACAAGATGATCATCATTGCCTGTGGTACCGCCGCCTACGCCGGTCAGGTGGCCCGCTACGCCATCGAGCACTGGTGCCGAATTCCGGTTGAGGTGGAACTAGCCCATGAGTTCCGCTACCGCGACCCTGTTGTAAGTGAGAAGACGCTGGTCGTTGCTATCTCTCAGTCCGGGGAGACTATGGACACCATCCAAGCGATTCGTCACGCCCGGAATCAGGGGGCTCGAGTCATTGCGATTGTGAACACTCCCGGTTCAACTATTGCTCGAGAGTCGGACGCTCTACTGCTGACGCACGCCGGACCCGAAATCGCTGTTGCCTCAACCAAGGCGTTTACAGCACAGGTGACGGCGACCTACATCCTCGGCCTGTACCTGGCGCAGATCAGGGGAAACAAGTACATTGACGAGGTCTTGGGATACCTGGAAGAGCTAGGCGAGATCCCGGACAAGATGCAGAAAGTCTTGGACTCTGCAGAAACGGTACGCCAGGTCGCAACCTCGATGGCGGACGCCGATTCGGTTATTTTCTTGGGACGTCACGTCGGATATCCGGTTGCGATGGAAGGTGCCCTGAAACTCAAGGAGATCGCTTACATTCACGCCGAGGGATTCGCGGCAGGCGAGTTGAAACACGGGCCGATCGCCCTGGTTGAACCGGGAATGCCCGTGATTATCATTGTTCCGACCCCGCGGCGACCGGAACTGCACTCTAAGGTCGTGTCAAACATTGAGCAGGTGAAGGCCAGGGGTGCAACAACAATCGTGGTTGCGGAAGAGGGAGACAGTTCGGTTGACGCGTTCGCCGACACCGTCCTCAGGGTGCCACCGGCTCCGACGCTCTTCCTGCCGCTGTTGCAGGTGATTCCGCTTCAGTTGTTTGCTTGCTCGCTCGCATCAGCGAAGGGCCTCGACGTGGATCAACCAAGAAATCTGGCCAAGTCGGTAACCGTCGAGTAGCCACCGCTAACAGGGCACCCACTCATACCCCCGTATCGTTCATAGAGACTATGAGAGTAGCCACCGCCAGCAAGGCCATCCGTCTTTCTAGTGTTCCAATCAGATTGGGGCGCGGTGCGCCGCAAAAGCAGCGTGAAAAGCTCCCGATCTGATGGGAAACTCGTCGACGCGGTACAGACAGAGACCGGACTCTGGGTGTCCGCGATGGTTTTGCTGGTTCCTAGGCGGAGGCAAAGCCTTTGGGTGGGAAAGAGAGCCACGGTCGCCACTTCCACGCGCCGTATTTTGGAAAGATAGCCGTAGTCGCCATTTTTGCGGACGAGGGCGACGAAATCATGCGGAAAACGGAGCCTCCCACTGGCGACAACGGCTAGGTTTCCAATCCGCGATGATCGGGGATGGCGACTGCGGCTGTCTTTCCAACGTCTCGGACGACGAAGCGTTTTGTGATCCCATCCGTTACGGCCGAAGGGCTCGCCCTCCGCATGGATCAAACAGCAATTGGACACTAAGCGTGGATCTCGGATTCAGGACCTGAACCAACTGCGGCTTAAGGTGCACGACGGTAGCACCTCATGGATCAAGGCTTATAGGACAAATGGGGCTTGGGATGGTTTTCCGTAGTATTTCGGGGGCCATAGGCACGCACGAAGGCGGGAGTCCCCTTCCGGAGACTCCCGCCCTGTCTTGAACTACTTAGTTCGACTATCTACTAGTCAACCCAGTTCTCTTCGATGATCTTCATCGCCTCTGCGTTGTCTGCGAAGACCTCTTTGAGGTTTGCCTTGGTGACAACAACTGGCTCGAGCTCGTAAACTCCAACTTCCTTCACACCGTTATCAACCATGACGGTCGGCTCAGGCAGGCCTGCACCTGACTGAACAGCCATGATCACTTCCATGGTCTTAGCAACCAGTTCCTTTGAAGGCTTTGCAACCGTCGAGTACTGCTTACCTGCGGCGATCCATGCCAACGACTCGTTCTCTGCGTCAAGACCAGAGACAACCGGGATCGGCTGGCCGGCCTGCTCCGTCGAGGTGATGATTGCGCGAGCGATGCCATCGTTCGGGGACAGAACACCCTGGATTTCCTTGTCCGCGTAGTTACCGGCGAGCAGGGAGTCCATGCGGGTCTGAGCCTTGCCGTTATCCCAGTCCTGGGTCGCGGCCTGGGTGAAGTCCGTCTGACCGGAGACGACCACCAGGGTGCCGTCATCGATCTTCGGCTGTAGAACGCTCATGGCACCGTCGAAGAACAGTTGGGCGTTCGGGTCGGCCGGGCCGCCAGCAAACAGCTCAATGTTGTACGGACCGGATCCCTTTTCTGCGGCTAGGCCGTCAAGGAGCGCCTGTCCTTGAAGCTCACCGGTCTTGATCGAACCGAACTGTACAACGCCGTCTACTGCCTCAGTGTTCTCGATCATGCGGTCGAAGCCCAGGACCAAGATGCCCTCGGCCTTAGCGTTCTCAAGGGCGGTGCCAAGTTGGGTGCCGTCGATCGGACCGGCAACGATAACCTTCGCGCCCTGCTCGATCATCGACTCGATCTGCTGTTGCTGCTGAGGAACCTTGTTGTCAGCTGCCTGAACAACCGGCTTGAAGCCCGCGTCTGCCAGCTGTGCCTTGAACTCGGTCTCTGCGTCTTTCCAGTTCTGGGTGCCCAGCCAAGGTAGGGAGACACCAATGGTGGAATCAGCTGGGAAGCCTGTGGCCTCTTCAGAGGTGCCGCTCTCAGCATTCGACTCGGGAGAGTCAGCTACCTCGGTAGTGCCTTCACGACCAGAGCCGCAAGCTGCCAGTGAGAGCGATGCTGCCGCTGCAACGGCGACGAAGCCTGCAATACGTCGTTTCATCGTTTTCCTTTCGTGGTTCCGGGAACTTCCCGGATTACTTCTATCTGTTGTTCGGTTGATTGAAATGGACTAGTCGACGGGAATGGGAGCATTCGGCTCCGTGCTCGCGTCGGTTTCGGGACCAGCGTCAGCCGGCACAGTCACTACCTCCTCAGCGTTCTTCTCGTCCTTGCTCTTCATCCCAGAGGAGAGCCGTCCAATGATGGAAGGCCTGCCCTGCTGCTTGTTGTAGACATCGAACGCAACCGCTGCCAAAAGCACGAGGCCTTTGATAACAGCCGTCTTGTCCTGTCCGACACCCATTAGCATCAGACCGTTGTTTAGGGTCGCCATGACCAGACCACCAACCATGGAGCCCATGACCGTACCGATACCACCCGACACCGCAGCGCCACCAATGAAGACCGCGGCGATCGCGTCGAGCTCCCACATGTTTCCGTCAGACGGCCCAGCTGAGGTCGCACGGCCAACGAAGAGGATTCCAGCGATTGCTGCCAGGAACGACATGTTCATCATCACCAGGAAGTAGGTTCGCTTCGTGTTCACACCCGAGAGGGCAGCTGCCGCGCGGTTGCCACCAACAGCGTAGATGTGTCGTCCAAACGTGGTGCGCTGGGTGATGATGTGGTAGATGATAACCAGAGCCAGAAGGATCAGGCCGGGGATTGGGAACGAGGTCCCGGGACGCCCAGAACCAAACAGCCAGGTCAGGTAGCCGATAATTAGCGCGATGATTATCGAGCGAGTTACCGGCAACCATAGCGGAGCGACCTCTCCACGCTTCACGGCCTTTGCGTGTTTGCTGAACTGCATCCACACAAAGATGGCAATTCCGATGATGCCCAGTAGCAGAGTCGAGTTGTTGAGGCCGGTGTTCGGACCCCACTCGGGGAGGTAGCCAGCACCCAACGTCGCGAACTCCCGCGGAACGGGGACGGAAATCGATCCTGAGATCCAGATGATCACGCCGCGGAACATCAATAGACCCGCCAGTGTGGTGATGAAGCCCGGAATTCCCATCTGCGCGAGCCAAAAGCCCTGCCAAGCACCGATAAGTGCGCCTGTCGCCAGACCAATCAGTAATCCAACCCACCAGGGGATCCCCAGTTGCTGAATGCTCAGGGCGACTACCATGCCAACCAGGCCAGCGACCGAACCAACGGACAGGTCGATCTGTCCGATGACGATGACCATGACCATGCCAATCGCCAACACTAAGACGTAAGCGTTGCCGGAGATCAGGTTCTGGAAGTTCGAGGATGTGAGCATCCTGCCGCCAGAAAGCACCTGGAAGATGAGCACCAAAGCCACCAGGGCGAGGACCATGGTGTACTGCTGGAGGTTTCCTCCCGCCAACTCCTTCAGTTTTTTCATATCTAGTCCCGTCCTCTCGGTCAGTGCGCCGCACCCGTTGGGGCGCCCTGGTTGCTGGTCGTTGAAGAAAGCGTCATGAGGCGCATTAGCTCTTCTTGGTTGGTGTCTTTGGTGTTAACTACACCGGTGATGCGACCCTCACAGATCGTGTAGATCCGGTCGGTGATTCCCAGAAGTTCCGGGAGCTCAGAGGAAATAACTACGACGCCTCGACCCTCGTCTGCCAGTTTGAAGATAAGGCGATAGATTTCGTATTTCGCTCCAACATCGATGCCGCGGGTGGGCTCATCCAGAACCAGCACCTCAGGGTCCGGGTAGAGCCACTTGCCCAGCACGACCTTTTGTTGGTTTCCACCGGAAAGGGTGGTTACCCCGTCTTTGACGGAGGGAACCTTAATGCCAAGTTCGTTGCGGTACTTGTTCGCGACGGTCGTCTCTTCATTCAGGTCTAGCAGGCCGTGGTGGACAATCCCCTTTAGGTTTGCACTCACGACGGTTGCCTCTACTGAGTCAAGAAGGTTCAGGCCCAGAGTCTTTCGATCCTCGGGAACGTATGCCATGCCGGCATCGATGGCCTTCTCGACACTGGTCAAAGACTCTCTCTTACCGTTGATGAAGATCTCGCCACCAATATAGGTTCCGTAGGTGCGCCCAAACAGTGACCTGGCGAGCTCAGTGCGTCCCGCACCCATCAGCCCCGCGAAACCGACTACCTCGCCCTTACGAACGTAGAAAGAGGCGTTATCCGCAGCCAAGCGGTCGGGGATAGTCGCGTGTTCCACGCTCCAGTTCTTGACGTCAAGGAGCACGTCTCCGGGGTTTGGTTCATGGTCGGGATAGCGGTTGTCGAGGGAGCGACCAACCATTGAACGAATAATCCGGTCCTCGTCAACCTCACCTGCGATCACATCGTAGGTCTCGACCGTGCGCCCATCTCGAATGACCGTTACTGCGTCAGAGATCGCCGCAATCTCATTGAGTTTGTGGGAAATCATGATGCAGGTGATTCCCTTGCTCTTGAGTCCGCGCATCAGGTCAAGCAGGTTTGCCGAGTCTTCTTCATTCAACGCCGATGTGGGCTCATCAAAGATGAGGAGCTTGACGTCTTTAGACAGCGCCTTGGCGATCTCAACCATCTGCTGCTGACCAACGCCCAGGTTCTTGATCTGTGTGCTTGGATCAATGTCTAGACCAACGCGTGCCAGCAGATCCTTTGTGATATCGCGCTGTTCATCCCAGTCGATAAGCCCGCGCTTGACTATCTCAGACCCCATGAACACGTTCTCAGTGATCGAGAGTTCGGGGATAAGAGCCAGTTCCTGGTGAATGATCACGATTCCGGCTTTTTCCGAAGCCTTAATGTTCGAGAACTCGACGAGGTTCCCGTCGTAGTAAATCTCGCCCTCGTAAGTTCCGGCCGGCCAGACCCCAGATAGCACCTTCATCAGGGTTGACTTACCGGCACCGTTTTCTCCGCAAATGGAGTGAATATCGCCCCTGCGAACCGTCATGGTGACGTCATCGAGAGCGCGCACGCCAGGAAACTCCTTGACGATATTGCGCATCTCCAAGATTGGGGGCGGCTGCTCTGCCATAAATCCTCCAGCGCCTCTTTGAGTGGATAGGACTGGATGTCCTGAACGAAAGAATAGACGCGTTTCGTTATGTCTTCACCTCTTGAAGTCAAGAAGATGCCAATCTGTTATGAATTCGTGACAATCTAACGTCCTTGCGCACGCCCGTTTATGCCTATTGCGGAACTCGATGGACGGCGCACGTTCCCTTCTATCTCAACGATTTGTAACGATCATGAGGGGGCAACGTCGCCTCGGATGATCAGGCGGATCTCAGCCAGTATCTGAGACTTAGCTAGACTTGAGTGCATGAGTTTCGGCCCCGGTTCACAGACTTCACTTCGTGAAGCCAACGCGGTCCGTGTTGCCGAGACGGTACGAAAATACGGCAGCATCACCCAGGTGGAACTGGCGACCGCTACCGGCCTGTCGGCCGCCTCTATCTCAAACATTGTCAAGCAGTTGGTCGGCGAAGGCGTGCTCCAAGTTGAGAACACCGTGCGCTCGGGCCGGCGCGCTTCCCTAGTATCCCTTGTCAGACCAAGCGGACTACTGGCAGGGATCCACATTGGAGCGCGTGGGGCGACAGTTGCCATCTCTGACCTAAACCTGCAGATCCAACATAGGATCTCCCTGCCCCTACCAGTCAATCACCGTGCCGACACAACACTTGATCGTGTGGCGCTAATGGCCGCAGAACTCGTTGAGAGAATGGGCGCTACGCCCGACGAGCTTCTATCTGTCGGAGTGACGATCCCAGAGCCCATCGACCCCGCGACAGGACTTCCTCCGATTCCGGGAATTTTCCCCGGGTGGGAGGACACCCGGGTCGACTACGTCCTCTCAAAACGACTCGGCAGACCCGTAGTCGTCGAGAATGACGCCAATGCAGCGGCCCTGGCAGAAGCCCGAATAGGGGGATTACGAGGCGTACCTGCGGGACTCTTTATTTGTGCCTCGTACACCACAGGAGCAGGTCTAACGATAGACGGGGAACTCTACCGAGGAACCCGTGGGACCGCTGGCGAAATCGGTCATGTACAGGTTGATCCACTGGGACTGATCTGCAGATGCGGCGGGCGAGGCTGCCTCAACACCGTCGTGGGCGCCGCCGTTCTTACTGAATCACTTCGGCTGAATCGCGGCGAGTTAACTCTGTCTGACCTGATCGCCCTGGCGAAGCAGGGCGACGTTGGCTGTCGCCAGGTCATCAGCGACGCGGGAGCCATGATCGGTCGGGTCGTCGCTGACACCGCAATCGCGCTGCCACCCAGCAAGGTAATAGTTGGCGGGGAACTGGCGGAGACCGGAGATGTCTTCCTTTCTCCAATTCGAGAAGCCCTCGCTAGTCGCCCTCTCTTGACGGGCGCGGTCGAGGTGGAACCGAGTGCCCTCGGCCCAGATGTCGAACTCTACGGGGCGATGCTCTTGGCCGGTCAAGAAGTTGAAATGAACATAGGGACCGGGGGCGGCAACGACGCAACCCTCACAGATGAAACGAACGGAGTCGGCAAGTGAGTACACCAACACTCCTTACACTCAGGCACGTTTCCAAGAGCTTCGGGGCCGTAGAGGCCGTTTCCGATGTCTCTTTCGACGTACACGAGCACGAGATTGTGGCCCTAGTTGGCGACAACGCAGCAGGAAAGTCCACTATTGCGCGGATGATCTCCGGTGCATATGAGCCGACTTCGGGATCGATTCTTCTGGGCGGGGAGGAGGTCGCCATCGCTTCACCAAGGGAGGCCTTCGATCTGGGAATCGCGACCGTCTTTCAAGAGTTGGCGCTGTGCGAGAACCTGGACGTCACCTCGAACATTTTCCTGGGGCGTGAGGTATCGGGAGCCAATCGTCTCCTCGCGCAAAAAGAAATGGACGAACGCGCCCGTAGTTATGTGGACCAGCTAGGCGGAAGAATTCCTGACATAAGCGCACTTCTGTCTACGTTCTCCGGGGGACAGCGGCAGTGTGTGGCGATAGCAAGAACCCTGGTATCGAATCCGCGTCTTCTGGTACTCGACGAACCCACTGCCTCACTTTCGGTCACTCAAAGCGCCGAGGTGCTCGGGCACATCCAGAATCTGCGAGCCATGGGTAAAGGCGTCATCTTCATCAGTCACAATCTGCCAGACGTCCGAGCGATCGCCGATCGAATAATCGTGATGCGTCACGGACGAATCAATGGCCACTTCCGCGCGACCGACGCGACGTACGAGGAGATTATCGCCTCTATCACCGGTCTAACTCACGGCAGCTACTAGCACGCGACCTGCTGGTGAGCTCAACTGTCAGTGGTCCGTGTAAAACTTGAGGGGTGAGTGGACCAGTCGAAACACCAGCGATGACGGATCTGCCAGCCACGGCTGCAGAGACCTCGGCGGACCGACCGTGGCCTCTGCGCGTCTTCGCAGCGAAGCTGAAGACCCATATCGAGCGCGCGCCGGAGACCTGGGTTGAGGGCCAGGTCGTTCAGTACAAGCGCCGTGGGGCGACCCAAATGTCATTCTTCACTCTTCGCGACACAGATCAGGATGTCTCGATGGACGCGGCGACCTTCGCCGGAGTTTTGGATGGTGCGGGGCCAGGATTTGATGAGGGAGCACGCGTAATCGTCCGGGTGAAGCCATCGTTTTTTGAACGCAACGGACGAATGACCCTGAGGGCTCACGAGATCAGGCTTCAGGGACTCGGCTCACTGCTGGCACAGATAGAAAAGCTAAGGCAAAACCTCGCCGCCGAAGGGCTATTCAATGCAAATCGTAAGAGGCCGCTTCCGATGTTCCCCAGGCGCATCGGGCTGATCTGCGGCAGAGACGCCAAAGCCAAAGACGATGTCATAGTCAACGGACTGCTTCGTTGGGAGGCGGCAAGGTTTGAGGTCCGGGAGGTTCTGGTCCAAGGACCAAGCTCTGCCGGGCAGGTCAGCGAGGCCATCAGGGAGCTCGACGCCCATCCGGAGGTCGACGTGATTATCGTGGCCCGCGGCGGCGGGTCAACGGAGGATCTTCTTCCTTTCTCAGATGAAAAATTGGTTAGAACTGCGGCAGCGGCAACCACTCCGATAGTCTCAGCGATCGGGCATGAGGGAGATGCACCGCTACTTGACCTAGTTTCCGACTATCGAGCATCGACTCCCACAGACGCGGCCATGCACGTTACGCCGGATATTCAAGGTGAGAAGCAAGAGATCGCGGGGGCTCAGGGGGCAATGCGGGCGGCGGTCGCCAGAGTGATTGGCCGCGAGCGCGAGTTTCTTTCACTGATTTCCTCCAGGTCGGTTCTCCAGCGCCCCACGGCTGTAATAGACCAGCAAGTAGCTGGACTTGAGCAGGCCCAGCTACGAATGAACACCGCGGCCCGGCGGATGCTCGCAACCCAACGCGGCGATGTTGACCGGATGTCGGGGATGCTTCAAGCCCTTTCCCCACTGGGAACCTTAGAGCGCGGATACGCGATCATTCGGCTCCCAAACAAGACCGTAGTCCGAACGGTGGACCAGTTGTCGTCGGGGGCGCTGATCGAGGCAATGCTCTCTGAGGGGACATTCGTCGGTCAGGTCGTCGGAACCAATCAGGTCGGCAGTTTCATTAATCCAGAACAGCCGTAGTCGGCAAGGAAGCAAAGGTTGGAAATGGTCAGCAGCACTGAACCCGTAAATGGCGCAAGCCAGGAACTGATCGATCCTCAGACGATGAGCTATGAACAGGCTAAGGATGAGCTCCGACTGGTCGTGCAGACACTGGAATCCGGCTCAATACCGTTAGAGGAGACGCTAGAGTTGTGGCAGCGAGGCGAGTCCCTGGCAACTCGGTGCCGATCAATCCTTGAGGCCGCTTCCGCCAAGATCGAAGAGATAACCGCGCAAGGTGGGAATCAAGTCACCACAGAGCGCGCAGAGTAAGAAGGGCAGCAAACATGCCAGATCAAGCCCGCTCCGTCCTCGTCATGGGTGAAGCACTAGTCGACCTGGTGATTGATCCACGCCAGAACACCAGCGAACCGGTTGCAGTTCCCGGCGGCTCCCCAGCCAACGTTGCAATCGCTATGAGCCGTCTCGGTTTGCGGGTTGATCTGGTGGCCTGGTTCGGCAAAGACCTCTATGGCGACATGATGCGTGGGCACTTGGAACAATCCAACGTGAACATTGCTCCCGGTACTGATCTAGCGCCGTTCACTCCGACCGCTGAAGCTCACCTTGATCAAAACGGCGCGGCCACCTACACCTTCAACCTTGAATGGGATCCGCCCGCCCCCATTAACATTCCTGCCAGTGCGGCAGTGGTTCACACCGGTTCTATCGGGGCTGTTCTTCAGCCGGGAACCGAAGCTGTGCTGGATGCGTTCATTCGTGCACGTGGCCAAGCGCTGACCACTTACGATCCCAATGCCCGACCCAGTCTTATGGGCGATGTCGAGGTAGCCCGCCCGATCATTGAATCGTTCGCCGCAAACAGCGACGTGGTGAAGGTATCTGATGAAGACTTGGCCTGGCTGTACCCTGGGGTCTCCCCTATTGACGCGGCGCGCGCCTGGACTGAACGGTTCCAGGTTCCCCTCGTCGTTGTTACCCGCGGAAAAGAAGGACCGATAGCTTGGACCAGTTCCGGGGTTGAGGTCTCGGTTACCCCGGCCAAAGTGAAAGTGGTCGATACGGTTGGAGCCGGCGACACCTTCATGGGCGGACTGATTGAGGCTCTTTGGCGTCGGGGACTTGTGGGTTCTGGCGCAGGTGAAGCCATTGCCCTGCTCTCTGAGGACCAACTAAGGGAGATCGTTGAAGATGCCAGCCGCATGGCGGACATCGTCGTACAACGTAGGGGAGCCAATCCGCCTTGGGCGCACGAAATCGGGCGGTAACGCTACTTACCCAGTCGTCGCTCTCGTTGCGCATATGACCTGAGCGCCCGCAGAAAATCTACCTTGCGGAAGTCTGGCCAGTAGGTGTCGCAGAAGTAGTACTCGGAGTGCGTCGACTGCCACATCATGAAACCCGATAGCCTCTGCTCGCCAGAAGTTCTGATTATTAGGTCTGGATCGGGTTGTCCCTTGGTGTAGAGGTGGGCAGTGATGTCCTCGTCCGTAAGCGAAGAAGCCACCTGCTGCACACTGCGTCCCTCATCAGCCGCCTCCTGAAGCAGTGAACGCACCGCGTCTACCAGTTCTCGACGACCGCCGTATCCAACAGCAACATTCACCTGCATCGCACCTACGAGGTCCTGGGTCTTTTGGGCTGAGGCCCTTACTCGCGAAACGAACTCCTCAGGGAACAAACTCATGTCTCCCACGATGTTGATCCGGTACTTCTGCTCTGCCGCCAAGCCATCAACAGTGTCCGCAATTATTTCGATTAGCTGGGAGATCTCGGCAACATCGCGAGACATGTTGTCCGTGGAGAGCATCCAGAGGGTGACGACCTTTACGTCTACCTCTTGTGCCCAGGTTAGGAATTCTAGGACCTTAGAGGCTCCAACTCGATGTCCCTCGGTCGCGTCGGCTGCCTGCGCCTTAGCCCATCTGCGATTTCCGTCAAGAATGACGCCGATATGCAACGGCATTCGTTCGCGAGGCAGGGAGTGCGCCAGCCGGTACTCGTAAACCTCGTAAAGCAAGTTAGCTGCCAAAACCCACCTCCCTATGTGGTGAAAAGACTACCTGGGAATCGGGTTGCAGCCATATCTTTCGGACTTCGTGGTTCGTCCATGCGTGTACCGTTGAATCTGGAAAGGAGAGTCATGCCAATTGCTTCCAGGAAACCGATCGAATGGGTGCCCTCAAGTCCGGTAGATATCAAACCAAAGCTCAGGGGTTGGATTCACGGAATCGCTGCACCCCTGTCGTTGGCTGCCTCCATTGTTCTTGTAGTCTTGGCTCCAACTGCGGGTCTTAAGTGGGCTAGCGCTGTCTATCTTGCGGCCTCACTGATCCTGTTTGGAGTCTCCGCCGCCTACCACCTCTTTTACTGGAGGCCCCCAATTGGCAAGATTCTTCAACGGTTGGATCACGCCAACATCTTCCTGTTGATAGCTGGAACCTACACCCCGATCACCGTTGCCCTGTTGGAGGGAACTTCGCGGGTGGTTCTGCTTTCAATCGTGTGGATCGGCGCAGTCGCCGGAATCTTCGTCAGCGTGTTCTGGCCGAGTGCACCCAGGTGGTTGAGCACCCTCATCTACGTGGTTCTAGGATGGACTGCGATCTGGTTCCTGCCCGCACTGTGGCGATCAGGAGGACCCGCGGTCGTCATCCTCATCATCGCCGGCGGCGTCCTGTACACAGTCGGTGCGTTGGTCTACGCGAAGAAGAAGCCTAACCTGTCTCCAAAATGGTTTGGCTTCCACGAACTGTTCCACACCTTTACGGTGCTTGCCTGGGCCTGCCAGTGCGTCGCAGCGTATCTAGCGGTTCTGGGTCAGGGCTGAGGCCACCCAAGTATTGGATGGTGCCGGGCGTCGGTGGTGGCTAGTACAATCGCCCCATGACTGAAAAGACCTGGCTCACACAATCGCAGTATGATCTTCTTTCTTCTGAACTTGAGGAGCGTTCGAAGGTTCGGCGCCCCGAGATCGCCCGGCTAATCGACGCTGCCAGGCAAGAAGGTGACCTGAGTGAGAACGGTGGTTACCAGGCTGCCCGCGAAGAACAGTCAATGAATGAGACGCGAATTCTTCAGCTAGAGGATCTTCTCAAAGACGCGGAGGTCGGCGAGACCCCGGAGGACGACGGCATTGTTGAACCGGGTATGGTGATCGTCGCTGAGATTGCCGGTGACCGTGAAGAGTTCCTGCTTGGCGCACGCGACGCGGGCGAAGGTTTAGGAATCAGCGTCTATTCGCCAACTGCTCCCCTCGGCAAGGCGATTCTCGGCGCTCGCGAGGGTGACACTCTCACCTACAAGACACCCGCTGGGAAGTCGCTCAAGGTGAAGATTATTTCGGCCAAGCCATACAAGGGCTGACACAACGAACCGAACTTCTTCTGGTTTGCCAATCAGAAGGGGAGCCGCCACGCCGTCAAAGTCGGCGAAATTGACCCCGTTGTGATTGGGATTCGGACGAGGGTGGGACGTTCAGTCTTCGTCGGTGTCCTGGACATCCCAAGACACGTCAATCTGTGATTGCTCCGCCTCGACATCCGCGGTGAACGAACCCGGACTTGCAAGCACGTGTCCCTTTTCTTCCGCCCGCGCCTGGGCTTTGGCTCGGACCTTACTCGCGACCTTTGTCGCGTCCTTCCCTCCCTTGCCCGAGACGCGGTATGAGTAGCGAATCTGCCGGTCCAGGGAGCCCGGTGGCCCCCCGGGCCGGTCTGGATTATCGCTCAGTCCCGGATACGGATCATGCCCGTGAAGGTAAAGCATGACAACGTTAACCACCGCCAGGATCGGAACCGCGAACACCGCTCCGGCTATTCCAGCCACTGTGCCACCGGCTGAAACCGCGAGCAGAACCGCTACCGGATGCAGCGACACAGCATTGGCCATGAGCCAAGGTTGCAACACGTTACTCTCAAGCTGCTGAACCAACAAAACAACCAAAAGCATAATGATGCCGGCGTTCAGTCCGTTATTTACAAGCGCAACCAGGACGGCAATACCACCGGAGATGAACGCACCCACAATGGGAATGAATGAGAAGAGGAACACCAGGACCATGATTGGTATGGCCAGTGGAACTCCAAGCAAGATGGCACCTAGACCAATTCCAACCGCGTCAATCCCGGCGACTTTGGCCTGTGTCCGGACGTACTCTCCGAGCGTGATCCATGCCCTGATTCCCGCCTCGTCCGCCGGTGTCCGCCAGCTTTGCGGCAGTGACCGAATCCCAACGACCCACATCGAGCGCCCATCGCGCATTATGAAGAACAGTGTGAACAGCATGATCACTGTCCCGGTTGCAATTGAAACTGTCGTTGAGGCGAACGATAAGGCGCCCGAAGCGATTATTGCGCCATAGCGACTAAGCAAAGTAGAGATGCTGCCCTGCAGATCGGACAACCATCCTTGTAGCGCCTCTGACTCCTCTGCCCATGGACCGTTGGCCACCCAGTCGAGGAGCGCAGTGAGTCCCGAAATTGACTGTTCAACGATCAAAGGTAGCTGTTCAATAACCTGCGTTACGGCGACGGTTAACAGCACGACGACAATGACCAATCCCGTGATCAGTCCAACGGCGGCAGCTCCGGTTCGACCCATGTGCCACTTCGTGCGAAGAAAAGCCACTAGCGGTGCGAGCATTGCCGCGAAAAGGATCGCCACCAAGACCGCGACTGCAAGCATACTGACGTATGACAGCAAGTAGATGGCCAGAGCGATCGCGATGACGATGACCACAAATCTCCACGACCACGCCGCAGCGATTTTTACCGGACGGGTAACGGCCCGGTCCTCTGTTGTCCCGCTGCCGCGGCGATGCGTCGACCCGCGAACCTCCCGGCTCGATGTGGGCGCGTCCCCTGGGTTTGCTCCGCTCGGCACCTCAAGGCCATCTGGACCAAAAGATTCAGTCTCAGCATCATTCATGTGAACCCGCGTTCATTGTCGTGTTTGACCGCATGTGCCAAACTGCCTAGGGACAATGGTCGCATACCGGACCACCCAAATTGGAGGCACGCCGAAAGGTTGAACACTATGGCTAGCTCAACGAATCCACCTGGACCGGACCCGCATCCAGTGCTACACACCCCTCTGGACCTTCCGGAATCCGAGAACGCAGAGATCATCTATCTTGCCGCCGGGTGTTTCTGGGGAGTCGAGCGCATCTTCTGGCAGCTTCCCGGCGTTCTGGCGACTGCAGTTGGATACATGGGCGGAACGGCGAGCAATCCCTCGTACGTCCAGGTTTGCACGGGAACTACCGGACACGCGGAAACCGTGAGGGTCGTGTATGACCCAGGTGCTGTCTCCTCGTACGAGGTACTTGCCACCTTCTTTGAGAATCACGATCCCACAACTAGGGACCGACAGGGAGGCGACGTGGGTACTCAGTACCGCTCGGCGGTGTGGACGACGAACGAGGAGCAGTACGAGGTCGCGGCCGCCGTGCGGGACGCGTATCAGCTGGTATTACGAGAACGAGGATTTGGTCAGATCACCACGGAAATCCACAGGCCACCCGCACCGGCCTTCTACTACGCGGAGGAGTACCACCAAGCGTACCTGTACAAGAACCCGAATGGGTACTGTAACCACGGATTCAACGGGGTGGGGTGCCCTAGGAGCCTGGAGTAACTCTCGGGACGCGGAGCAGCTCCGACCCCTAGCCCGGTCATTTCCTCTCGTTGTACAGGCTTCTTGCTGCGTCGATGAGGACGGCGACGAAGATCATCAGGCCACCGGCCAACGTAACGAACGTCGACTTGATTCCGAGAATTGCAAGGCCCACTTGGATGACGGTGAGCAGAAGCGTGCCCGCCAGGACTCCGATTATGTTGCCTTTGCCGCCAGTCAGACTTATGCCTCCGATGACCGCCGCAGCGATTACCTGCATTTCATACTGGGCTCCCATGGAAGCAGTCACGGCTCCCATGTAACCGGAGAGAAGCCAGCCAGCCAATGCTGATAGGACGCCCGAAACGACATAGGCCCAGATCTTTACCTTGTTAACAGGAATACCAGAGACGTATGCAGCAGTCTGGTTGCCACCAATTGCAAACAACGCTCGACCGAATCTGGTTCTTGTCCATATGAAGTGGAAGAGGGCGAACACCGCAATCATGACTAGTGGCATGAGGGGAATGCCGAGTATGCGGCCCTGGCTCACAAACTTGTACGACTCGGGCAGATTCGTGATGGAGGTGCCGCCAGTGATTGCAAGCACCGCACCAAGCAGAACCATGTTCATTGCGAGCGTCGTTATTAGGGCGTTGGCCTTGAGCTGCGTGACAATCACGCCGTTGAGCAAGCCGACAAGCGAACCAACCAGTAAGATCACGACGATTGAGAGGAGAACCGGCAGGCCCGCCTTCATCACCAGGGCGCCTATCAGAGCAGAGAAACCTGCCGTTCCCACCGTGGAAAGGTTGATGTCACCCAGGATGATGATCATCGAGATGGCAACGGCCAGAATCCCCAGGACCGATGCCTGAACAAGGATGTTTGTGAGGATACCAACCGAGTAGAAGGACGGCTTGAATAGTCCCATTATGACTATCGCTAGGACCAGAAGAATCCATACCGCCTGGTTCATACAGAAGTCGAGAATCTTCCCAACTGTACTTCTTGATTCCATTTCTATTCTTCCTTCCCCTGATCCCTGAGCCGAACAAGGTCATCCACCGTTAGCTGTTTGTTGTCGACAGTTGCGGTAACCTTGCCGCAGTCGAAAAAGACGAGACGATCCGCAACCCGAACCAGTTCCTCGTAGTCGTTCGTCAGATATATGACGCTCATGCCCTTTTCGGTCTCATCCAGGACGGTTCCGATGACCTCTTCTCGACTCTGGATATCGATTCCGACTGTCGGTTCATCAAGGATTAAGATGCGCGGTGTCGTCGCCATTAGGCGCGCTATCAGCACTTTCTGCTGATTACCTCCGGAAAGGCTGGATATTGGGTGGTCGATAGTTTCGCACTTGATATTTAGGATTTTGCGGAACTCTTCTGCCATCAGTCGCTGTTCCGCGAGTCGAACAACGCCAAACTTGGCCTTTAACCGTCCCAAATAAGACGAAACGCCAATGTTTCCCTTGACGTCAAAGGTGGGCATCAGGCCTTCCCTCTGCCGATCAAATGAGATGTATCCGATGCCCGAGGCTATCGCCTCTACTGGACTATCCAACGCCACCGGACTTCCGTCTATCTCTACCAACCCTGAAGTTATCGGTTCAAGTCCGAATAGAGCTCGGCAAAACTCCCGCGCACCCGATCCCGGGAAGCCAATGACACCAAGCACTTCTCCGGGTCGAACCTCGATGCTCACTCCATCTAGCCCGGGCGCCACGACACTGTCTAGCGAGAGCAAGGGCGTTTCTTCCAGGACTCTGTCTGTCCGGCGGTGAGTCAACTTGACCGAGGTTCCCGCCACTAACTTCCCGATGGCCTCTTCTGAAGATGAATCTTCCTCCGCCACAGGAAAAGCGAGTCCGTCCCGCAACACAGTAATCGAGTCGGACAACTCGATGACCTCTCCCAGATAGTGAGAGATGAAGATGAACGCTGTGCCTTTCGCCTGTAGCTCTCGGACGAACGTAAACAGTTCCTCTCGCTCCTTGGTCGTCAGAGCAGTGGTCGGTTCGTCGAGGATGATGAGTTTCGCCCCCGAATAGATCGCCCGGATTATGTTGAGCTTTCTCGCGGCTATGGAGCTCAATTCCGCCACCCGCGTCTTCGGGTCAACGTCGAGTCCGTAAGTCGCGAGTTGTTCCGTCGCGACCTCGTTTACTGTCTTCCAGTCAATAGCTCCATTTTTCAGAGGCAGGTTTCCAACAAAGATGTTCTCCGCAACCGAAAGCTCCGGAAACGAGTTTTCGTGCTGAGGAACCAGTTGGATACCTGCTTCTTGGCGTTGAAAGATGTTGGCATCCGCTATGTCATGGCCGTCAAATCTCACCACACCCGATGAAGGCGGGTAGATTCCTGCGACCACATTGACCAGCGTTGATTTTCCCGCACCGTTGCGTCCCAGCAGGGAGTGAATCTCTCCGCGATTAACACGAAGATTTACGTCTGACAGAGCCTTCGTGGCTCCAAATACCTTTGATACTCCATCTATTTCTAGAAGAGGACCTAAGTCGTTCTCCACCGTTTCATCCTTACGTAGGGTGGTGCTGGCGCACTGGTTGTCCACCAGCACCACTGTTTGCCTACTTGCCTGCGTTGCCCCAGATCAGGGGGTTGTCGACCTCGTCCGCAGTGACGACGATAGGAGCCAGGAATACGGTCGGCCCGAACTCAGTTTCCGAGAAGGTCACTTCTTCGTTAAGGTATGCCCCCTTAGGAGTGAACATTCCTGAAGTGGGAACCGGAGTGCCCTTCAACGTGTACTCCGCGAGAATCTCTGTCGCGATGCCGCCAACGCCGTAAATATCAATAACTACCTCCGCGTCAACGTATCCCTCTCTTATGAAGTCGAGGAGTTCGCCCATTCCATCGTGCGAGATGACGAAAACGTGCCCCTCCTCGCCAGTCTTGAACCAGGCATTGTTTGTGCGTAGGGCCTCAATAGCTCCAAGTGTCGAAGGGTCGGTCGGGGAGTTAACCAGATCAACCTGCTTACCCGAGGCCTTTGCGTCCGCAATAGCATTTGAAACACCAGACGTCGCCTTCTCCGGCGCTTGACTGTCCGCCAGTTTCACGACCTCAATGTCTGGATACTCCTCCATGATCTGATAGAAACCTTCTGCTCTATCCCTTGCAACCTGGGAAACCGGGTCACCCTCAATGTTCACCACCAGACCTTTGGCTTCGCCGTACCGTTCCGTAAGCAGTTTTACTGCTTCTTCCCCGGCTGCCCGCCCGGATTCGATGGAATCGAACAGCACTGAGACATCTGCCTTCGCATTATTCGCAGGGTTATCAATAACCGCGTACGGAATGCCCTTATCCGAGGCTCGCTTAAGCACATCAGACACCGAATCTGAGTCGTATGGGTTCACGACAATCGCGGTCGGATCCATGTTTTCGACGAGGTTCATCAGCTGTTCATTTTGCTTTCCTGCGTCTGCTTCAGCCACCATTACGTCCGCGTCAAATCCCAACAGATTCGCAGCGTTGACGACTCCGTCAGCCATCGCAACGTGAACAAGTTCAGTGGAGTTCTTAGTGGAGTACCAAATTGTTCCTCCAGTGGCCTCGGAGCTTCCGCTATCGCTGCTTTCTGGCGTACTGGGCGACGCGGCACTACTGCTACACGCAACCAAAGATGCCGACAAACCTACAGCCATGACCGATGCGAGAATCGCATGTTTCCTTTGCATTTCAGTCCTTCTTCCATCTTCATTGATCAGGTCCGGCGTGACTTCCCTGCCGCCGAACCTTCGATAACTCGGGGTGTCGAGGGTGACACAGGTTAGATTCTAACTGTTAAAAACATTCTGTCTAGATACGATATCACGTTGTTATAACTGTTGATTTCTAGCAAATTCTCTAGCTAGTATGTGCTTTCGAGGCCATTATTCAATGGTTGGCCCCATGAAGTTCTCCCATAACTAATACTTAGTTAGTAATATAAACAGCGTAGTTACTCGAAAAGGAGCCTCAACATGTACAGCATTCTCAGCAACAGTGCCGATCTACCCGTCACAGGCAAAGAGCAGGACATAGTCGAAGGAGACTGCATTATCTCGAAACAGCACCTGGTGGACGAATCGGGCATGTCTTTTGGGGTTTGGCAAGTCTCCCCGGGCATATTCAAGTCTTACTGGGAGGGGTGGGAAGCTTTCACGATCCTCTCCGGAAAGGGAACGCTCACCGACGATGCAGGAACAGTACACATTCTGGAACCCGGCGCCCTGATCGTTGTTCCACCCGATTCTCACGGCGTATGGGATGTACAGGAAACTCTTAGAAAGACCTGGGTCTTCCCTGCCAATAGTGTCGGTCGCTAGCCAGCACACCACGAGGAAGTGTCGTCCCGGCCCTGCTTTTCCGGGACGTCACTCCAAGAACTTAAGGAAGTCATCAATGGCCAGAGTATTGTTTGCCGGCGAGTCCGAGGTTGTCTACGAGATGCGGCAGAAGGGATTCGATACGCTCCACTCAACGGTTCGAACAGCAGAAGCCAGGAGAGTAATCGACGCCTTGGAGGCACGGGGTCACAGCGTGACCTGGCTAAACAGCGAAGAGGTTGGGGAGCGTTTTCCCTACACCCTTGAGGAACTCGATCTCTACGACGTAGTGATCCTTTCCGACGTTGGATCAAATACTTTTCTGATTCCAAGAGCCGTGCACGAGGGGTTCACTCGCCCGAATCGACTGCGACTACTACGCAATTGGGTTAGTCAAGGGGGGGCTCTTCTGATGTGCGGCGGTTGGCTCTCTTTCGCGGGAATGGGAGGAGCGGCAAACTACTCTCGCACCCCGATTGAAGAACTACTTCCGGTCAAAATACTTCCGTTCGATGACCGAGTCGAGGAGCCTGAGGGTACCTACGGATGCGTGGTGATGCCAGAACACCCGATAGTTGATGGTCTGCCCTCACGGTGGCCTCCCCTGCTTGGTTACAACTATGTTGAACCATCCGAGGGGGCAGACGTAGTCGTTCGCTCAGATATTGGGGATCCTCTTCTGGTGACGTGGGAGTATGGCGAAGGCCGGGCGGCGGCATGGACTTCCGACATTGCGCCACACTGGATCAGCAAAGAATTTGAGAGCTGGGAAGGCTATCCAGCACTCTTCAATAGGGCAGTCACCTGGCTTGCAGGGGAAAGCCTAGAATCAGAGACAGTACCTACAGCAGATTAACGGAGAGGGGCTACGGGTGGATGACATTGGGGCCTCGCCCGACCTAGGTCAGGCACAGAACACAACGCTGACCAAATCCCACAAGCCCGTAGCCACACACTTGCGTCCCCCCGCTGCGATACCTAGCAGTCTCAGAGCTTCTAATCTCTCACTCATAATGACCGAGATTGTTGCCTCCGGCGGAGGGATCAGCCGTTCTGAACTCGCCGCACGCACTGGTCTTACCCCCACCACTGTCTCCAGACTCGCCAATGAACTACTCGAAGCTGGAATGGTTTCCGAAGGGTCAACCGTGGTCGATGGCCGACCCGGCAGGCCCGGACGACCTCTTTATCCGGCCGCTCACGCCGCCGTTGGCATTGGCCTCGAGGTGAACGTGGATAAGATTTCGGGATGCGCGATAGACCTGTTAGGCAACGTTGTCTATGAGTTCTCTGAGCCTGTTGACGGTAGAGAGCAGCCGGAACAGGAAGTCTTGATCCAGCTAGGAAAACAAACGGCCGTGATGATAGATGCCCTATCGAGTCGCGGATTCTCCGAGATAAGTGCGATATACCTCGCTGTGCCTTCTATTGTCGGCAACGATCAGCAGACCGTTATTTATGCATCGAATCTCGAATGGAACAATGTGCGTCCCATCGAAATCTTGAAGGAGTACATTCCCGAGGAAATACCCTTCATTGTCGAGAATGACGCGAACCTTCAGGCGATTGCAAGCGCGTCAGCTCTTTCAGAATCGACCGATCTGCCAGACTCGTTTCTTTATGTCTTTGGTAACTACGGCGTGGGTGGAGCACTGGTCCAAGATGGACGAATCGCGCGCGGAGCAAATGGATGGTCGGGCGAGATCGGGCACATGGTGATCGACCCTAACGGTGAACGGTGCCATTGCTCAGCTTTGGGGTGTCTCGAGACATTCGCGGGAAGACAGGCCATGCTTGAAAAAGCTGGTTTACCCCTCGACAGCGACCTATCAGTTCTTCTTAAAGAGGCCCAAGAGGGAAATCCCTCGGCCGTGGGTGCGATCAAGCGGGCCGGATGGGCACTTGGGATTGCCTTGACGAATGCCGTGAACCTTCTGGACGTAAACCATGTGATTCTTGGCAACGGGCTCGGTCAACTCCTGCCGTGGATGAGGGACGAAATAGAACGCCAGTTGGACAACCGACTGCTGGGCCGGGATTCTAAGACTGTGAACATCGAAGGTTCCTTGGCCGGTCCAAATGCATCAGCCACCGGTGGAGCACTCGAAGCTCTTCAATCGCGAGTCTCTTCGCCGATGCCCTGACGTCCGACTAGAGTGGGCCAGGCCCTTTACTCTTGGCCCTTGATTCCCAGGATGTCGGTTACGAACACCAGGGTGTCGCCACCCTTGATGCCTGCCTGAGGGACACCTCGTGCGCCGTATCCCAGATCAGACGGAATCGAAAGCAGGACGCGGGAGCCGACCTTTTGGCCAACCAACCCGTCGTCCCAACCGCGGATGACCATACCGACGCCGATCTGGAAGTCGAGAGCAGCACCGCGGTCATAAGAGTTGTCGAAGACGGAGCCGTCCCATACCTGCCCCAGGTAGTTGCAGATAATCTCGTCGCCGGGTTCGACCTCGGGGCCAGAGCCCTGGACCAAGACCTCAACCTCAAGATCGGGAGAAGCTACAACTCCATCGAATGTTAGGGATGGCTTCTTGCCGTATTCCCCTGAGACGCTTACGCCTTCCATTGGTTCCCTCTCGAAGTATCAGTTGCGGTTTAGACGAGACAGCATGTTGAGCAACTCGACGTAGAGCCACACAACCGTCACCATAATGCCGAAGGCGCTAGACCAGGCATACTTCGCCGGGGCACCCATCTGCACTCCGATCTTCACCTGATCGAAGTCACCAATTAGGGACAGGGCTCCAATGAAGACTGCGAACAGGCTGACAAAGACCGCGAGCGGTATGCCGAAGATGCTCTGGTCGTAGACTCCAGCGACGGGAACACCCACCATGCCGAGCACCCAGATCAATAGCCTGGACACAATTAGGCCGATCAGCGAGATCAGGACGAACTTCTGCATCTTCGGGGAGTTCCGAACCTTGCCTGAGGAGAAGAGTGCGAGGGTCACGCCAAATACCGCAAAGGTTGCGATGACTGCTTGAATCACAACCCCGGGAGCGGAAGCGTTGACCACGTAGGACAGCGCGCCCAAAGCCATTCCCTCCAAGCCAGAGTAGAGAAGGACGAGTCCCGGTCGGATGGTCTTCGAGAAAATGTTGACCATTGCAACCACTAGGCCTGCAATGAGTCCGACGAGCATTAGCCCCATGCCAAGGGTGGGGTTGCTTGCCGCTATCATCCAACTGGCTGTAGCAACCACCATCAACACGCCCAGGCTGATCGCCGTCTTCACAATCACGTCGTCATAGGTCATACGCCCGGTATCGACAGCGTCGGCTGCGGGCGCCGCGTAGGACTGCTGAGCCCGTTGGAACGCCTGCTGGTCGTATGTCGGGTACGACTGTTGTTTGAGAGCCTCTGTGGTAGCGGTGGCCGTCCCGGCACCCCGCGTCGCATTGTCTTGAGACCACTGGCCTTCAAGCCGGTTAAAGACCGGGTTGCTCATGTCTCCTCCGTAAGGGGGTTGGTATCACGCACCCAACGTGGATGCGTCTGTAGTAAGCGTTTCACATCTGGGACTTCGGTCGCTACAGATTGCAAGCAATGCAACGTTCGCCAGTCGCGATACTCGGGGGGTTTACGCGACCCACACGCTCAACCCGGCCGGCAATTCTGCGGGGCGGAAAGTCCGGTTGGGACCCGGTAGTGACAGATCCGTCCTCACTTCGTACTCCGGGCAGCAGGGACGTTCGATTGTGCTTAGAGGAAAGAGAGCCTAGGTCGCCATCCACCTGAGGTCCGTCTTGGAAAAATAGCCGTTGTTGCCAGTGTCTCGGGGTCCGTTTTCGAAACATAGCCGATTCCGCCACTTCGACGCCCGGGATCCGCATGTTCTCGGTCCGAGGTTGGTGACTCAGGCTCTCTTTCCTAAGCAACACCCAACGAAGTGGCGGATGCGTGGCTCGTTCCGCGGGTTAGACAGCCACGGATGGTTGGGACTCAACGCCGTTCTGTTCGCGGCGGTCGCGGACCAATAGGGCGATGTAGACCAGGTCGAACAGTAGGCAGAGGATACCAACCACGAGGATGAAGCCGATTCCCTCAATGATTCCACCCTGGATCGTCGGGGCGAGCGTGCCGACACACTTAGCAATGGCGATGGTCAGACTCTGACCTCGAGACCCACCCCTGGCGTAGAACATCGCGATGAACAGGCCTGACATCAACAGGTTCTGCAGGAACGCGGAGTAGATGCCTCCCATGTGGCTGCCGAACTCTACATAGAACAGAATCTGGAGGGTGATGGAGGTACCCAACACCAGAACGGTCCAGATCCCAAAGTCTCGCTTCGACACTCGCGCCGCGAACTCTTTGTAACCAAACCTAATAAACGTGTAGAGAATGACGCAATCCGCCAGGGCCCAGACCAGATTCACCCAAGACTGAACATCTCCTCCCCCAGCGATACCCGTTATCGCGTAAAGCCACTCCCAAGCAAAATTGAGGCCAAGAGCCACAAACGGCATCGCATAAGTTCGCTGAGCAAAACCAATCCGGATCGACTCGATATAGACAATCGTCCACGCTAGACCGCTGAAAAGGATCAATATCGCTACTAGAGTACTCACTGAGCTCTCCTTCTTTGCATTTGAGTCAAGTTCAGGGCCACACGACCTCGGTCGCATCTTCGAGATACTCCCAGAGCCGGTCACCCGCCTTTTCATTGGTCGTGTAAGCGGGCGCATCAGCTATTGCGGTCGGCCCTTTGTAGCCATCGGGGCCGACGAACTCGCCGCCTCGGACCGCTGGATCGACAAGGGCGCGCACCGGCGCGTTGGCACCCTGTTCCTTGGTCTGACTGAATGGAGCTTGCAGGGTATCGATAATGCGCTGGCCTACCGCATCCTCGTTTACACCGGGGACGAACGGGCCCCTACCTGCCAGGGAATATCCCGGGTGTGCGATGACGCTGATCACCGGAGAGCCTGCGTCGGCTAGGCGGCGCTGCGCCTCGACCCCAACCATTGTGGTCGCCGCTTTGGAGTTTGCGTAGGCCTTCATTGGTGCGTATCCGGTGACCATCTCAGGATCCGTGAAGTCGTAATCTCCCTTAATTGCGGTTGAGCTGCCCATCCACACGAGCCGAGGTGATTCGCCAGTGAGTCGGGGCAGCAGTTTCCCCGCCAAGGTGAAGTGGCCAAGGATGTTGGTGGCGAACACTAGTTCATGGCTTTCTGGGGTAACGGTCCTTGTCTTGGGGGCCTTCACCAGGCCAGCGTTGAGCAGCAGACCATTGAGAGACGCTGCCTCGACGGCTTCAGCGGCCTTGATTGACGAGGCGACGCGACTGGTATCAATCCGCAAGCGTTGAACGCGGTCGGCGACATTCGGGTTCGCGGTGCGGATCGCGTTAACTGCTGCATCCAACCGTCCGGGGTTACGCGCAGCCATGATCACGGCGGCACCCGCCTGCAGCAGCTGTTCGGACGCGTGGTAGCCGATGCCACCGTTAGCCCCGGTTACCAGGTAGGTGCGACCTTGCAGATCGCCGATATGTCTTGGGTTCCATGTGGTGTCAGTCATTTGCGTCGGGTTCTGCTAGAGGGCTTGGGTGAGTGGGAGGACACGGCTGGAAATGCGGACGGTAGGACCAAGAAGACCGCCGAAGAATGTCGGGTCAACTGTCAGCGTCTCTTCGCCGAACTTCTAGATTTGGACGGACAGGTTTGTGAGTCAGGGGTGACGGCGACGGCAGCGAGGATGCCGCCAATGTCATCAGGGACTAGCGGGCGCCCGGAGGCTCCCTCGGTGAGGCTTAATCCAAGCATCAGCGACAGCACGCTCCTGGCCGGGTCGGGCTCAGTTGTCCAGGCAAGGAAGAACTCATTAAGCGCATCCAGAAGCCGTCTCGCTGCAGGCTGCAACCTTGGTTCCCGAGTGGCGGCGACCAGCAGCTCGAGACTTGCGGCGACCGTGGGCCGCATCGTTCCGTCATCGCCGCGGACAACGAGGTTCCAAGCATCAGGCAGAGTGATCTCCCCCTGCTCCGCAGATTGCTTGAGATCGCTTAGCTGGGCTACGGATTCCTGGATCAGGTGGTCGAATGCCGCGTCGAAGAGGTCATCAAGAGTTGCGAAGTGATAGGTAACCGAGGCGAGCGATACACCAGCGCGCTTTGCGACTCTGCGCTGCGTGGTCCCGGCAAGCCCTTGCTCGGCGATCTGGGCAACGGCAGCTGCCGCGATTACGGTGCTGGTGCGCTGCCCGTCAGAGCGGAGGCTGCGCTCCTTAGGTGCAGAGTCATCTGCTCCTCGTCGTCCGCTGACCATCAAATCGCCGCCCCCATCCAGTCCGTACTATCGTACAGAGTCTATCGGATGGACGAGGAAGAGCACAGCCAGCGATGTGACTCAGCGACAGTTCACCTGTTCGACCTCGTGGGGAAGCCCTCGGGCGCACTTCAGGAATCGCTAGATTCCTGGGAGGTCGATATTGCCGGAGGCACCAGCATCGGGGTCTTGCGCCGTGAAGGCCGGGCGGTGGCGATGGCTAAGTTCAAGGAACCCGGCGATGCACCGTGGTGCCCCCGGTCGGACTCGAACCGACACTGTGCTGATTTTAAGTCAGCTGCCTCTGCCATTGGGCTACGGGGGCGATGCGCCAATCAATGCTACCAATTCTCGGACTTATTCTTGCCAGCCGAGGAGCCAGTTTGCCTGTGGCCTTTCGGTCACTGGCCTCTCCGAAGCTGGCACACTTCGCAAAATCCACTCAGAAGCTTGCGCAGAAAGACAGGGACACTAGCCGACTAGAGACAATGCCAATCCGTCCAGGATGTCGTGCTCCGAGATGACGACCGGGAATCCTGAGGTTCCTGGAGCTTGCTCATCAAGCACTCCGAATCGATTGAGGATTCGCTCCCAGATCAGCGCTCCACCGCCGATCACATCAGCTCGACCTGGCGGCATGAAGCCGAGGGCCGCCTTATCCTCAACGCTGGCCGACACCAAGAAGTTCACCGCATCAGCCCACTGCTCCGCGGTTGGGGTGATCCCATGAGTCATTACAGGGTCATATTCCTCGACGCCGGCAACCAACGCACCTATCGACGTCACAGTTCCTGCAACACCCACCAGGCTGCGGGCACGGGAGAAGTCAACTGACTCTTCGGCCTCATCAAGCTTCTGATCAATCCAGGCGCGTGCCTGCGCGAGCTTCTCCTCGGTCCACGGTTCCCCACCGAAACGCTCAGAAACTCGGACCGATCCCATGTCCATCGACACCGACTGAAGCACCCGGTCGGACCCCAGAACGAACTCTGTGGAGCCTCCACCGATGTCGGTCAGCAAGTATGGGCCTTCAATGGTCGTTGGCATCGCCGAAAGGGCACCGAGAAACGACAGTTCAGCCTCTTCATTTCCCGTCAGTACCTGCGGTTGCAATCCCGTGATTTCCTTGATTGGGACCAGGAACTCGTTCCGATTGGCAGCGTCACGACTGGCAGAGGTGGTCACGAAACGACCGGCTTCAACCCCAGCTTCTTGAATCTGAGCAGCATAATCTCGGGCGGCATTCAGGGTTCGCTCAATCGCCTCCAGGTCCAGCACACCGGTGCGATCCACTCCCTGACCTAGCCGGGTAATCACCATTTCACGCGCGACGTCGCGGATTCCGCCCTCGGTAGCGTCGGCAATCAGTAAACGAATGGAGTTGGTGCCGCAGTCGATTGCCGCGACCCTCTTACTCTGACTCAACTAGCTTCCCCGTTCGTCTTACACCGGCATTCATCCGCAGACCAGATACCGCGCTGCCTAAGTTCTTCAAGTGCCATGTCACCGATGGGATTCACGCCCGGTCCCGCAGCCAAAGAATGCCCCACAAGCGCGTGAAGACACTTGACGCGACCTGGCATTCCTCCCGCAGAGATCCCAGCGATCTCCTCGACCTCTCCGAGTTCGCTACGACGACGCAGGTAGTCTTCGTGCGCGTCGGCATACCTGCGAGCAAGTCCCGAATCATCCGCCAACATTTGGTTGTAGCTCACCATCAGATGTTCCGCCTCCAACGTCGAACAACCTGCCGTCAGAACTGGGCTGGTTAGGTAGAAGGTCGTCGGGAACGGCGTGCCATCCGGCAGACGAGGAGCAGTGGTAACAACTAATGGACGCCCACACTTGCAGCGCGCGGCGACACCGACAACGCCGCGCGGTTCACGGCCCAAATCCTCGATAACCTGACGGCGGTCAGAGTCGCGCCAACCGTCCTTGATCTCGTCACTCACGCGCCAGCGTCCTCGTCCTCAGTTGCCTTCTTGGGGTCGAATGTCGGCACCAAACTCCCGAGCTCACTGGAAGACCCCGGCTGGTCTGCCTCAATCATCGACTGAAGGATTGTACTGGTCCACGGACGAACAGGACTATTGACGCTCAGCGAGGCCTCATCCTCGCCTGACTGAGCAGTCTCCGGCAACCCCACCACGTTGTACTGCACCTCGCCCGGCCAGACATAGCCGAGCCGCGTCTTCGCCTCGTTCGCAACAAAGTTGTCGTTGTCCCACGCGGCGATGCTGTCCTGAAGTTCCTGATGGCGCAAATTGGCGGCGTCTAACTCAGCCCTGACCGCGCGATACTCCTGCTCCTGCTGGTACCACTGCATCCCGATAGGGATCAGGTTGAGCCCCACCATCCCGAGCACCACCGCCACGGAGATCATCCGGACGGAAGCGGACAGACCGCCAAAACTCAGCTTCTTCTTCGTCTTCTGCTCCGACTTAGCTGTCACCGGAGATGCGGCCACACGAGCGGGCCTGGTTGTGGACAAAGGATTACGAGGAGAGACGGGCTTGCGTGCCTCACCCGATGACGGACGGGGTGGGTTCCCCGCCTTCGCCGCCGTGAGATGATCCGTCGCGGGTCTTGGCGCCCTGCTTGGAGTCGCGTTTGCGACAGGCTCTGCCGGTACGCCAATTCCACTGTGCCGACGAGGGCGCTGCGGCGCGTCGGGTCTTCGGGGCGTACTCATGATCCAAGCTTGCTCCATAGAAACAGAATTCTCGAACCTGCCACGCCCACGTTCTCCCGTGATGAACGTGGCAGAGAAGAAGATAGGCCGCCTCGCCCAAAGAGCGAAGCGGCCTATTCGACCAAACGAAGTTTAGTTAGAACGACGCACGGGGGAACGAGCTACGACCTGCGTAGACAGCATCCTCACCCAGGGCTTCCTCGATGCGCAGAAGCTGGTTGTACTTCTCAACGCGCTCGGAGCGGGCCGGAGCACCGGTCTTGATCTGGCCAGAGTTGGTCGCAACTGCCAGGTCAGCAATGGTGGTGTCACCGGTCTCACCGGAGCGGTGCGAGGTCATGGTGCGGTAGCCAGCGCGGTGCGCCGCCTCGATCGCATCCAGGGTCTCGGTGAGGGTACCGATCTGGTTCACCTTGACCAGCAGTGCGTTAGCAATTCCCTCCTTGATGCCGCGCTCAAGGCGTTCAGGGTTGGTTACGAACAGGTCGTCACCAACAAGCTGGACACGGTCACCGATGGCGTCGGTCAGCTTCTTCCAGGCATCCCACTCGTCTTCCGACAACGGATCCTCGATGGAGACCAGCGGGTAGTCGGTGATCAGCTTCTCGTAGTACTGGATCATGTAGTCGGTCGAGCGTGGCTCGCCCTCAAACATGTACGCGCCATCCTTGAAGAACTCGGAGGAGGCAACGTCCAGAGCAAGAGCAACGTCCTTGCCGGGCTCGTAGCCAGCGCGCTTGATGGCCTCGACGATCAGGTCCAGAGCAGCCTGGTTCGACTCTAGGCTGGGAGCGAAGCCGCCCTCGTCACCAAGACCGGTGGACAGGCCACGCTCTTTGATTACGCCCTTGAGGGTGTGGTAAACCTCTGCACCCATACGTAGCGCCTCACGGAAGCTCTCAGCACCAATCGGAGCGATCATGAACTCCTGAATGTCCACGTTGGTGTCGGCGTGCGAACCACCATTGAGGATGTTCATCATCGGAACGGGCAGAACGTGTGCGTTCGGACCGCCAATGTACTCGTAGAGGGGAAGCTCTGCGGAAGCGGCAGCAGCCTTCGCAACAGCAAGGGAGACGCCGAGGATGGCGTTTGCTCCAATGTTGCCCTTGTTCGGGGTTCCGTCAAGCTCAAGCATGACGCGGTCAACTGCCCTCTGGTCAGCTGCATCCAGGCCAATAACCTCAGGAGCAAGAACTTCCTCAACCGCGTTTACCGCGTCCAGAACGCCCTTACCCTGGTAGCGATCCTTGTCGCCGTCGCGACGCTCAACCGCTTCAAATGCTCCGGTTGATGCACCTGAGGGAACGTCCGCGCGCTCTACAACTCCATCCTCAAGAGCTATCTCGACCTCAACGGTCGGGTTACCCCTTGAATCCAGAATCTCGCGTGCGACGATTTCTTCGATCATTGCCACGTTGTTACTCCTTGATTGGTTGTGGTGTTTACAAGTTCTACTTTGTTACAGGGAGCCCGCCACGAAGGCGTCCCCCAAAGGTGCCAGAGGCATTACCTGACCTCCGGGCTGAATTTCATAGCCGTATCTGGGATTCAACTTGACCGGAACCGCCACGGCAAGATCAGCGAAATCCTGGGCAACTCCCATTTGATCTGCCTGCATCACCAGAGCGGACGGGCGAAGAATCCACTTGCCTCCATCCGATAGGTCTGCCGCCGTCATGTCGAACCCCTCGGCCGCAAGCATTTCATCTACCGCAGAATCCAGCGTCTCATCGCTGATGTCCAGACCCAGTTCCTCAGCGGCATCGGCATACGCCATACCCTGGCTTAGGACAACGACCATGTTTGCACGCGCGACATCCTGGCCGGTCATCTCCTGCCAGTCGTTAATCGCGTCTGTCACCAAGGTTTCGCTGATCTGGTTGTCTCCGACTATCGCAGCGGCACCGGGATTGCCGGAAGTCTTGCCACATCCACCAACACCAAGACTCAGAACAACCACTGCAGAAATGGCCGCAACTCGTGACGCAAATGAGAAACGCTTGGTACGGGACACACGGACTCCTTGGGTTCGTTCAAGACCACCGTCTATTCTACGCCAGTTCCGGCCATGATCGCCTGGGTCTTTAGGTCAGCTTGCGCCGAGGCGGCCGGTCATCGGTTACCTCCACGCGCGGGGGCCGAGGAGCCCTTCTCTTCGCCGCCCTGCTTTGGAAGTCCTCGATTGACTCCGGCTCATCGTCTGATTCCTGTTTCTGCTGATGAGGGGTTCTTTCCACCGCTCTCCTCGCGGGCGGGGACGAGGGAGAAGACACCGTCGCAGAGTCCTGCGATCTCGCGCCGGACTCACTGGCCGAGGGATTGAGAGACAGCGCACCATCCAGCAGATCGTTCACCCACTTGAGCAATGCCCTATCTGTTGGAGCCTGCTCCCCCATTCGTCGGGAGCGCGAAAGAGGAACTAGTACCTGCCTCACCGCAGGCTTCACAACCGCCCCCGGGAACAGTCTCTGCAGCCGCATTGCCTGCGACTCTTTCAACTGAATCGGCGCGATCCGAACATAGTTGCCCTGTGTGATCAGCTCTTCGATTCCGCTTTCCCTCAGCCTTTCCCGCAGACGTGCCAGTTCCAAGAGCAGATCCACCTCGTCCGGGATCGGGCCAAACCTGTCGGAGAGTTCGCTTCGCAACTCGGCTTCCTGTTCGGGCGAGGTCACCGCCGCAATTCGGCCGTAGGTCTCCAGCCGTAGCCTTTCACCGGAGACGTAATCCTCGGGCAGGTGTGCGTCGACAGCCAGTTCGACGCGAACGTCCACCTTGTCCTGAACCTTGTCCCCCCGGAATGCCGCGACCGCTTCGGAGACCATCCGAATATAGAGGTCGAAACCGACGCCCTCAATGTGACCGGACTGCGCACCGCCCAGGAGGTTACCGGCACCGCGAATCTCCAGGTCCTTCTGCGCCACAGCAAGCCCCGAACCCAGGTCAGTGTTTGAAGCAATGGTTCGCAGTCGCTCTAGAGCCGTTTCCGAAAGTGTCTTGTCTGGCTGATAGAAGAAGTAGGCGTAGGCCCGCTCCCTTCCTCGCCCAACTCGCCCGCGAAGCTGATGAAGCTGTGATAGGCCAAAGGCATCCGCGCGGTCCACTATGAGCGTGTTTGCGTTCGAGATATCCAGGCCGGTCTCGATGATCGTCGTCGAAACCAGCACGTCAAACTCGTGATTCCAGAAGTCGAGGATCACTCGTTCCAGTTCCGCCTCGGACAACTTCCCATGAGCAACACGAACTCGCGCCTCGGGAACCAGTTCCTGGACGTGTGCGGCGACCCGGTTGATGGACTCTACTCGGTTGTGAACGTAGAAAACCTGGCCCTCGCGCAGAAGCTCGCGCCTGATTGCGGCGGCGACCTGCTGGTCTTGATAGGCGCCGACGTACGTCAAGACGGGTTGGCGCTCTTCCGGAGGCGTCTGGAGAACCGACATCTCCCGGATTCCAGCAACCGCCATTTCGAGGGTACGAGGGATGGGGGTTGCCGACATCGAGAGAACGTCAACGTCGGTTCGCAGTGCCTTAAGGGTCTCTTTGTGCTCAACTCCGAACCGCTGTTCCTCGTCCACCACCACCAGTCCCAGGTCCTTAAACTCCACCGCACCGGTGAGCAGGGTATGGGTGCCGATGACAACATCAACGGTCCCGTTTCGCAGCCCCTCCTTCACCTCTTCCGCCTCCTTCCTCGAAGAGAAGCGAGAGAGCGTCGCCACCCTGATGGGAAACCCGGCGTAGCGCTCGGAGAAAGTCTCGTGGTGCTGCTGCGCCAGGAGTGTGGTGGGGACGAGGATCGCAACCTGCTTGCCGTCCTGAACCGCCTTAAAGGCGGCTCGAACTGCGATCTCAGTCTTGCCGTAGCCAACATCTCCGGTAAGCAGGCGGTCCATCGGCACGGGACGCTCCATGTCAGCCTTGACCTCGTCAACCGTCGCGAGCTGGTCAGGGGTCTCAACAAACTCGAAGGCGTCCTCAAGTTCTCGCTGCCACGGGGTGTCCGGGGAGAACGCGTAGCCAGCAGTTGCGGTTCGCGCGGCGTAGAGGCGGACCAGTTCCGCCGCAATCTCCCGGACTGCTGCCCTGGCCTTCTGCTTGGTCTTCGCCCAGTCGGCTCCGCCCATTCGAGACAATCGCGGCACATCCGATCCGCTGTACCGCGAAATCTGGTCGAGGGACGAGGTCGGAACGTAGAGGCGATCGGCTGCCTGGCCCTTCCTTGAGGGAAGATACTCGATGACCAGATAGTCGCGCTGGACTTCCCCGCCGCTGGGGCTGGTGGTTGTCCGCGTGGTCATCTCGATGAATTTGCCGACGCCGTGCTGTTCGTGGACGACGTAGTCTCCGGCCTGGAGGGTCAGCGGATCAATGCGGGCCCGCCGCTTTGATGGCATTTTGCGCATATCGCGAGTTGACGGTCCGGCTCGACCTGTCAGGTCTTGCTCGGTGAGAACCGCTAGGCGCTGCTCGGTCATCACAAAGCCTGCACCGGCCGAGGCGGGAACAACCGCGACAACCGGGGAGCTCTCCCCCTCCGGCACGGCTTCGACCAATCTGGCCGCCACGTCAGACTCCCCCAGGACCTGAGCGATTCGCCGTCCGGCACCCTGTGCGGAAACCGCCACCACCAGTTGCCAGTCTTCTTGAATCAGTTCGCGCAGGTCAGACGCGGCTCGGGAGAAGTCTTCCCTGTAGGGCCGAACTTCGCGCGCACCGACCTGCGCCAGGCCCCGGGAAACCACGAGCGCGGGCGAGGGCGAACCGGCGGCATCGCTGGGCTCAGTAGCGGAACCCTCGTCCAGAAGTTTCGTCTGCGCTTCGGCGAGCTCCGGGGGCGGGAAGCTCGAGAATTCCCACCAGGCGCGGGACGCACCACGTTCCCAGAGGTCATCCAGGGGAATAAACGAACCGCGGCGAATGTCGATGGGGGCTTTGCCGCTGTCAGCGGCGCTTCCCCACGCGGCGTTGAGGAACTCCTCGGCCGTCGCGATC
>WPCI01337621.1_pt1 | contig 49554 bp, 43 predicted proteins | sample 5399871 | NCBI WGS metagenome assembly WPCI01 (sample SAMN12869469, study PRJNA574797) | sludge metagenome | isolation source: wastewater treatment of pH7 | place: China:Beijing | collected 2019-05-20 | reverse complement strand
TAAAAACACAGCACTCTGCAAACACGAAAGTGGACGTATAGGGTGTGACGCCTGCCCGGTGCCGGAAGGTTAAGTGATGGGGTGCAAGCTCTTGATCGAAGCCCCGGTAAACGGCGGCCGTAACTATAACGGTCCTAAGGTAGCGAAATTCCTTGTCGGGTAAGTTCCGACCCGCACGAATGGCGTAACGATGGCCACACTGTCTCCACCCGAGACTCAGCGAAGTTGAAATGTTTGTGAAGATGCAATCTCCCCGCGGCTAGACGGAAAGACCCCATGAACCTTTACTGTAGCTTTGCATTGGACTGTGACGGGACTTGTGTAGGATAGCTGGGAGGCTTTGAAGCGGCGCCGCTAGGTGTCGTGGAGCCGACGTTGAAATACCAGCCTGGTGTCGTTGCGGTTCTAACCTGGGTCCATAATCTGGATCGGGGACCGTGCATGGTGGGCAGTTTGACTGGGGCGGTCTCCTCCCAAAAGGTAACGGAGGAGTGCGAAGGTTCTCTAGACACGGTCGGACATCGTGTTGATAGTGCAATGGCATAAGAGAGCTTGACTGCGAGACTGACACGTCGAGCAGGTGCGAAAGCAGGAACTAGTGATCCGGCACTGGCTTGTGGAAGCGGTGTCGCTCAACGGATAAAAGGTACCCCGGGGATAACAGGCTGATCTTGCCCAAGAGTCCATATCGACGGCATGGTTTGGCACCTCGATGTCGGCTCGTCGCATCCTGGGGGTGTAGTCGCTCCCAAGGGTTGGGCTGTTCGCCCATTAAAGCGGTACGCGAGCTGGGTTCAGAACGTCGTGAGACAGTTCGGTCCCTATCCGCTGCGCGCGTAGGAAACTTGCAGAGACCCATCCCTAGTACGAGAGGACCGGGACGGACGAACCTCTGGTGTGCCAGTTGTACCGCCAGGTGCAGGGCTGGGTGGCTACGTTCGGGTTGGATAACCGCTGAAAGCATCTAAGCGGGAAGCCATCTCTAAGATAAGGTTTCCATCAACAATTGTTGTGAAGGCCCCCAGAAGAAGACTGGGTTGATAGGCCAGAAGTGGAAGCACCGTAAGGTGTGTAGAGCTGACTGGTACTAATTGGCCAACACTAAACCAAACACAACACGCGAGCCATCAAAACACACAAAAATCATTGATAACACGCGAACAACCACTATACGATCCACTACCAACCCAAACACAAAAACCCCCTAGGGGTTTGAGTGACCATGGTAGACCACTTTTGCGGTGGTCATAGCGTGGGGGAAACGCCCGGTCCCATTCCGAACCCGGAAGCTAAGCCCCACAACGGCGAAGGTACTGCAACCGACAGGATGTGGGAGACTAGCAAACCACCGCAAATCAACCAAACAGAACGCCCCCCACCACACGGTGAGGGGCATTCTGCATGAACGGGACTTATCCACCGGGAGGCTGAGCCCTTCCCATCGGGACCCAACTCGCAGGTACACTAGCAAAGAAACCTGCCCGCCTAACTTGAAAGAGGACACTGTGGCCGAAGACCGCAACAGCAATCGGGGCCAACGAGGCCCGGGAGGATCCGGGCGCCCCGGGGGCAAAGACTTTGGTTCACGCGGCGGCAAGTATGACCGCGGCGGCAAGTTCGACCGCAGTGGGAAACCTGAGCGGGGCGGGAAGTTCGATCGCGGAGGCAAGAAGAACTTCGGGGGGAAGTCGAAGTTCTCGGCCAAAAACAAGCCTCACCATCGCGAGTACCGCTCGGCCGATCCCAATGAGCCTGTAATTCCAGCCGGTGTCACCGCCGATGAGCTGGATGCGGATGCGCTGAAAGCGCTGAAGACGCTCTCGGGCGCAAACCAGGAAATCGTCGCCCGACACCTGGTGACCGCCGGGCAGCTGCTGGACATCGATCCGGAGCTGGCCTATCAGCACGCCCAGGCGGCTGTGCGCCGGGCCGGGCGGGTCGACGTGGTCCGGGAAGCTGCCGCCCTGACCGCCTATGTGTCCGGACGCTACGATGAGGCCCTCCGTGAAGTGCGGGCTGTGCGCCGGATGCGTGGGGATGTGTCCCTGCGCGCGATTGAGGCCGACTGTGAGCGTGGGCTGGGGCGGCCCGAGCGCGCCATCGAAATCGTGGAAGAGACCGACACCTCCCAGCTTTCCCTGGAAGACCAGGTGGAGTTGATTCTGGTGGCAGCCGGCGCTCGCGCCGATCTGGGCCAGATGGACTACTCCCTGATGATTGTGGAGAACGCGTTGCGGTCTCTGCCGGAGGACACTCCCAGTGAGCTTTTGCGACGGCTCGGAGAACTGCGGGCTGAGCGGCTTCAGGACCTCGGTCGGCTGGAGGAAGCCGCCCAGGTACTGGATGAGCTCCCCCCGGAGGAAGATCCGATGGAGATCGTGGATCTGGATCTCCTGCTGGAAGCGGATGTGGACAAGGTTCGCACGGACCTGCGCGGTGGGGGAGAACCGCTCGCGAAGATGTTCGACGGGGCCCTGCTGGACCTGGATGGCGTCTGCTACGCCGGGGCGGAAGTGATTGCCGGGGGTCCGGGTGCGATCGATCTGGCTGAGGACCACGGGATGCAAATTGGCTTCCTGACCAACAACTCGTCTCGCAGCCCCCAGGCGGTGGCAGACAAGCTCAGTGCGCTCGGGTACGTGGCCGAAGCCAACCAGGTGATGACCTCGGCGATGGACCTGCTGATGGACCTGAAGGAAAAGTTTGAGCCGGGCACGAAGATCCTGGTCACCGGCAGCGAAGAGCTGGCTCGGATGACTGCTGAGGCCGGGTTTGAGGTAGTCGGTGAGGCCGCGGCCGAGCCGGCGGCAGTGGTGCAGGGACTGAGCCAGGACCTCGGTTGGGCTCAGCTAACTGAGGCGGCGCTCGCAATCCAGGCCGGCGCCATCCACTTCGCCACCAACCTCGATCCGAAACTGCCGACCGAGCGTGGGTTCGCCGTGGGTAACGGGTCCCTGGTCGCGGCCGTGCGCAACGCCACCGGGGTCCGGCCGATTGCAGCTGGCAAGCCCCGCCCCGACATCTTCATTCGCGCCGCCCAGATGTTGCGGATGGAACGGCCCCTGGTGATCGGTGACCAGTTGTCTACCGACATCGCCGGGGCGGTCTCGGCCAAGATGGCTTCTCTTCACGTCCTGACCGGGGTGAGCGACGCTCGGGATATCGTGCTGGCTCCGCGCGGGCAGCGCCCTTCCTTTGTGGCCCTGGATCTTAATGGGCTGAACGAGGTGCACCCGCGGCCGCGTCACCATCGTGACGGCACCTGGACCTGCGGAGTCTCACAGGTGGTGGCGATTGACCGGCGCGGACGGATCCGGATTGGCGAGGCGTGGTTGACCGGCTCAGAGGAACTGGTCACCCTGAACCTGGACACCTACCGGGCCCTAATCGCGGCCGCGTGGGAAATCGAGGATGAGCGGACCCAGGTAGCCTGCCCGCCCCTGAAAGTGGTTCCCAACGACGACGAAACCGGTGTGGTGGAGCCGGCCCCAGAACCGGAAGCGGAAACCGCGCCAGTGGAAGAGAATGGGCCGGTGGAAGAGCACGGGCCGGTGGAGGAAGCTGGGCCGGAAACGGCGCCGGTTGCAGACGCAGAGCCGGAAGCGAACGCCCCGGTTTCAGACCGGTCGGCAGAGTCGGACCAGGCGGCCACCCCCGGCCAGGAACAGGACTGACCCGATGGATGAGGAGCGGGACGACTCGGTGGGGGACCTGGCTGAGCTTCCTCGCGCCCTGGAGGAATTGCGCCAGCTTGAGCGCGAACTGCGCCAGGAACTAGAGCAGACCCAACGGTGAGGATCCGATGACTCTGCGCCGCCTCGATGCCGAACTCGTTCGCCGAAAGCTGGCCCAATCGCGCCAGCAGGCGAAGGAGATGGTTGAGGCCGGCCAAGTCAAGGTCAATGGCCAGTTGGCCGCCAAAGCGGCCACCCAGGTCTCGACGGCCGCCCCGATCGTGCTGGTCGACCCACCGGCGGACCAGTACGTCTCCCGCGGGGCCCACAAACTGCTGGGGGCGCTGGCAGCGTTGGGGGAGCGGGCCCCGCAGATCGCGGGTCGCCGGTGCTTGGACGCGGGCGCCTCCACCGGCGGATTTACCGACGTGCTGCTGCGCCGGGGGGCGGCCTCCGTGGTGGCGGTCGACGTGGGCTACGGGCAGCTGGCCTGGTCGGTGCGCCAGGATCCGCGGGTGGAGAACCTGGAGCGGACCAATATTCGCTATCTGGAACCCGACCAGGTGGCGCCGGCCCCGGACCTGGTGGTCGGGGACCTCTCTTTCATCTCATTGGAGCTGGTGGTTCCAGCGCTGATTCGCTGCGCTCCGAAGGCCGACTTCCTCCTGATGGTGAAACCGCAGTTTGAAGTGGGCCGCGGTGCCCTCGGGAAAAACGGGGTGGTCTGGGATCCGGAGCAGCGGGCCCAAGCGGTGGGCAAAGTGGCGCATTTTTGCGCCGAGCAAGGGCTGACCGTGTGGGCGATCGAACCGTCCCCATTGCCGGGGCCAGCTGGCAACGTCGAATACTTTTTGGCCATGAGTTCGGAGCCGGGGCCGGTGGCGCTCCCGGACCTGGACGAGGCGGCCCGGGATGCCGTCAACCGCGGCCCCCATCCGAACAGTGAGGACAGTCATGGCTAAGAGAATCCTGCTGGAGTGTCACCCAAACCGGGAAGATGTTGGCCCGGCCGCCGACACGGTCCGGGCGGTGGCGGCCGCGCTCGGGATGCAGGTGACGGTCTCGCCAGATCCGGACCAGCCGCCCGAACTGGTCCTGGCGCTGGGGGGTGACGGCACGTTTTTGGCCGGGGCTCGCACGGCACGGCACTACGACATTCCTCTGCTCGGCCTGAACTTTGGCCACATGGGATTCCTGGCTGACACCTCGGACGACTCGCTCGAGGTGGTGGTCGAACGGATCCGACGCGACGCCTTCGAGGTGGAAAATCGGATGACCCTGGAAGTGGAGATCATCTCCCCGCTTGGGGCATTGGCCCGCCAGTGGGCCCTGAACGAGGCGGCAATCTTGCACTCGGATCTGGCCCACCCGGCCGACCTGGCCTTTGCGGTTGACGGCCAGGTGGTCTCCACCTACGGAGCCGACGGCATCATCCTGGCCACACCGACCGGCTCGACCGCCTACTCCTTTTCCGCCGGCGGGCCCGTGGTTTGGCCCGACACCGAAGCGATTGTGATGGCCCCTCTGGGGGCGCACGGGCTGTTCACCCGCCCCCTGGTGGTCAGTCCGAACTCGGTGCTGGAAGTGGGGATCCTCCCCTCCAATCGCCGGGCCCCCCAGGTGTGGATTGACGGACTCCTGGCTCTGGACGCGCCGGCCGGCTCGGTAGTGATGACCACCAGGGGAGCCCGACCGGTGCGCCTGGCCCGGCTGGAGAACCATCCGTTCTCGGAGCGACTGGTCAACAAGTTCAACCTGCCAGTTTCAGGCTGGCGTTCCCCCCGACCGCACGGACCCAACCGATGATAGAAGAGCTTCGTATTAAAGGACTCGGGGTGATTGACGAGGCGCACCTCGACCTCTCCCCGGGCTTCACCGTGATCACGGGTGAGACGGGGGCTGGCAAGACGATGGTGCTCACCTCGCTCCGACTTCTGCTCGGCGAAAAGGGCGATGGAGCCCTGGTCCGAACCGGTCACCCGCAAATTGAAATCGACGCCATCATTCAACCGACCGCCACGGTGGCAAAGCATTTGGCGGAACTGGGGTTTGAGAGCGAGGAACTGATCCTGTCCCGCACAGTCCCCGCGAACGGTCGCTCGCGCGCCGCCGCCCAGGGACGACCAGTTCCCTTGCGGACGCTGGAGGAGTTGGTCAGCCCGCTGCTGACGATCCACGGGCAGGCCGACCAGTGGCGGGTTCGACGCAGCCAGGTCCAACGCGCCCTGCTCGACACCTACGCGGGTGAACAGCACCAGCAGCTCCTGGCCCGATACCGGGAGCAGTGGGCCGCGGTCACGACGCTGAAGCGGACCCTGGATGAACTTCACCGGGACCACGACCAACAGCAGATTGAGATCAACTACCTGCGCGAGGTGATCACCACCCTGACTCAGCTGGCCCCTCAGGTCGGGGAGGAAGAGGAGCTGCCGGCCCTGATTGAGCGCTACTCCCACGTGGCGGACCTGGCCCAAACGGTTGGGGACGCCGTCCAAACCCTTCAAGGGGAGGACAACCTGGTGGGCGTGCTGGACCTGCTGGGACAATGCGCGGCCGAGCTCCGTTCTGCGGCCGGCCTGGACTCGGCTCTAACCTCCTACTCGGACCGGCTGGCCCAAGTGGAGGGGGAAGTGGCCGATATTGCCGCCGACCTCTGGCAGTATGTGGACCAGCTGAGCGAAGACCCCGACGAACTGGCTTCCCTCCAGCAGCGCCGGGCCGACCTGGAAGCCCTGATGAAGGGGCGCGCCACGACGGTAGCGGAACTGCTCGACTGGCAGGTGGAGGCGGAGGCCCGCCTCGCCGAGTTGACCGGCAGCGGCGCCGATCCGGAACAGGTGGCCCAGCAGCTGGCTGCGGCCCAGTCCCAGTTGCGAGAACTGGGCGATCAGCTGCATCGCTCCCGCCACCAGGCTGGCTTGCGCCTGGCCAAGATCGTCAACCGGGAGCTGCACGAACTGGCGATGCCGCAGGCCCAGTTCCGAGTCCAAGTACAGGCGGAGGAGCCGCAGGCTCACGGGAGCGACGACGTGCAGATGGAGCTGCGGGCCCGACCCGACGCCCCGTTCCGCCCGCTCGGGGATGGGGCTTCGGGCGGTGAACTTTCCCGCGTCATGCTGGCCCTGGAGGTGGCCCTGGGAGAGCAGGCTGAGCCCGGCACCTACATTTTTGACGAGGTGGACCAGGGGATTGGTGGACACACCGCCACGGAGGTTGGTCGGCGCCTGGCGCAGCTGGGTCAAACCCAGCAGGTGGTGGCCGTCACCCACCTGCCGCAGGTCGCGGCCTGTGCAGACCGACACTACGTTCTGCGCCGACACGGGCAGCAGACCAGCGTGGAAGAGGCCGTCGGTGAGGACCGGGTCGAAGAGATAGTGCGCATGCTCGGAGGAAAAGCGGACTCGGATCCGGTTCGTCGGCATGCCGCCGAGCTGTTGGCGGATAAACCGTGGCAAGATCGTGAGCGGAAGAAAGAAGGATAATGTCTCGGAAGGTCAACACTTCGGCCCTAGCGGGCTCCATCCGCCTCGACGAATCAATTCCCCGGCTGGCCGGCAGGCTTGAGCCCGGCGAGATTGCCATCATCGAGTTCCCGGACCTAGATCGCTCTTCGGCGTTGGCCCTGCTTTCGCGCCGACCGGTGGCGGTCCTGAACGCAGCTCCCTCCACGACAGGTCGCCGCCCCAGTCTGGGGGCGCAACTGTTGGTCGACGGGGGGATCACCCTGGTGGACGACCTCGGCTCCGACCTGATGACCCTGACCGAGGGGGACCAGGTTCGAATCCAGGGCGGGGACGTCTACCGCGGGGAAGAGCTCATTGCCTCCGGCCAGCGGCGAGACAGTGCCGAACTGCACCAAGCCCAGGCCAGCGGCCGGGAGCGCCTCGGCCCCGCCGTTGAGTCCTTTGCTCGAACTGCCGGTCTGACCTGGGAAAGCGAATCTGAACAGTACCTGCACGGGGAGGGCGTGCCCCCGGTTCCGGCCCTGAGCGGTCGAACCGTCGTGGTGGTCAACCCGGGTCTGACCTCGATCCGCCAACTTCGGCGGCTAAAGGCCTTCTGCAACGACTTTTCCGCCTACTTTATTGCCGTCGGCGAGGGGGCCAACTCCCTGAAGTCGGTTGGGCGCAAACCCGACCTGATCCTGGGCGACATCTCAAACCTGCCCGAACCGATGCTGACCCGCGGCACCCCCCTGGTGCTGTTGGAGCGCCCGGATGGCCAGGTGACCGGTGGGGACCGAGCCAACGTGCTCACCCTCAAGTTCATGCGGATGGTCACCTCGGCTGCCCCGGCCGACGCCGCGGTGCTGCTGGCCGATGCCAACGGTGCCGATCAGATCGTGCTGGTGGGCGACGACGAGGGGATTGAGGGGTTCTTGGAGAAGACGGGCAGCGAGGTGACGGCCGGGTTCTTCATTCAGCTCCGATCTGAGGCCAAGTTGGTGTCCGCCCCCGCGGTCCAGCGCCTCTACCGGCCCGGGGTTCGCACCTGGCAGCTGGTGCTGATGCTGATCGCGGCCCTGCTGGTGATGGTGGCGGCGGTGCTGTTCACCCCGTGGGGCCAGAGCCTGGGGTGGGGACTTTACGATTGGGTGCAGGGGTGGTGGCCGTGGGCGGGCGACCCTAACGTCACCGCGGCGTACTTTGGCAGTTAGGCTGGGGCCGCTGGGCCCACGGGAAAGGTAAACATGGTTAATCTTCGGTACCACATCGTCTCCCTGGTAGCAGTGTTCTTGGCTTTGGCGCTGGGGGTTGTGCTGGGCGCTGGGCCACTGCAACGCCAGATCAATGCCGCCAGCGAAGGGACGAACCTGGCGGAAAAGTCCTCCCAACTGGAGTCACAACTGGCCACCGTTCAGGCTGAAGCCGACCAGTACGCCACCTTTGTCACCGACACCGCCGAACAGGTCCTGCCCGGCTCGCTGGCCGACCGGAAGATCGCGCTGATCCTCCTGCCGGGCGCCAATGCCGAGGTGGCCGAGTCGGTGCAGGCCACCTTGCGGGAGGCGGGTGCGACCGTGACCGGGGCCGCGCAGCTGACCGACAACTGGGTCAGCCCCGGCCAGCGCGAGTATCGCGACACCCTAGCCAATCCCGTTTCCAGTCACCTGGCTGCCTCGAACCAAAGCGGCGCGGCCGACTCGATCCTGGCTCAGGCGCTAGTGGAAGCCCTGACCGGGACCGGAGCCGAGGTGGACCTCCTGCGCGAAATCCTGACCGACGTGGACACCCCGCTGGTGGTGGCGAACTCGATGCCGGAGGCACCGGCCGACCAACTGGTCCTGATCACCCCGTCCACCCCCTATCCGAAGGCCGGGCAGGAAGAGGACAGCCAGAGCGGATCCCAACCCGCCGCCAGTGAGCAGGCGCTGACGGCACTGGCGGGAGCTCTGGCCGACCGAACTGAGGGCGCGGTTGCCTACGGGGCGGCCGTGACCGACGACGATGTGATTGCGCTGTTGCGCGGCCAGGGAACCTCGCTGGCCACGGTCGACCAGATCGGGACACCGATGGGGAACCTGAACGTGGCGCTGGTGCTGGCCAATCAGAGCCGCGGCGCATTCGGCCAGGGGATCGGCGCCACCACCGCCGTTGCCCCCCTGAAATAGGAGCGGCCCGATGGTTCAGGACCGAGCCCAAAGCGGCTTTCCGGTTGAGTCCTCCGAGCAACTCTGGGACGGTGCCGTCTTTGGTCTGCGCGAAGACCGGGTGCAACTGCCCGGGGGCGACCGGCCGGTGGTTCGCCAGTATCTGACTCATCCCGGAGCGGTCGGCATTGTCCCGGTGCGCTTCACCGGCTCGGATCCCCTGGACGCCGAACTGCTGCTGCTGCGCCAGTACCGGCATCCGGTCCGGGCCGAACTGTGGGAGATTCCCGCCGGGCTGCTGGATCACCCGGGGGAGGAACCGCTGGCGGCGGCCAAACGGGAGCTGCGCGAGGAAGCAGACCTGGGGGCCCGGACCTGGTCGGTCCTGGTGGACCTGTTCACCTCGCCCGGTGCCTCCGAGGAAGCCCTGCGTATCTTCCTGGCCACGGATCTGTTCTCCTACGAAGAGGCTTTCGCTCGGGCCGAAGAGGAGGCCCAACTGGTTCCGCACTGGGTTGATCTGCGCTCGGCCGTGGCCGGAGTCCTGGCTGGTGACCTGCACAGTCCCAGCGCGATTGCCGGAATTTTGGCCACCCAGGCCACATTGTTGCAGCCTGGTTTTGGCCGGCGCGAGCCGGCGGCCCCCTGGTTGCGAAAGCCCCGAAACTAAGCGGATTCGGTCCGGTCAGCGCCGACTCGGGCCAGGCCGGTCTCCCCGGCTGCCACCACTTTGAGGAGTCCGGGGTGGCGATTATCGCTCAATATAATAATGTCTTTGTTGTGAAAATTAGCTACACTGGTCCTGCCTAGAAGTTTCGGTTCGGTGGGACGAAGGACCCGCCGGCTAGTGGAAGAGGGGGGTGCAATGGCGGAACTCAAAGATCTCGGCACCAGGCAGGTGGTTCTCGACCTCGTGGTTGAGAAAGGGCCGGTAACTTCCGGCACGATTGCGAAGATGCTCTCCCTGACCACAGCCGCTGTCCGGCGCCACATCACCACGTTGGAAGAGAACGGCGACATTGTTGAGCACGAAGTGCCGGTCCTGAAACCTCGCGGTCGCGGGCGTCCTGCCCGCTACTACGTGGCGACCGATATCGGCCGCGACCGACTCAGCGACGGGCACTCCGACCTGGCAATTAAGGCGATCGGCTATTTGGCTACCATCGCCGGCCCGGAGGCGGTCGACTCGTTCGCAGCGGCGCGCTCGCGCGATATTGAGCGGCGTTACCAGCCCATCTTGAACGAGGTGGGAGGGGACGCTCGGAAACGAGCCCAAGCCCTGGCCGACGCCCTCACCGACGACGGCTATGCCGCCAGTGTTCGACCGGTGGGCAACGGTGACTTCGCCGTTCAGCTCTGCCAGGGACACTGTCCGATCGAGCAGGTCGCGCGGGAGTATCCGCAGCTGTGTGAGGCCGAAACTGCTGCATTTTCGAAGCTGCTGGGCGTGCACGTGCAGAGACTGGCCACTTTGGCCCAGGGAGAGCACGTGTGCACCACGGTGGTTCCAGTGGGGGTGGCTCCGCTTCATCCCGGAGCTCGGCGAGTGCTGAAGCATTCCAATTCCCACAACTAGTTAGAGAAAGACTAAGAGAAGGACACTATGACCCAGTCACTGCCGGCCACACCGGTTGATGAGCGTCCCCAGGGTGTCAATGAACTCGGCACCGGACCCATGTCCGACGACGAGATCATCGACTCAATTGGAGCGTACGAGTACGGCTGGAAAGACAGCGACGACTATTCCAAAGGGGTTCCCAAGGGGATCAACGAGGACATCGTTCGCTACATTTCCGCCACGAAGAACGAGCCGGAGTGGATGCTTGAACGCCGGTTGAAGGCCTTTGACTTCTTCGAACGCAAACCAATGCCCACTTGGGGTCCGGACCTGTCCGGCATCGACTTCGACAACTTCAAGTACTTCGTGCGGGCCTCTGATCGGCAGGTGAAGGACTGGGAGGATCTACCCGACGAGATCCGCAACACCTACGATCGACTCGGCATTCCCGAGGCAGAGAAGAACCGGCTGGTGGCCGGCGTGGCCGCCCAGTACGAGTCCGAAGTTGTGTACCAGCAGATTCAGGAGGACCTGGAACGCCAGGGCGTCATCTTCTTGGACACCGATTCGGGCCTGCGCGAGTACCCGGAGATCTTCGAAGAGTACTTCGGCAAGGCCGTCCCGGCTGGGGACAACAAGTTTGCCGCTCTGAACACCGCCACCTGGTCCGGTGGGTCATTCGTCTACGTCCCCCCGGGGGTCCAGGTGGAGATCCCGCTTCAGGCGTACTTCCGGATCAACACGGAGGCGATGGGGCAGTTCGAGCGGACCCTGATCGTGGCCGATGAGGGGTCCTACGTTCACTACGTTGAGGGTTGCACCGCGCCCATCTACGACACGAACTCGCTGCACTCCGCGGTGGTGGAGATCTTCGTCCGGAAGGACGCTCGGGTTCGGTACACCACCATCCAGAACTGGTCCAACAACGTCTTGAACCTGGTGACACAGCGAGCCATGGTCGACGAGGGTGGAACCATGGAGTGGATCGACGGCAACATTGGCTCCGCCATCACCATGAAGTACCCTGCCTGCTATCTGCGCGGGGAGCACGCCCGCGGCGAGACGCTGTCGATCGGGTTTGCCGGTGAAGGCCAGCACCAGGACACCGGAGCCAAGATGGTTCACATGGCGCCGCACACTTCCTCCTCAATCGTGGCGAAGTCCGTTTCGCGCGGCGGCGGCCGCACCTCGTACCGCGGATTGGTGGAGGTCCATGCTCGGGCCACCAAGTCCAAGTCCAACGTGCTGTGTGACGCCCTGCTGGTGGACAAGATCTCCCGGACCGACACGTACCCGTACGTGGACGTGCGCACCGAGGACGTGGAGATGGGCCACGAGGCGACCGTGTCCAAGGTGAATGAGGATCAGCTGTTCTACCTGATGAGCCGGGGGCTGGATGAGACCGAGGCGATGGCCACCATCGTTCGCGGCTTCGTCGAACCGATCGCCAAGCACCTGCCGATGGAATACGCGCTGGAGCTGAACCGACTCATCGAACTTCAGATGGAAGGATCTGTCGGCTAACATGACCAATACTTTGACCACGCCGCGCCCCCACTCTCACGGTGCGGCGCCCAGCCCTGCCGGGCACTCCTCGCGGGCTGATCGCCCCACTTCCTTCTCGGTGGCGGAGATTCCCGTTCCCCACGGACGCGAAGAGGACTGGCGGTTCACCCCGCTGCGCCGGATCCGGCCGCTATTTGAGCTGGAGAACTACACCGGTACCAACACGGTCTCCGTTGAGGGACCCGCCCCGGTTCAGGTTGAAACTGTCGATCGGGACGATCCGCGCCTGGGCCAGGTGCTGGCTCCAGGAGACCGGACCGCAGTGGTGTCTTGGAACGAGTTCCCCCAGTCCACGGTGGTAACCATTCCGTCCGAGGCAGAGCTGACCGAGCCGGTCTTCGTCAAGATCACCGCCTCGGATGCACCTTCGGCTCAGCACCTGCTGATCAAGGCCGAGAAGTTCTCCACCGGCGTCGTGATTTTGCAGCACTCCGGCCCGGGGTGGTTGAACCAGACCGTCGAAGTTCGGGTCGAAGATGGTGCTCGCCTGCAACTCGTCTCCATTCAAGAGTGGGATCGGACCGCCGTGCACGCCTCCGATCACCGAGTTTCGGTTGGCCGTGACGCCTCGCTGGACCACCTGGTGGTGACCCTGGGCGGGGACCTGGTCCGCATGTGCGTCGACACCGAGTACACCGCGCCGGGCGGCGAAATGCGCCTGAACGGAATCTACTTCGTGGATGCCGGACAGCACATGGAGCACCGTCCCTTCATCGATCACTCGCAGCCCAAGTGCTACTCCCGGGTGACCTACAAGGGGGCGCTGCAGGGCAAGGACGCGCACTCGGTCTGGGTAGGCGACTGCCTAATCGGCGAACTGGCCGACGGTACCGACACCTACGAGCTGAACCGGAACCTGCTGCTGACCGAAGGCGCCAAGGCCGACTCGGTCCCGAACCTGGAGATCGAAAACGGGGAAATCGAGGGAGCGGGGCACGCCTCCGCCACCGGTCGCTTCGACGACGACCAGCTGTTCTATCTGATGAGTCGCGGAATCCCAGAGATTGAGGCCCGTCGCCTCGTGGTGCGCGGCTTCTTCGCCGAACTGGTCAACGAGATTCCGGTACCCGAGATTCGGGATCACCTGATGGACGCGATCGAAGCCGAGCTGGCGACCACCGAAACCCCCCAGAGCTGATTGAGAGAGAAAATAACAAATGTCTACCCTGAACATCAAAGACCTGCGGGTCTCAGTGGAAACCCCCGAAGGCACCAAGCAGATCCTCAAGGGCGTGGACCTGACCGTCGGTTCCGGCGAAATCCACGCGGTCATGGGCCCTAACGGGTCGGGCAAGTCGACCCTGGCCTACGCGCTGGCCGGGCACCCCGCCTACACCATTGACGGTGGGGAAGCGTGGCTGGACGACCAGAACATCCTGGAAATGTCCGTGGACGAGCGGGCTAAGGCCGGTCTGTTCCTCGCGATGCAGTATCCAGTCGAGGTGGCGGGCGTGTCCGTGGCCAACTTCCTCCGGACCGCGAAGACCGCCATTGAAGGCAAAGCTCCGGCTGTTCGCCAGTGGGTCAAGGACGTCGATCGGGCCATGACCGATTTGAAGATGCCCGGCGAGTTCGCCAACCGCGACGTCAACGTCGGTTTCTCCGGCGGTGAGAAGAAGCGGCTGGAAATCCTGCAGATGGAACTGCTGGAGCCTTCGTTCGCGATCCTGGATGAGACCGACTCGGGCCTGGACGTGGACGCGCTCCGGATCGTGTCGGAAGGGGTGAACCGGGTCCACCGTAAGAATGGCAACGGGGTCCTGCTGATCACCCACTACACGCGAATCCTGCGCTACATTAAGCCCGACTTCGTGCACGTCTTCGTGGACGGTAAGGTGGCGACCCAGGGCGGGGCCGAGCTGGCCGACCAGCTGGAAGAACAGGGCTACGACAAGTACCTGGTCGCCTAATGAGTACCGCGGAAGTTGCCTCCAGCTTGGCTCAGCCGTTCACTGCGGCCGAGCTGGAGGCGATCCGCGCCGATTTTCCGATTCTGAGCCGGCACGGCCGCGGTGGGCGAAAGATTGCCTACTTTGACGCGGCCGCCACCTCGCACAAACCGAACCGGGTGATTGACGCGGAAGCGGAGTTCTACCGGAACCACAACGCCGCGGTCAATCGGGGCACCCACCTGCTGGGGGACGAGGCGACCGAGTCGTTCGAGTCGGCGCGCGCCACCGTGGCCAACTTTGTTGGGGGCCGGCCGGACGAGATCGTGTGGACGAAGAACTCGACCGAGGGTCTGAACCTGGTGGCCTACTCGTTCAGTTGGCTCGGACCCCAGGATCGGATCGTCATCACCCGCGCCGAACACCACTCCAACCTGGTGCCGTGGCAGCAGTTGGCTGCTCGAACCGGAGCGGAGCTGCGGTGGCTCGACCTGACTTCGGATGGCTGCCTGGACCTCGACACCCTGGATGTGATCACACCGAACACGAAAGTGGTGGCGTTTACTCACGCCTCCAACGTGACCGGGGCCGTGTCGCCGGTGGCCGAGGTGGTGGCGGCCGCCCGTCAGGTCGGGGCCCTCACCGTGCTCGATACCTGCCAGTCCAGTGCGCACCAGCCGGTGAACGTGAGCCAGCTGGGGGTCGATTTCGCGGTGTTCTCCTCGCACAAGATGCTTGGGCCAACCGGAATTGGCGCCCTGTGGGGACGGCGAGACTTGCTCGCCGACCTGCCGCCCTTCCTGACCGGGGGCTCGGTGGTGGCGGACGTAACCATGGAAACGACCGAGTTCCTCCCGGCCCCGAACCGATTCGAGGCCGGCTCGCAACCGGTGGCCCAGGCCGCCGCGTGGGCCGAGGCCCTGCGCTACCTGCAAGAACTTGGGATGGATCGGGTGGCTGCCCAGGAGCACGCCCTGCTCCAACCACTGTTTGACGGCATTTCCGAGATTCCGGGAGTCCGAATCCTGGGTCCGGCCACCACCGAGGGTCGCCTCGGGGTCGTGGCTTTCGCGGTCGAAGGGGTGCATCCGCACGACGTCGGCCAGGTGCTGGACGCCGATGACGTGGCGGTTCGGGTGGGCCACCACTGTGCGATCCCGCTGCACCGCTTCTTTGGGGTCCGTTCCTCTTCCCGCGCATCTCTGTCCGTCACCAACACCGTGTCCGAAATTGAGCAGCTTATCGCTGCGATCGCCAAAGTGCGCCAGTATTTTGGGTACCGGTAGAACCAGTTGAAGGAGAGCTGAGTGTCATCCCTTGAGCAGCTGTACCAGCAAGTGATCCTGGATCACTCCCGCCGGCGAAGCGGTTTTGGACCGATCGCCGGGTTGGAGTACACCTCGCACCAGGTCAACCCGACCTGTGGTGACGAGGTGACCCTGGGCGTGAAAGTCGGCCCGGACGGCCAGCTGGACGAAGTGCATTGGGAGGGGGATGGCTGCTCCATCTCGCAGGCGTCCCTGTCCATGATGACCGAAATGGTGGAGGGCGCCGACCTGGATCGGCTCCGCCAGCTCTACCACGCGATGGACACGATGATGCATTCGCGCGGACAGGGCGTGGACGAGGAGTTGCTGGACGAGCTCGAAGATGCCGCCGCCCTGGAGGGAACCTCAAAGTTTGCCAATCGAATCAAATGCTCGCTGCTAGGCTGGTCGGCCCTGCGTGATGCTCTTGCCCAAGCCGGCTACGACATTGCCATAACTGAGGAGGACAGCACCGATGAGTAACCCAATGGCGAATACCGAACCGGTGGAGCAGCGGTTCCAGATGCCCGAAGCCGTGCCCAGTCAGGGGATCACCGTCATTCAAAACGGCACCGTGACCGCCGAAGAGATTCTGGAAGCAATGAAGGACGTGATTGACCCCGAGCTCGGGATCAACATCGTGGACCTGGGCTTGGTCTACGGCGTCTCGATCGCGGCTGACAACGCGATTGTCCTGGACATGACCCTCACCTCGGCCGCCTGCCCGCTGACCGACGTGATTGAGCGTCAGGTCCAGATGGTGCTGGGTCCGTACTCAACCGACGTGAGCATCAACTGGGTGTGGCTGCCGCCGTGGGGGCCGGACTGCATCACTGAGGACGGCCGCGCCCAACTGCGAGCCATCGGCTTCAACGTCTAGGCAGGACCTACTCAGCCTTGACCGGCCCGGGGAAGACCCGGGCCGGTTCAGTTTCCGTAGAATCGCTCGAGGACGTCCTCTTTCAGCTCCCAGTAGGTGCCGTCCGCAATGGACTGGCGAATGGCGTCGACCAGTCGGACCGTGAACCACTCGTTGTGAATGGTGGCCAGGGTGGCCGCCAGGATCTCCTTGGCTTTGAACAGGTGGCGGACGTAGGCCCGCGAGTAGTGGGTGCAGGTGTAGCAGCCGCACCCGGTCACCAGGGGAGAGAAGTCGCGGGCAAACCGCGCGTTCGTAATGTTGAACCGTCCGTCCGGAGTGTAGATGGCTGCGTTGCGCGCCACCCGGGAGGGGTTCACACAGTCGAAGGTGTCCGCCCCCGCCTCGATCGCCTGGAAAAAGTCCAGCGGCTCCGAGATGCCCAGCAGGTGCCGGGGCTTATCCGCCGGCAACTGGGCGCTGACCCACCCGACAATGGTGCCTAGGCGCTCCTTCTCCAGGGCGCCGCCGATACCGAACCCGTCAAACTGCCACCCGTCCTCGTCCATCCGGGCCAGGGTGGTGGCGGCCCGCTCGCGCAAATCCTGATACTGCGCGCCCTGCACCACACCCCAGAGCTGCTGGTAGGGTTTGCTGACTCGTTCTTCGGTCAGGCGGCGGTGCGCTTGCAGGCAGCGGCGGGCCCAGGCTTCGGTTCGAGCCAGCGACTCCACCTGGTAGTCGTAGGGATGCAGCAGGCTGGTCAGCTCATCAAAGGCAAACATGATGTCGGCGCCGAGCTGATGCTGGATTCCGAGCGAGACCTCCGCGGTGAACCGGTGCTTGGTGCCGTCCAGGTGAGAGCGGAAGGTGACCCCGTCGTCATCCACCGACGCGCGGGATTCCTTCACTGCCAGGCGTTCCTGAGCGGCCGTGTCCCCGGCAATCTTGCCGGCAAACTGGTCGGACAGCACCTTCTTATACCCGGCCCCCATCGACAGCACCTGGAACCCACCCGAGTCGGTGTAGGTGGGTCCGGGCCAGTTCATGAATCGGCCCAGCCCTCCCGCCTCGTCCACCAGGTCGGAGCCGGGCTGAAGGTAGAGGTGGTAGGCGTTGGCCAGCACCGCCTGGGCCCCCAGATCCCGCACCATTTCGGGAACCAAACCCTTGACGTTGGCTTTGGTGCCGACCGGAATGAAGGCCGGGGTGCGGATCGGGCCGTGCGCGGTGTGGATCACCCCGGTCCGCCCCAGTGTGCCCGCGAGCTCCGCTTCCAGCGTGAAACCCCGGTCGGGTCCGGCTTCGGTGGGGGCCCACATCTGCGCGGGGGCTCCAATCCAGTTGCTAACCATGGACGACCTCCGGTCCTTTCACCCAGCGAATTGTGGGGTACGACAGCGGCAAAATAATCACTTCCACGGCCAGCTTGTACAGGTACCCAACCAGGACGTAGTTCCAGAACTCGGCCCCGGTCAGGATGCCGGCAAACGCAATCGTGCAGAAGATCAGGGTGTCGGCCGCCTCGCCCACCACGGAGGAGCCCAGCAGTCGCACCCACAGGCGTCCCGGGCCCCACTGCCGCTTAATCCAGACCAGGACGTAAGCGTTCAGCAGTTGACCGGCCAGGAACGCCAGTAGAGAGGCAGAAACAATCCGGGGCACAAACCCCAGGACCGCCGTGAAGGCTTCCTGGTGTTCGTAGTCGGGGGCGGGCGGAAGGGCCCCCACCACCCAGAAGGTGAGGGCGGCCAGCGCGGAGAGGGTGAACCCGATCACAATCACCCGGCGGGCGCGGGCGAAGCCGTACACCTCGGCCAGGACGTCGCCCAGCACGTAGGTGAGCGGGAACAGCAGGGCCCCGCCGTCGAAAATCAGGTGCCACGAGCCCAACTGCACCATGAACAGCTTGGTGGCGGCCACGTTAGCAATGAGCAGGAACCCGACAAAAGAGATCGCCAGCACGTCGTAGACGCGGGTGGCTCTCGGGCTCAGTTCGGTAATCACGCCCTCAATTGTGCCGCGCCACCGGGCCGAGGGGAAACCGGGTGCTGTGAGATTGGCTGCGAGCACGAGGCCCCCGTGCTGGGCTAGGATCGTCTGGTGATTAGCGTCCAAGACTTTTCGTTGCGTATCGGGGCCCGCGAGCTGCTGGGCCCCACCAGTTTTCACGTGGGCAAGGGAGCCAAGGTGGGGCTGGTTGGCAGGAACGGTGCGGGCAAGACCACCATGATGCGCCTCCTGGCCGGGGAAAACGATCGCGGAGTGGCCGAACACGGGGGTACCATCACCCGGTCGGACACGGTCGGGTACCTGCCGCAGGACACCACGGAGGGCGACCCGAATCAGAATGCCCGCGCCCGGATCATCTCGGTGCGCGGAATCGACACGCTGCTGGAGCGGATCAAAAAGGCCGAGCAGGAGATGAGCCAACAGACCGGGGCGCGCCAGCAAAAGGCGATGGAGCGCTACGTTCGCCTGGACCATGAGTTTCACCAGTCCGGCGGCTGGGCTGCCAACTCTGAGGCCGCCCAGATTGCGGCGGCGCTCGGGGTGGATGAGCGCCTGCTGGAACAGCCCCTGGGAACCCTCTCGGGCGGGCAGCGTCGCCGGGTGGAACTGGCCCGGGTACTGTTCTCCGGGGCCGAGACCCTGCTGCTGGACGAGCCCACCAACCACCTGGACCACGACTCCATCATCTGGTTGCGCGACTGGCTGCGCACCTACTCGGGCGGGTTCCTGGTGATCAGTCACGACGTCAACCTGCTGCGCGACACCGTCAACCAGGTGTTCTACCTGGACGCACGCCGGGCGCGCCTGGATCACTACCACCTGGGGTGGGACGACTACCTGCGCCAGCGGGAAGAGGACGAGCGTCGTCGCCGGAAGGAACGGGCCAACGCGCTCCGGAAGGCGGAGACCCTTCAGGCTCAGGGTGAGAAGATGCGGGCCAAAGCCACGAAGGCGGTCGCGGCCCAGCAAATGCTGCGCCGGGCCGAGCAGCTGCGGGAAGCCGCGGGGGAGGAAATGGGCCAGGAGAAGGTGGCTCGAATCAAGTTCCCCGACCCGGCCCCCTGCGGGAAGGTGCCCCTGACCGGGCACGAGCTGTCGAAGAGCTACGGCTCCCTGGAGGTGTTCTCCGGCGTTGACCTGGCAATCGACCGCGGCTCCCGAGTGGTGATCCTGGGACTGAACGGAGCTGGGAAAACCACGTTGCTCCGAATCTTGGCCGGGGTGCAGGATCCTGACACCGGGCAGGTGGAGCCCGGCCATGGACTGAAGCTTGGCTACTACGCCCAGGAGCACGACACATTGGACCTGGTTGCCACGGTGGAAGAGAATATGCGCCGGGCCGCCCCGGGGCTGGACGACACCAAGCTGCGCTCGGTTCTGGGCCAGTTCCTGTTCGGGGCCGAAGATATCTCGAAGCCGGCCGGGGTGCTCTCCGGTGGGGAGAAAACCCGGCTGGCGCTGGCGATTCTCGTGGTCTCTTCCGCCAACGTGCTGCTGCTGGACGAACCCACCAACAACCTCGACCCGGCTTCGCGCGAGGAAATCTTGGCGGCGCTCCGCACCTACCAGGGGGCGGTCGTGCTGGTGACCCACGATCCGGGAGCGGTGGAGGCACTGGGACCGGACCGGGTTCTGCTCCTACCCGACGGGGATGAGGACCTGTGGGATCCTTCCTACCTGGACCTGGTGACCCTGACCTAGCTTTGGTCCGCCTCGGCGGCTTCTTCCCGAGCCAGGAACTCGTCCAGGGGCAGGTACTCAACCGGGAACCGGCGGTACCCAAGGTAGTTGGTTAGGAACTCCCGGTGCTCCGGGCAGGTGAGCCAAGTTTTGTGTCGCCCGAAGTGAAGTTTTGGATTCGACCAGATGATGGCTCCGGTCGCCAGTTCCTCGCAGCCGCGGGCTGAACAGATCAGGGCTTCGGGTCCTTTGGTAATGGCCATGACCCAAGTGTACTAACCTGTTCCCATGAACACCGCGATCCTGATTCGTCACGCACACGCTCAAGATCTGGCAGCGGGAGGGGACCGGTTCCGGCCCCTGTCCAACCGGGGCCGACGCCAAGCTGAGAATCTGGGCCGGGACCTGGCTCCGCGCTTGGCTCAGCCGGCGCTGGCCCTGGTCTCCCCGGCAGTGCGGGCCCAAGAGACTTTTGAGCTGCTGAGCGAGGCGGCCGGAGTGTCAATTCCCAGTCGCACGGTGGAAGCGATTTACGGGTACGAGGTGGACGGCATCCTGGAGGTGATCCGCCTGTGCGGGGAGGGCAGCCTAGTCCTGGTGGTCGGGCACGAACCGCTGATCAGCGACGCGGCCTGGCAACTGGCCGGGCCGGACGGCGGCGCACCGGTGTCGGTACCGACCGCCACCGCCCTCGTGTTTGAAAGCGAGTTGCCCTGGGATCAGTGGCAAATCGGGGCAGCGCGATTCCGGGAAACCTACCAGGGCTAGATTTCGCTGTGGCCCAGCAGGCCGATCACCGGGTCGAGGCGCCCGGCCTCCAGGTAGTTGGCCACGCTTTGCCGAACAATCGGCTTGGCACCAATGCCGATCCCCACGTCAGCCGCCCCGAGCATAAGGAGGTCGTTGGCGCCGTCCCCGAGGGCCACGACCGGCAGGCCGGTCTGCTCACGCAGGCGGGTGAGGAACTCCAGTTTGGTCCGGGCTGTGACAATCGGTCCTTCGACCGCGCCGGTGAGGGCGCCGTCTCTCACCTCCAAGTCGATGGCCAGATGGTGATCAATCCCCAGTTCGCTGGAGAGTTGGGCCACCACCGGGGTAAACCCACCCGACACCAACCCGACTTGCCCGCCGAGGGAGTGGACCCAGTCCACTAGTGTCTGGGCGCCGGGGCGAACGTGGAGGCGCGCCCTCACCTCGTCAAAGGCGGTGGCGGGTAGCCCGCGTAACTGCTGGGCCCGGGCCACCAGCGAGTCGGAGAAATCCATGTTCCCCGCCATCGCCCGTTCGGTCAGCTCGGCCACCTTGGCTCCCACCCCGGCCAAGGCTGCCAGCTCGTCGATGACTTCCTCGGCCAGCAGGGTAGAGTCCACGTCAGAGATCAGCAGAAACGGTCGATCCTGCAGCCACTGCGGGCCAATTTGGCTGTGGCCAATGGCCCCGGGTTGGGAGGGGCGGTCAATGGTGCCCCACCAGTGCTTCCCCTTGAGTTCAGGGGCCGAGGGGCCGACTGGAGTCGACCCCTCGTACACGGTGAGCTGGTGGCTGGAGCCCGTCACGGCTCAATCACGAAGTTTTTCGGAGCCACCGTGATCCCAGATTCGGTGACGGTCAGGCCGCGGGCCCGGTCACGTTCGTGATCGACGCCGACGGAAGCCCCCTCCTTCACGATCACGTTCTTGTCCAAGATGGCGCGTTTGACCACGGCCGAGCGGCCCACCTCCACCCCGTCCAGGAGGACCGAGTCGACCACCCGAGCCCAGGAGTGGATGTACACCTGGGAGGACACCACCGAGTGGAACACCTGGCCGCCGGAGACAATCACGCCGGCTGACACCAGCGAGTCGATTGCCTGTCCGAGGCGGCCATCCTCACCCGCGTAGACGAACTTGGCCGGGGGAAGGGCAGCGTTCATGTGAGTCAGGGTCGGCCACTCGAAGTTGTACAGATTGAAGATCGGGTGGACGCTGATCAGGTCCATGTTGGCCTCGTAGTAGGCGTCCAGGGTACCGACGTCACGCCAGTAGTCCCGATCCCGGTCGGTGGCCCCGGGAACGTGGTTCTCCAGGAAGTCATAAACCCCACATTCCCCGCGCTCCACGAAGTAGGGCATGATGTTGCCGCCCATGTCGTGCTTGGAGTCGGGATCGTCAGCATCCGCCTTCAAAGCGGCGATCAGGGCATCGGTGTCGAAGACGTAGTTGCCCATCGAGGCCAGCACCTTGGTCGGATCGTCAGGCAGGCCCTCGGCGTCCGCGGGCTTCTCCAGGAACTGGTGCACCACGCCGTCCTTGGCGTCGATCACCCCGAACTGGTTCGACAGCTCGATCGGCTGGCGGATGCCGGCCACTGTTGCGGGCAAGCCCGAGGCAATATGGTGGTCCACCATCTGGGAGAAGTCCATTCGGTAGATGTTGTCAGCACCGGTGATGACAACATAATCCGGGGACTCGTCATAGACGGTGTTGAGCGACTGGTAGACCGCGTCGGCCGAGCCGAGATACCAGTGCCGACCGCGACGCTGCTGAGCCGGCATGGTGGTGACGTAGTTACCAAGCATTGAGGAAAGTGACCAAGTCTTCGAAATATGCGTGTCCAAAGAGTGAGACTTGTACTGAGTGAGGACGACAATTCGGAGGTAGCCAGAATTGACCATGTTTGAGAGAGCGAAGTCGATAAGGCGGAAATGCCCACCAAAAGGAACGGCTGGTTTAGCGCGGTCAACCGTCAGTGGCATTAACCGCTTGCCTTCCCCGCCCGCGAGCACAATTGCGAGTACGTTGTTTTTAGCCATGAGTCCATTGTAGCGGGTCTAGGACGTGGGTGTGGCGTACCTCTCGTTACATTCGGCTATACTCAGGCATGGCGACGGAGCGGGCCGTCAGCACAAGAGCGGCCCAAACCACCTGGCCCGAACCACCTGGCACGGGCGCCAGGGCTGGTCCGATCAGCCGCTGCGCCGCCAGCAGGTACTACTTGATTGATAACGGAAGGCGAGCCACTATGCGTGTAGATATCCTCACCCGCGAGTACCCCCCATTCATTTACGGCGGGGCAGGTGTCCACGTCAACGAGCTGGCCAAAGTGCTGCGTGGACGGGTGGACGTGCGGGTCCAAGCTTTCGACGGCCCCCGGACCCCCGGTGAAGACGGCGGCGACGAGGGGGTGGTGGGACACGCGGACCTACCCGAGCTAACTGGCGGGAACGCGGCCATTAGTACCCTCGGGGTGAACCTGGAAATGGTCAACGCCTGCGCCGGCACCGACCTGGTCCACGCCCACACCTGGTACACCACTTTTGCCGGTTACCTGGCCCAGCAACTCTACGGCGTTCCGCTGGTGATCTCGGCTCACTCACTGGAACCGCTGCGCCCGTGGAAGGCAGAACAGCTGGGCGGTGGCTACCAGGTCTCTTCGTTTGCCGAGCGGATCGGTTATGAGAATGCCGACGCCATCGTCGCGGTTTCGCACGGAATGCGCGACGACATTTTGCGCTGCTATCCCAGTGTGGATCCAGATCGGGTGTCGGTGATTCACAACGGCATCGACCTGGCCCGGTGGCGCCGACCAGAGGGGGCAGAGGCCCAGGCTCGGGCGGAGCAAGTAGTTTGGGACCACGGAATTGACCCCAACCGCCCAACCGTGGTGTTTGTGGGACGAATTACTAGGCAAAAAGGCCTACCATATTTCCTGCGGGCGGTGGAATTGTTGCCAAAAGATGCACAGGTAGTCCTTTGTGCCGGGGCCCCGGACACTCCGGAAATAAAGCAAGAGGTAGAGGACCTAATTGCCGAACTGCAGCAGAAGCGGACCGGGGTAATTCATATTGGGCAAATGCTGCCGCACAGTGAGCTGGTGGCCATCCTCGCGGCCGCCGACGTCTTTGTCACCCCCTCCGTGTACGAGCCGCTGGGGATCGTGAACCTGGAAGCCATGGCGCTCGGTCTCCCGGTCGTTGGAAGTGCCACCGGGGGCATTCCCGACGTTATTGTCGACGGAGTGACCGGCTATTTGGTTCCCATCGACCAGGCGCAAGACGGCACCGGGCGCCCGCTGGACCCAACCCAGTTTGAAGGGGACCTGGCGGAACGACTGACCAGGGTGCTGGAGAATCCGGAGCGGGCCCGACAAATGGGCCAGGCTGGCCGCCTCCGGGTGGAGGAACACTTCTCGTGGGATCAGATCGGCCGCCAGACAGTGGAGCTCTACCGACGTTTGACCGAGGGTCGGTAGGCGTCTGGCCGGAGGGCGGGGCCGATCATGGCTATAGTTGAGCTATGAGTTCAACCGCAGCATCGGCCAACCCCCTCGTCCGCGTCGAAGCGGCCCGGGTGGATCGGGCCGGACAGAGCATCCTGCAGGACATTAATTGGCAGATTCTTCCCGGCGAACACTGGGTGATTGTCGGCCCCAACGGGGCGGGGAAGACCACTCTGGCGCGGCTGCTGACCGGGCGGGACTACCTCAGCGCCGGCACGATTGAGGTGCTGGGCGAAGACCTGGACCAGCACAGCGCCCAGGATTTGGCTTCCCGGGTGGGCTTTGCCAGCGTCGAAGTGGGACAGCGGCTCGGGGTGCAAGACAGCGTGCTCGAGGTGGTCCTCAGTTCTGCCTGGGGGCAGTCCACCAGCTTTGGGGAAGAGTATGAGGCCCCCGATCGGGAGCGGGCCGCCGACCTGCTGGCCGCCCTCGGGGTTGGGGCCCTGGCTGACCGGAGCTTCGCCTCCCTTTCCGAAGGTGAGCGGCGCCGGGTTTTGCTGGCCCGGGCGCTGATGGCCGATCCGGAAATCCTGATTCTGGACGAGCCGACCGCCGGGCTGGACCTGGGGGGCCGCGAGATCCTCCTGACCGCGCTGACCGAAATCATGGGCGCCCCCACTGCCCCGACCACGATTATGATCACGCACGAGCTGGAAGAGATCGGCCCCAAATTCACCCATGCGCTGCTGCTGCGGGGCGGACAGGTGGTGGGGGCCGGCCCAATCGCGGAAATGCTGACGGGACCGAACCTGTCAACTGCTTTCGACCTTTCCCTGCAGGTGAGCCAGGACCAGGGGCGCTGGCGGGCAATTGCTGCGGGGCAATAGACTGACACAAACGGGCCCGACCAGGCGCCCGAACCGAGGGAGGTCCGCGTGGTAGTTGGCTGGTTCATTGCCGCTCTGGTGCTGGGCATTATTGAGCTGCTGAGCGTTGACCTGTTCTTCCTCACGCTGGCGATCGCCGCCGTCGCCGGGGGAGTAGCCGGCGCCCTGGGAGCCGAAATCTGGCTGCAAATTGTCGTCTTTGTGGTGGTCTCCATTCTGCTGCTGATCTTTATTCGGCCCTGGGCCAAGCGCCATCTGGAACGTTCCACGCCCCAGATTCACACCAACGCCCAGGCCCTGATCGGCAAGTCGGCCGTGGTCACCCAGACGCTGGAGGGCAGCGCCGGCCGGGTCCAGTTGGACGGCTCCGAGTGGTCGGCTCGCGGCGAAGGTGAACGGGTGATCGCCGCCGGAACCCAGGTGTGGGTGGTGGCCATTGACGGCGCCACCGCCATCGTCACCCCAGATCAACCCCAATAACGGAGAAAACCATGAACTATTTCGCCATTCTGATCGCCCTGGTGGTGATCCTCATTGTTGTGGTCGTGGTCCGGGCCATTCGGGTGGTGCCGCAATCCCGCGCCCTCGTGATTGAGCGACTGGGTAAGTTCCAGTCCGTCATGTACGCCGGCCTGCACGTGCTGATCCCGTTCATTGACCGGGTGGCGGCGCGGGTGGACCTGCGCGAACAGGTAACCAGCTTTCCCCCTCAACCGGTGATCACCGCGGACAACGTGGTGGTCTCCATCGACTCGGTAATCTACTACCAGGTGAACGACCCGATGTCGGCCACCTACGAGATTGCCGACTACATTCAGGCAATTGAGCAGCTGACCGTCACCACCCTGAGAAACGTGATCGGCTCGCTCGACCTGGAGCAGACCCTGACCAGTCGCGACCAGATCAACGGGCAGCTGCGCGGGGTGCTGGACGAGGCAACCGGCAAGTGGGGGATCAGGGTCAACCGGGTCGAGCTGAAGGCGATCGACCCGCCTCCCACCATCCAGCAGGCAATGGAGCAGCAACTGCGAGCAGAGCGCGACAAGCGCGCCGCGATCCTCCAGTCCGAGGGCGTGCGCCAGTCTCAGATTCTGCGGGCGGAAGGTGAGAAGCAGTCCGCCATTTTGCAGGCCGAGGGCATGGCCCAGGCCGAAGTAACGCAGGCCGAGGGTAAAGCGAAGGCGATTGCCACGGTGTTTGAGGCCATTCACTCCGGTGGGCCCACCTCAGACCTGCTGGCCTACGAGTACCTGCAGATGCTGCCGCAGTTGGCTCAGGGCGAGTCCTCCAAACTGTGGGTGATTCCCACGGAGCTGACCGCCGCGCTTCAGTCCATCGCGGGAGGATTCTCCGCGCTGGCCCCCGGCGACGAGCCTCAGGACCAGGCCCGGCCATGAACCCCCAGCAGGAGCAGGTGCTGCGCGAAATCGCTGAGCGCGGGGTGCGCTTTGTCCGCCTTTGGTTCACCGACGTGGTCGGTCAGCTGAAAGCCCTCGCGATCGACCCGGCTCAGCTGGAAGACGCCTTCACGGAGGGGATCGGCTTCGACGGGTCCGCCATCGAAGGAATGACCCGCGTTTACGAGTCCGACATGCTGCTGATTCCCGACGCCTCCTCGTTCCAACTGCTTCCCTGGCAGCGCGACGACGACCCGGTTGGGCGCATGTTCTGCGACGTGTACACCCCGGAGGGCCAGCCCTCCCGGACCGATCCGCGCGGGGTGCTGGAGCGGACCCTGGAACGGGCCGCCGCCCAGGGCCTGCGGGTTCTGGTTCACCCCGAGGTCGAGTTCTACCTGCTTCAACCCCCGGTCACCCCGGACCGGATTGTCCCGGTGGACGGGGCCTCCTACTTCGACCACGTGGCCTGGGGCGACTCGAACGACTTTCGGCGTCGGGCGGTGCGCGCCCTGGAAGAGATGAACATTGCGGTTGAGTTCTCCCACCACGAAGGCGGACCCGGCCAAAACGAGATTGACCTGCGCGCAGTGGAGGCGCTGGCCGCCGCCGACAACATCATCACCACGCGAACGGTTATCTCTGAAGTCGCCCTGCAGGAGCAGATGGTGGCCACCTTTATGCCCAAACCCCTGATCGATCAGCCGGGCTCGGGTCTGCACCTGCATCTTTCCCTCTATGAGGGTGAGGAGAACGCACTGTTTTCACCCTCCGGCCAGTACCATCTGTCCACCACCGGCCGCCAGTTCATTGCGGGGCTGCTGCACCACGCCCGCGGCATCAGTGCGGTCGTCAACCAGCACGTTAACTCTTACAAGCGTCTGTGGGGCGGGGGAGAGGCCCCGTCCTATATCTGCTGGGGCCACAACAACCGTTCGGCCCTAGTTCGGGTCCCGCACCTGCGTCCCCACCGGCCGAACTTGGCTCGGGTTGAGTACCGGGCCGCGGACGCCTCGATGAACCCCTACCTGGGTTTGGCCGTGCTAATTGCGGCCGGCCTGGACGGAATCGAACAGCGGATGGAGCTGGAAGACGAGACCCTCGACGACGTTTGGACCCTGACCGATCAGGAACGCCGGGCACTGGGGATCCGGTCGCTGCCGATCTCGTTGGCAGAGGCGCTGCAGGCAATGGAGAACTGCGAGCTGGTGGCGAAGACCCTGGGCGAAGACGTGTACGACTACGTCCTGCGCGGCGGGGAAAGCGAATGGCGCGACTACCGCCAGCAGATTACCCGGCGCGAGTACGAACGATTCTTGGGCGTCCGCTAGTCCGCAAGTCCGCCAGTCCACTGGTCGATCCGCCTCAGGAGGTGAACCCACCGTGCAGCTGCGTACCTCCACCCTGATTCAGGCCGGGTTCCTCGACCCCGCTGCCGCCTCGACCTACCTGGCCCAGCTACCCGAGCCCGGTCCGCTAGTGGAGCTCCTGGCTCGAGTGGGCGACCCCGACCTCGCCCTGCGCCAACTCGTCCGGATTGGCGAGGTGGACCCGGGGATCAGCCGCCTGGACCGACCCGAGCTGTGGCCGCGCTTGGCCGCGCTGCTGGGCGGTTCCCACGCTTTGGGCGACTACCTGGTCTCACATTGGCTCACCCTGCCCCCGGCCGAACTGCTGTCCCCCGACACGCCGGCGGCCCCGCGTGAATTGCTGCTGGAGGCGGTCGGCGCCGACCCGGAAGCGGCGGTGCCGGTGGCCACCCACCCGGATGCGGTCAGTCGGCTCCGCGACCGGTACCGCCAACTCCTGCTCGGTGTGGCCACGGCCGACCTGGCTTCCCCTGAGCCGGTGGCAGACGTGACCCAGGTGGCTCGCCAGCTGACCAACCTGGCCGACTCGGCCCTGGAAGCCGCCCTCGCCTCGGCTCGGGCCGAACTGGATCCCACCGGTGAGCTGCCACTCGCGGTCCTGGCGCTGGGGAAAGCCGGCGGGCAGGAACTGAACTACGTCTCAGATGTGGACCTGCTCTGCCTAACCGGGGATGAGCTGGACGCGGCCGGGTTGGCGCGGGCCGCAGATCTGGTCCGCCTGATGAGTTCGGCGCTGATGGCACCCGGGGCTCAGCCTCCCCTGTGGGCGGTTGATTTTGGCCTGCGGCCAGAGGGGGGAGACGGGGCTCTGGTGCGAACCCTTGCCTCAACCGTGGAGTACTACCAGCGGTGGGCTGAGCCGTGGGAGTTCCAGGCGCTGATGAAAGCGCGGGGAGCCGCCGGCGACTTGGAGTTGGCCGACCGGTTCAAAGCGGCCGTGGACCCGATGGTCTGGTCGGTGGCCTCGCGCCCAGACTTCGTGGAGGCGACCCGGGACCTGCGGCAACAGGCCGAAGAAACCGTCGGGGCCGGCACCCGCAGCCGGGAACTGAAACTGTCTGCCGGGGGGCTGCGCGACATTGAGTTCACGGTGCAGTTGCTCCAGCTCACCCACGGGCAGGCCGACCCCCTGATCCGCTCCGCCAACACGGTGGAGGCCATCGACCAACTGGGCAAAGGGGGCTATCTATCCCGGGCCCAGGTTGGCCCCCTCACCGACTCGTATCGGTTCCTCCGCCTGCTCGAACACCGGGTCCAACTGCAGCAGCTGCGCCGCACCCACACGTTGCCGACCGCGGAGTCGGCTCAGCGGGCGCTCGGCCGGACCATCGACCCGGAGCGGTTCCGTTCACCCGCCCAGTTGGAACGAGAACTGGCGGCCCTGCGTCACCGGGTTCGCGGCTTCCAGCAGGACGTCTACTACCGCCCCATTGTCGAGGCCACCGCTCAGCTGGGGGCCGGCCGCGCGCTCCTGGTGCCCGGCCAGGCGGCCGACCGGCTCCGGGCGATTGGCTACCGGGATCCGCAAGGGGCGCTGGCAGCCTTGCAGGCGCTCACCACCGGACTGTCTCGGCGGGCCCGGATCCAGCAAAACCTGTCCCCGGTCATCGTCGAATGGCTGTCGCAGGGGGCCGATCCCGACATGGGTTTGCTCAGCTTCCGAACGCTGTCGGAGCAGATCGGCTCCTCCCACTGGTATCTGTCGCTGCTGCGCGACTCGCGCCATGCCAGCCACCGGCTCTGTCGGGTGCTCTCGACTTCCCGGTGGGCGGAGGGGGCGCTGGCGGCGCACCCGCTGGCGATCAGCTGGCTGGATTCGAGCCGGGAACTTCAACCCAGTCCGCCTGACCAGTTGCGAGAGCAGGCGCAGGCAATTTTGTCCCGGCATGACGATTCGGAGCGGGCCCTGGGCCGGGTGGCCTCCTACCTGTCCGAAGAGGTGACCCGGGCCGGGTTGGCCGATCTGACCGGCGGATTTGCCCCCGTTCGTCCGGCCTTGACCTCCGTCGGGGAGATCGGGGTGGAGTGCGCATTGACCCTAGCCCTGCGCGAACGGGTGGCGCAGCAGGGCCGGGTGGAAGTCAACCTGGTGGCAATCGCCATGGGTCACCTCGGTGGGGGTGAGAACTCCTATGCCTCCGACCTGGACCTGGTGGTGGTGCACGAGCCGGTGGAGGCCAGCCCAGCCGAGGCCGCCCAGGCCGCCGGCGCCATCGTCGCCAGGATGCGCGAGCTGTTGGCCGGGGTCCGTCAGGAAGCACTGATGGGAACCGACTTTGACCTGCGCCCGGAAGGAAAAAACGGAGCCCTCAGTCCCTCCCTGGCCTACCTGACCGAGTATTACGACCGGTGGGCGTCGGCCTGGGAGCGTCAGGCGCTGCTGCGAGCCCGCCCGATTGGCCCCGAAACTGAGTTGAGCCGGGCCTACCTGGCGGTGGTGGATCGCCACCGGTGGGATCTGCCCCTCGACCCGGGGGAGGCCAAAGAGATTCGCCTGCTCAAAGCCCGGATGGAGAAGGAGCGGCTGCCGCGCGCGGTGGCCCCCGCGGAGCACGTGAAGCTCGGGCCCGGGGGGATGGCCGATGTGGAGTGGACCGTGCAACTCCTGCAGCTGCGCTCGGTGGCCAAACACCCGGAGCTGCGCGTCCAGTCGACGGAGGCGGCCCTGAGTGCGCTCACCGAACTGGGTGTTTTGCCGGAGTCCGATGCGGCTCAGCTGCGGGCCTCCTGGGAGTTGGCCGCGCGAATTCGGGCCGCCAATGCCCTCTGCGGACCGGTCGGCCAGCCCGGGCGCGCCGATCAGCTGCCCCGCGCGGGCTTGGAGGCGCGTCGGGTCGCGGTTGGGCTGGGGTATGCCCCCGGTGAGGAGGAACAGTTGGTCCAAGACTGGCTGGCCACCTCGCGCCATGCGCGAAAGGTGATGGAAGCCCATTTCTGGGCGTAGGCGTCGCAGGCGCCCGGTCGGAGGGGACCGGTCAGTCGACCCGGGGGTTGATCACCGAAGAAGCCAACGCCGCATCTCCGACGCCGTACTTCTCGAAGGTCTCCCGAACAAACCCTTCATCCATCAGGTACTGGACGGCGGCCTGGACGGCCACGGTCAGCTGGGGGTTGTCATTGGCAACCGCGATCCCCAAGGGCGCCTTGTTGGTGATCTTGCCGATGGGGACGAGGCGGCTGCCGGGCTCACTGGTAACGGAGTCAATCGCGATTGCATCCAGGAAGGCAGCGATGCCTGCGTCTTCGCGCAGCGCGGTGAGCACCTCCTTCAGGGAGGCCCGCGTCAGGATCTGAATGGGGGTTTCGTCGTTGGCGGCGCACAGCTCGGACAGCAGTTTCAGCTGCTGCTCCTGCACGGTGGCCGACTGGGCGACCACCTTTTGTCCACAGGGCGCTTCAGGATCAAAATTGTGCGGGTTCCCGGTCTTGATTAGGTACCCGGTCCCCGTCTCCGCGTAGGTGACGAAGTTGGCGTTCTCTAGGCGCTGGCTGGTCACCGTCACCATCGAGGTAGCCAGGTCGTAGTCGGCCCCAAGGTTTTGCAGCAGGTGGGAGAACTGCACCGGCACCTGCACCGTCTGCTCCAGCCCCATCACCTGTCCGATGGCCTGCGACAAATCTACGTCGAAGCCGGTCAGATTACCGTGTTGGGGGTCCAGGTAGCTGCCGGGGCCATTGGAAAGGGAAATGCCGTTGCGCAGTCTGCCTTCCGAGGCGATCTCATCGGGCACCATGGCGGCAATGTCACTGCGGACTTCCCAGGTGGGGGCCGCCACCTCGTCGGACATGGGCTGATTGTCCTGACTGGGGGTGGAAATGTCCACCGGCGAGGTGCAGGCCGAAAGCACGCCCGCGAGCCCGAGGGCAAGTGCCACCCCGGCCCGTCGGCGTGCCCGCGAACTGACCATTTACTTACCGCGCAGCGCTCGGCGGTTCATCCGCACGTTGTTCGGATCCACGCCGCGAGGAATGGGGGAGGACTTGGCTTCAATCGCGTCGAGACGCATCGCCACCGCCGGCACCTCGGCCTTGGTCAACTGCTTCTTCAGCGACCGGAGTTTGCGGGGCAGCTTCTTCAGCGGGATCTGACCTTCATCGTGGCCGCACTCAATGAACACGACGGGCGCGTTGGCGGTGATCCGGTTGATCTTCTTCCGCTCGTTCACCAGCAGCGGGCGCACGTGATTGGAGGGACCCTCAGAAATCAGGACCACCCCGGCACGACCAACGATGCGCCAAACCAGATCCTGCTCTCGCGTGACCTGAACCGGCTGGTCGTTAATCACCCAGCCCCGCTTGATCTGGGAGATGACCACGTAAACGGAACCGACTGTCCCGTCGACCTGGGAGTACATGGCGGGGCGCAGCAGAGTCGACAGAATTAGCATGTCGGCCAGCAGGGCCAGCATCACGCCGGTGATCAGCCACATCCACACCGGCTTCAGCACCATTCCTAGCGCCACCGAGCCGCCGAGCAGCAAAATCGGCAGGATGATCATCGCGTACGGAACCCACTTGTAGGTCCGAGCAACGATCCGGTACGAGTCCGCCAGGTTCTTGTACCAACGGTTCTTCTTGGGCGCGGAGGAGGTGTCGGCGCCAGACGATGAGTTCTTAGCCATGATGCCCTAATCCTAACGTGAAACGGTTAGTTCCGGGAAACCCGTTGCAGTTGTTTCGGAGTGGCCAAAAGCAGGGCCAACACAACGATCAGGGCTGATGCGCCGGCGCCAAACAGGAAGGCGGTCTCTGCCCCCGCCCGGGCTGCCAGGGCGCCACCGGCGGAGGACCCGAACGCCACGCCCACCGTCACCGAGGAAGACATCGTGGTCATCGCCACGGTCATCCCGCTCGGCGGGGCCATCCGCTCGGTCAACGAGAACGCCGTCACCAGGGTGGGGCCAATGAAGAATCCGGTCAAACCCATGAACAGGGCGGTGAGACCCAAATTGGGGGCCAGGGCAATCAGCACCATGCCCACGGCCATCCCCAGGGCGGAGATGAAGATGCGCTTCCAGAAAGCGAAGCGCTCGGGGATTACCACCACCATCAGGGCGGAAATCGCCGAACCAATTCCCATCACGGCATACACCAGGCCCGCCTGCCCGGACATCCCCATTTGGTCGGCCCGCTCGGTGATCGCGGCCTGGGACGATCCGAAGAACGCCCCCACACAAACCAGAACGGCAATTGGCAAAATGACCGTCCAGATCACCCGGAAAATGGGCGGGGCAGGCTCGGTGGCTACCTCTTTCGCTTCGGTGGGCAGAGCGATCTTTCCGGGAGCAGTCAGGGCAAACGGTAGGCCCGCCGCCAGCATGACGATGAATGCGAGCGCGAGGGGTGCCGAGGGCATCGCGGTTGAGGCGGCCACGCCGACCAGGGCCGGGCCCAGCACGAAGACCAGTTCGTCAGCCATCGACTCGTAGCTGAATGCGGCCGACAGCTGGTAGGGAGTGGTCGTCTTTTGGACCCAGCGCGACCGGGTGAACGAGCCGACCGGGACCGCGGTCGCCCCGGTCAGAATGCACAGCGCCCACAGGGACCAGTGCACTTCGGACCGGAAAGAAAGAATGAACAAGCCCAGCAACCCGAGGGCGTTGACCGGCACCACGGAGAGCAGCAGTTTTTTCTGCCCTACCCGTTCGGCCACCCGCCCCAGCAGGGGAGCGGCAATTGCGGTGGAAATGGAAGCAATTCCCGTGGCCAAACCCCCAATCGCCACCGATCCGGTGGCGGCAGTAAAGGCGGTCATCACCCCGAGGGGGATCATCGCAAATGGGGTTCGAGCCAGGAAAGCCACGATCAGAGCCGGCCAACCGACCAGACCCGGCAAGAGTCGATAGTGCCCCAGGGCACGGAAGGGAGAAGCAGAAGCAGCCATAGCCTGCCTTAATTTTGAACAACTACCCCAAAGGGCACCGCTACCGGTGGCATTGAGGCCGCCCCAAGGGTTGCTCCCGGCAACCAGATTTAGGGCCTAGTTATTATATCGCTGCGAAAACGGGGGTTGTCCACAGCTGCCGGCCAATCAACTTGGTGAGACTAGTCTCCACGGGCACCCTGGGTTGATGGTCCAACCCGCACGCGTCCTCTCCCACGCCTCCCCGTTCGGACCGGTGTGGCGGGTGGGCGACACCCTGCGCGCAGTGGTGGAAGAGTCGGCCGGCCCCTGGGGCGAACTGGTGAACCAGGAACTGCCCGCCTGGGGACTGGCCGAGGTGAACTCCTGCGGATCCGGTCGGGTGGAACTGGTTTCGCAGGCCCGAACCGTCGTTCCCCTGGCGCAGGTATTGGCGTTGGTCCCCACTTCGCCGGCATCGCCGGCCCTTCCGCCGGACGTCCACCCCGGGCAGGTGCCTGTCCTCACCGACGCGGGCGAGGTGCTGTTCGCGGCCGTGCCCTGGCTCCAACTGGTCGGGGGTTCGATCCCGGACGGCCCGGTTTCGACGGCAGACTTGGCGGCAGACTCGGCTCCAGCCAACCCGGCTTCACCTGAGGTGGAACCCCTCGTCCCCGACCCGAACCTGGCGATTACCGCCCCGACCCCGCGGGTGCGCCGTTCGCGCTGGCGGATCGGGCCGATGCTGGCCGTGGGGGTACTGTCGGTGCTCATCGTCGGATCGTGGGTCTGGTGGCGTTGGCAAGAGATCAAACCCGACTGCGGCCCCAGGCCCGAGGTGGCTGAACTGCTGGCTCACCGGGCTAACGCCCTAAACCACCTGGATCGAGCATCCCTGCCCCAATTTGAAACCGGACCGCTCCTGGCCGCAGATCAGGCGTGGATGGACGAACTGTCCCGCGCGGATGAACGCCTTCACGGGGTCACTTTCGCGGTGGCGAACTCCGGCTCCCCTCGCTGTCTGGCCGACCCGGACGCTGCGCCCGGCTGGCACCTGCCGGTGCAGGTGAGCCAGGGGGCCTACCGGAAGTGTGCCGGCTCCCGCTGCCAGGAGGTTGGCCCGGCCGACTTGAACCTGGCCGTTACCGTGCAGGACGGACGCTTGCGGGAGGTCAGCCTGGAAAACTGAAGCAGATCTGGCCGCGCTGGTCCACCACTCGGGCAGATTTCGGCTCCGACAAACTGAGCGTGACCGTCAGTGACTCCGAATCCGGTCCCGACACCCGGTACTCGATCTGTTCGTTGGAGAGAGCCACCACTTCCGTTTGGGCCCGGACCAACCACGGGTGGTTACGGCGCAGCCCGATCAGCAGCTGATGCTGGCGGTAGACCTCCCGTCCGAGGGGTCCCAGATCGGCGGGAAACTCCGGCATCACCGGGCGGACGTCGTCATCGCCGCCCAATTCCTCCCGTTTCCAACCCTGATAGGCGTACTCGTCCCCGTAGTAGATCGAGGGGACCCCACCCACCGTCATCAGGACGGTCAAGGCCAGGATGGAACCGGCCTCACCCACCACCGAGGCGATTCGGGACACGTCGTGGTTTCCGACAAAAGTCTGGGGCAACTCCGCCCCCAAGAACTGATTGTGCCGCTCCAAGGCCGCCGCCAGCTCGAAGTAATTGCGATCCACCACCGATGACCAGATTGCCTTCCACAGCTCGTACTGCGTCAGCGAATCCACCGTGGAAAGCTGGGCAAACTGGGCGTAGTCGCCGTGGATCACCTCGCCCAGGAACCAGGCCTCCGGGAAGTTGGCGCGCACTCTGGTCAGCACCTGCGCCCACACTTCGGGCGCGACCGCGTAGGCCGCATCCAGGCGCCAGCCGTCGATCCCGCGCTCTAACCAGTACTCCATCACCCGGACCAGGTAGTCCACTACCGCCGGATCGTCGTGGCGCAAAGTCACCAGGGCCTCGTGCCCCTCAAAATAGGTGAACCCTGCCGACTCGTCCCAGCGCAACATCCGGGCACCCTCGCTCTGTGAGCCGCGCTGCAAGACATCCTGCACCCACGGGTGCTCGCGCCCCACGTGGTTGAAAACTCCGTCCAACCCCAGGCGGAAGCCGCGCTCGCGGCAGGCGGCCACCAGTTCCAGGAACTCCGCCTCGGTTCCAAGCCGAGGATCAATCTGGAAGTAATCCACCGTGTCGTAGCCGTGGGTAGAGGATGCAAAGATCGGGCCGAGCAAAAGTCCGTTGACACCCAGGTCGCCGGCATAGTCCAACCAGTTGAGCAACTGGCGCAAGCGGGGAGCCCGATCCGGCTCGGTTCGAATGGGAGCGCCGGTAAAACCCAGCGGATAGACGTGCCACCAGATGACATTGTTCACCCACCGCGGTACCACGCTGGCCTCCTCTTGCCTGTCAAGTCGCCGAAACCGGCCCCAAAATGGTCCCCATTGCGACCCACTCCACCATAGCCCACCGGGGTGATTGGCCGAGGCCAAACGGAAGCGGGAACAAAGCCGATAGGGTAGAGGCATGACTGAAACCTCAGGGGAAAAGACGTTCATCGATCCGGCCAAGCTGCAGGGGCAGCTCAGGCTCTCCAGAATCCTGAACGTGGCGCTCCTGCTCCTGGTGGCAATCCTGGTTGTGGTGGTTGTGGTGCGCCCGGCGGCAGCGCCGGCTCCTGAGGCCGGAACCAACACCGAGCAGAGCCAGCCATCCACGCCGACCGCCACCCCGACAGTGCCGGAGCAGAACGTCCAACCCGAGGCCAAAGCCCCCGCCTCCCACGTGAGGGCGCAGGCTGATGACCCGCTCGCGGTCGGTTCCATCGATGCCCCGGTGGTGATCAGCGAGTGGACCGACTACCGATGCCCCTATTGCGCTCTCTTTGCCAACGAGACCCTGCCGACTCTGCTGAAGGATTACGTCGATTCCGGACAGGTTCGAATTGAGTTCAACGACGTGTTCTTCTTTGGGGATGAGTCCTTTGACGCGGCCGTGGCCGCCCGCGCCGCTGCGGCCCAGGGCTACTACCTGCCGTACATTGAGGCGCTCTACGCCGCGGCGCCGGAGAATGGTGGGCACCCGCCCATGCCCCGGGAAAAGCTGATCGGCTTCGCGCATGAAGCCGGGGTCCCGGACTTGAAACAGTTCGAAGCTGACCTGGACTCGGAGGAAATCAAAGCGGCCGTGCAGGCCAGCCACAACCAGGCGGTGGCTCTGGGCGTGAACTCCGTGCCGTTCTTCGTCGTTGGGGACCAGGCCCTGGCCGGTGCCCAGCCCCTGGAAGTGTTCCAGCAGGTAATTGCTCAGCAACTGGGCTGAAACAGAAACCCGGACCATCGACTAGGTTTGGGTGCGACTGCAGGACCCGCGGAATAGTCTGCCTTTGAGTCTGGTAGTTCACAGTGTGGACAGATTTTGGCTGGGCCGGAAGTCCCTGATTATCATGAGCGCATGATCCAGTTTCGAATGTGCAGCCACAACTAGCGCACTAGCGCGCAGATGTGGTCAACCTTGCGCATTATCTTTCGCTGGACAACTTCGCGAAAAGCAATCCTTGAGGGCCCAAACTCTTTAGCAGAGGGCACCGCTGCATCTGTTTCGCTACTGCCTACGGACCGAATGTCAGTTTCCCGGTCGGCTAGCAAAACAACCGAAAAATTCCCGGGCTAGCGGCCACCCAAAAACCAACTTCAAGGAGCAACAATGACCCAGGAATGGTCTTTCAACACCACCCAAATTCACGCGGGCCAGAACCCCGACTCGGAAACCGGGGCGCGCGCCCTGCCGATCTACCAAACCACCTCGTTCGTCTTTGCCGACGCCGACCAGGCCGCCAATCGATTTGCCCTGGCCGAACTCGGCCCGATCTACACCCGGATTACCAACCCCACCACCGAAGTGGTGGAGAACCGAATCGCCGCACTCGAAGGCGGGGTCGGCGCGCTGCTGGTCGCCTCGGGGCAGGCCGCCGAGTTCCTGGCCATTTTGAACCTGGCTCACGCCGGTGACCACATTGTCGCCTCGCCCTCTCTTTACGGCGGTACGGTCAACCTGTTCTCTCAGACGCTCCCCAAGTTTGGGATCACCGTCGACTTCGTTGAGAACCCGGGTGACCCCGCCTCGTGGCTGGCGGCCGTCAAGCCCAACACGAAGGCCTTTTACGCGGAGACAATCCCCAACCCGAAGGGCGATATTCTCGACATTGAAGTGATCTCGGGAGCGGCCCATTCGGTGGGGGTTCCCCTGATCGTGGACAACACGGTGGGCACCCCCTACCTGGTGCGTCCGTTCGAGTGGGGCGCCGACATCATCGTCGAGTCGACCACCAAGTACCTGGCCGGGCACGGCACCTCCATCGGCGGCGTGATCGTCGACTCGGGACGGTTTGACTTTGGAGCCGACCCGGAAAAGTACCCCGGCTTCAACGAACCCGACCCCTCCTACAACGGCCTGGTCTACGCGCGAGACCTGGGGGCAGAGGGAGCGTTCGGCGTGAACCTGAGCTACATCCTGAAGGCACGCGTGCAGTTGCTGCGCGACATCGGCGCAGCCATCTCTCCGTTCAACGCCTTCCAGCTGTCCCAGGGGATTGAGACCCTGTCGCTGCGGATGGATCGGCACGTGGACAACGCCCTCGCGGTGGCCCAGTACCTGGAGGCGCACCCGGCCGTGACCAAGGTGAACTACTCCTCGCTGCCGTCCAGCCCCTACTATCACCTGGCGCAGAAGTACACGCCGCGCGGTGCCGGTGCGGTCCTTTCCTTTGAAGTTGAGGGCGGGGCTGAGGCGGGGAAGAAGTTCGTCTCCGCGCTCAAGCTGCACTCGAACGTGGCCAACATTGGCGACGTCCGGTCGCTGGTGATCCACCCCGCCTCCACCACTCACTCCCAGTTGAGCGAGGCGGAGCAGGCCGCTGCCGGAGTGGCGCCCGGCCTGATCCGCCTGTCGGTCGGGCTGGAGGAGATCTCCGACATCCTGGCGGATCTGAACCTCGGCTTCGCCGCGCTGGAAGGATAGGCCCGTGGACCAGGACCGCCTCCCCCCGGCCTCAGGTGCTTGGCAGGAGACCGACCCGGTTGGCCAGCGACAGTTTGCCCACGTGGGTCCCCTGTCCTTGGAAGCCGGAGGACACCTGCCCGAGGTGACCCTCGCGTTTGAATCGTGGGGTCACCTGAACGAGGACGGGTCGAACGCGGTCCTGGTCCTGCACGCCCTTACGGGCGACAGTCACATCAGCGGTGAAGTTGAGCCGGGCCATCCCACCGAGGGGTGGTGGACCGACCTGATCGGTCCGGGCGCGCCGCTGGATACCGACCACTACTTTGTGGTCGCCCCCAACGTTCTGGGCGGCTGCCAGGGGAGTACCGGCCCGGCCTCCCTCGCCCCGGACGGGACTCACTGGGGCCCGCGGTTCCCCTTTCTGACCATCCGAGATACGGTCCAGGCGGAGGTGCGACTGGCAGACCAGTTGGGCATTTCGCAGTGGCAAATGGTCATTGGCGGGTCAATGGGGGGCATGCGGGCCCTGGAGTGGGCGACCATGTTTCCCGACCGTGTCGCAAAATTGGTGCCGATCGCGACGGTCGCGCGGACCAGTGCCGACCAGATCGCGTGGGCGCACACCCAGTTGGCGGCAATCGTTTCAGACCCGGGCTTTCAGGGTGGTGACTACTACGGTGGCCCTCCGGGCTCGGGTCCGCACACGGGCCTGTCGATTGCCCGCCAAATCGCCCAAACCACCTACCGCAGTGCCGAAGAATTGGAGGCCCGGTTCGGGCAGATGGCCCAGGGGGAGGAAAACCCGTGGGAGGGGGGCCGCTACGCGGTCCAGTCCTACCTCGACCACCAGGGCGACAAGTTCGTCTACCGTTTTGACGCCAACTCCTACAAGGTGCTGACCGAGATGTTCATGGCGCACGATCTGGGCCGGGGGCGCGGCGGGGTGGAACGGGCCCTCGGAACCATCAGCGCTCAGGCGCTAGTGGTGGCCGTGGACTCAGACCGGCTCTGTTTGCCGGAAGAGAACCGGCGGATCGCAGAGTTTCTGCCTCACTGCGTCGGCGTCGAAATGGTCAACTCGCACCGGGGCCACGACGGTTTCCTGATCGAGTTCGACCAGTTCGGCCCCCTGATCAAACAGTTCCTGAACTCCTAGGTGCCGGCGTAGACCGCGGCCACTGCCGAAGCAAAGTCCTCGTTGTCGATGCCGACGATGATGGAGAGCTCAGAGGCCCCCTGCGTGATCATCCGAATGTTCACTCCGGCCTGGGCCAGGGCGGTGAACACCTTGGCGGCGACTCCTTTGGTTCGAATCATCCCGTGACCGACGATCGCCAGGAGGGCGATCTCGTCCTGGACAGTGATGGTGTCGGGATGCAGGTAGATCCGAATCTCCTCCAGCACCTTATTCAGCTTGAATCGAACTTCCTCCGCGGGCACGATCACCGAGACCGAGTCAATGCCGGAGGGCATGTGCGAGATGGAAACCCCGTTGGTTTCGAAGACGGAGACCAGCTTGCGGAAGAAGCCCCGCTCGTCGTCCATTAGGGTCTTTTCAATTGAGATAACCGTGAAGTCAGGTCGGCCGGCAATTCCGGTCACCCCGTGGAACCCGTCGGCAGCGCGGTCGTCCACAATCAGGGTGCCGGCGGCATCCGGCTCGTTCGTGTTGCGGATGTGGATTGGGATGCCCTTGGCCCGAATCGGGAAGATGGCCTCCTCGTGCAGAACGGGCGCGCCCATATACGCCAGTTCCCGCAGTTCCTTGTACGTGACCCGGCCGATCGGCGACGGATTAGAAACGAGGCGGGGGTCGGCTTTCAAGAATCCGGACACGTCGGTCCAGTTCTCGTACAGGTCGGCGTCGACTCCGGCCGCCACCACGGCGCCGGTCACATCCGAGCCGCCCCGGGAGAAGGTGAAAATCTGCCCGTCGGGGCCGGAACCGTAGAACCCGGGAATGACAGCGCGCTCGTGCGTCTGGGCCATCTGAGCCAGGGCGGTGGCGGTCCGCTCGGCGTTCAAGGTGGCGTCGTCGTCAAAGTGAATCACCTCGGCGGCGTCCACAAACGGGACCCCCAGGTAGTCGGCCAGCAGCAGGCCGGACAGGTACTCTCCACGGGAGGCGACGAAGTCCGCCGTGGCGCCAGCGCTGATCTGCTGGAAGATGCGCTGCAACTCGGAGCTGATGTCCACCTCCAGGTCGAGGCGGTCGTGGATTTCCTCAATCCGCTCGGCAATGGTGGCGAACACTTCGGTGCAGTCGATGTTGTGTTCGGCCAGCTGGTGGCACATGTACAGCAGGTCGGTCACTTTGTGATCGGTGCTGTCACGCTTACCGGGGGCGGAAGGCACCACGTATCGGCGCTGCGGGTTTGCCTCCACAATCTGCTTCACCTTGGCGAATTGCTCACTGCTCGCGAGGGAACTCCCACCAAACTTAGCTACCAGAAGGTCAGCCATGCCTCTCCTCAACTCCCTTTTTGGTTTCCGACTCACGAGTCTAAGGTGTCGTCGGGGCCCGGGGGTAGGGTTGTCCAACTTTGCCTGTCCACGGCGTGGGCAGGGGCGGATGCCCGGGGCAAAGATGTTAGCCTGGTTCCTAGTCAGAGGTGCGACTGCGAAGAGTACTTCGGTTGAGGACTTGGATCCGATGAGGCCGGGGGAAAGGCAAAGTCGCCGAAGACTAGTTGGGACCAAGCTCAACCAGTCTGGCTGCCGGTCGAACAGGTCGGCAACTGTCACCGCAGGTTCGGTGGAGAACTGGCTGTTTTGAAGCGCGCGAAACAGCTTGGCTGGCAGCGCGCTTTGATGATTTAAGGGGAAAGTGATGGACAGGCTGTTTACCGGCAGCGGGGTGGCCCTGGTGACCCCCTTTCTGGATGGCGAAGTGGACTGGGCGGCGCTGGAGCAGTTGGTTGACCTGCAACTAGCGGGTGGGACCGATGCCCTGGTGCCGTGTGGGACGACCGGGGAGCCCTCGACGTTGAGCTCTGATGAGCACGACGCGGTCGTAAAGTTCGTCGTCGAGCGGGTGGCAGGCCGGGTCCCGGTGATCGCTGGAGCCGGCTCCAACTCCACCGCTGCGGCGGCAACCAAGGCCAAGAAAATGCAGGACCTGGGAGCCGACGGGGTCCTGATCGTCACCCCCTACTACAACAAGTGCACCCAGAATGGGCTCCGCCAACATTTCGAGGCGGTGGCCGACGCGGTTCAGGTGCCGGTGATCATGTACAACGTGCCCTCACGCACCGGGGTGAACCTGGCGCCGCACACGGCCGAGCAGCTGTCCGAGCACCCGAACATCTGGGGGCTGAAGGAGGCTTGCGGTGATCTCGGACAGGTGCAGGAGCTGTTCCGTCGCTGCCGAGGCAAGCTGCCGATCTACTCCGGCAATGACGACCAGGTCTACGCGCTGTTGGCCCTCGGGGGCGATGGGGTCATCTCAGTCGCCGCTAATGTGGCTCCGAAGCGGATGCACGAACTGGTCCAGTCCTATCGCGACGGCCAACATGAGCAGGCACTCCAACTGCAAGAAGAGTTGGCCGGTCTGATTGATCAGCTCTTCACCGAGGTCAACCCGATTCCGGTCAAAGCTGCCCTGTCGATGATGGGTCTGATCCGCGACGAGCTCCGCCTGCCACTGACCGAACTGTCGGCCAAGCATCGGCCCTCCCTCAAGTGGGAGCTGGAAAACCTGGGGCTAGCCTGAGCCTTGCTCGCGGTCCGTTCCGTTTGGTGAACTAGCCGGAACAGCCGCCCGTTCCGCCTCGAATCCGGCCGGTCCCTCCACGCTCAAAGCGAACATAGGGGCAAAATGCCCACCTGCTGGCGTTAGTTGGCGCACGATGGGGAACTCGGCCGCCGACTTGTCGGTGGTCGGTGGTATCTTGATCCACAGTGTTCATTGGCTGTTTGTCACCGCGGGCACGATGACAATCCACCCAAGTGAGCGCTAGCACCCGCGGATGCGCGGTCGTGCGGTGCATTAGAGGGGGAACGGAATACCGAATGCTACTTAAACTACTAATCCGCTATCTGAAGCCCTATAAGTGGTCCCTGCTGGGGATCCTGCTGCTTCAGATTGCCTCGGTGTGGGCCACTTTGTACCTGCCGAACCTGAACGCTCAGATCATCGATCAGGGCGTAGCCCAGGGGGATATCCCCTACATCTGGCAGCGCGGCGCGATCATGCTGGGCATTTCCTTCGTTCAGATCGTTGCGTCCGTCGGGGCCACCTACCTGGCGGCTCGTGCCGCCATGGCTTTAGGTCGGGACCTGCGTGACGCAGTTTACGACCGGGTGGTGGGATTCTCTGAGAAGGACGTCCGCGGCTTTGGGGCCGGTTCGCTCATTACCCGCAACACCAATGACGTGCAGCAGGTACAGATGATGGCCATGATGAGCGCCACCATGCTGGTGATGGCGCCGCTGATGGCAATTGGCGGCGTTTTCATGGCGCTGCGCCAGGATGTCGGTCTGTCCTGGATCATCGCCGTCTCCGTTCCGATTCTGCTGGCGCTGGCCGGGCTGATCATCATGCGGCTGGTCCCGCTATTCCGCGCCTACCAGGAGAAGCTGGACACGGTGAACCTGGTTATGCGTGAGCAGCTGACCGGGGTCCGTGTCATTCGTGCTTTTGTGCGAGAGCAAATTGAAGAGGCCCGGTTCCGCGTGGCCAACACCGACATCATGGTGGTTGGACGCAAGGTTGGCTCCCTGTTTGTCACCTTGTTCCCAATGGTGAACCTGGTCCTAAACGTCACGATGATCGCAGTCCTCTGGTTTGGGGGACACCGAATGGATGCCGGGGAAATTGAGGTCGGCACCATCATGGCCTTTATGCAGTACGTGGCTCAGATCCTTTTCGGGGTTCTGATGGCGACCTTCATGGCCGTGATGATCCCCCGGGCCGAAGTCTCGGCGGAACGGATTAATGAGGTACTGGTCTCTCCGGAGTCGGTGCTAGAGGCGGAGTCCCCGGTCACCACGGTCAGCGAGCCCGGCCGGATTGAGTTCGACAACGTTAGCTTCGCGTTCCCCGATGCGGAGGAACCGGTGATCAAGAACGTGACGTTCACGATCGAACCGGGTGAAACCGTGGCCTTCATTGGTTCGACCGGCTCGGGCAAAAGTACCCTGCTGAACCTGATTCCGCGTCTGTTTGACGCGACGGAAGGCACCGTCCGGGTCGGTGGGACCGACGTGCGGAAACTGGCGTTGAACACGCTGTGGAACCAGCTGGGGTTGGTGCCGCAAAAAGCTTTTCTCTTTGCCGGAACCGTGGCCTCCAACCTGGAGTTCGGGTTGGAGGGTGCCACCGAAGAGCAGATGTGGACGGCCTTGGAGGTCGCGCAGGGGAAAGATTTCGTGTCCGACATGAACGGCGGGCTGCAAGCTCGGATTGCTCAGGGCGGGACCAACGTGTCCGGTGGTCAGCGCCAGCGTCTGGCCATTGCCCGGGCTCTGATCCGTCGGCCAGAGATTCTGCTGTTTGACGACTCCTTCTCGGCCCTGGACTTGGCCACGGATGCGCGCCTACGTGAGCAGCTTCGGTTGAACTTCCCAGACACCACCCAGGTGGTGGTCGCTCAGCGGATTTCTTCGATTATGGATGCGGACAAGATCGTGGTCTTGGACCAGGGTCGGGTCGTTGGGCTGGGACGCCACGAGGAACTGGCCCAGACCTGTCCCACCTATCAGGAGATCATTGAGTCCCAGCTGTCCGCGGAGGAGATCCGATGAGCAACCCAAATATGCGTGATGATGAGGAAGTCGTCGAGGAAGTAATCGACGAAGAAGAGCATCGGGCGGCACCGGCCGGCGGGCACGGCCCCGGTGGGCGCCCGCCGGGCAAGGCCCAGCAGTTCGGCCCCAGCTTCTTCCGGATGATCGGTCTGATGGCTCCCTACAAGTGGGCCATGCTGCTGGTCTCGCTGCTGGGAGCCGGGGGAGTGGTCCTGTCTGTCGTCGCCCCCAAGGTGTTGGCGAGGGCCACCGACCTGCTGTTCTCCGGGTTTATCTCCAAGCGGATTCCCGCCGGGGCCAATCTGGACCAGGCGATCGAAATGATGCGGGCCAAGGGCGATACCGACATGGCCAACATGGTCGAGTCGATGAACATCACCCCGGGGCAGGGGGTCGACTTCAAGGCTCTGGCGGCGGTCCTGACCCTGGTGTTGGTGCTCTACCTGGTTTCGGCCCTGCTGATGTGGTTGCAGGGGTACATCCTCAATATCGTCATGGTGAAAGCCATGTGGCGGCTGCGTGAGCAGATCGAGGACAAGATCCACAAGCTGCCGCTCAGCTACTTTGACCGAAACCGGCGCGGTGACCTGATTTCCCGCGTGACCAACGACATCGACAACATCACCCAGACGCTGCAGCAGTCGCTCTCCAGCGCGATCACCTCGGTTTTCATGGTGATCGGCGTAGTGGCGATGATGCTGAGCATCTCTTGGAAGCTGACGCTGATTGTGCTCGTGTCCCTGCCGTTGATGGCGATCATTTTCGGTGTCATCGGGCCCAAGTCACAAAAGGCCTTCGCCACCCAGTGGATGAAGGTCGGGGCGCTGAACAACCGGGTGGAAGAGTCCTTCTCCGGTCACGCTCTCGTCCGGGTCTACGGCCAGACTGAGAGATTCGAGTCCCAGTTTGCCCAGGAAAACGAGGAACTGTACCGGGCCTCCTTCAAGGCTCAGTTCCTTTCTGGCGCGATGATGCCGTCCACCCGTTTCGTCGGCAACATTGTCTACGTCGGGGTGGCCGTAATCGGGGGCCTGATGGTCGCCTCGGGCAAGATGAGCCTCGGCAACGTGCAGGCCTTCATCCAGTACGCTCAGCAGTTCAACCAGCCGGTGGGTCAACTCGGCGGCATGGCCGTTGCGGTCCAGTCGGGCGTGGCTTCGGCCGAGCGGGTGTTCGAGATCCTGGACGCCCCTAACGAGGAACCAGACTCACCCGATGCACCGGCCCCGGTGGAGGGTGACGGCAAGATCATCTTCGAGAACGTCAGCTTCTCCTACACCCCGGAGCGTCCGCTGATCAAGAACCTCTCCTTTGAGGTCCAACCAGAACAGACGGTGGCCATTGTGGGACCCACCGGCGCAGGCAAGACCACCCTGGTCAACCTGCTGATGCGGTTCTACGAACTCGATGGTGGGCGAATCACGGTCAACGGGCAGGACATTTCGAAGCTGACCCGGAAAGACGTGCGCGCTCGGACCGGGATGGTGCTGCAGGACCCCTGGCTGTTTGCTGGGACCGTCCTGGACAACATTCGGTTTGGCAACGAAGATGCGACCGAAGAGCAGGTTCGTGAGGCGGCCAAGGCCACCTACGTCGACTGGCTGATCAAGTCGTTGCCGCACGGGTACGAAACCGTGCTCGACGAAGATGCGGCCAACCTGTCGGCCGGTGAACGCCAGTTGCTCACCATCACCCGGGCCTTTGTCTCGCAGCCGTCCATTCTGATTCTGGATGAGGCCACCTCGGCGGTCGATACCCGGACCGAGCGGCTGCTGCAAAAGGCGATGGGAGCCCTGCAGAAGGGGCGCACCTCCTTTGTCATTGCCCACCGCCTCTCGACCATTCGGGATGCGGACCTGATCCTGGTAATGGAGGATGGCGACATCGTCGAGCAGGGGAACCACGAGGAACTGATCAAGCGTCACGGGGCCTACTACCGGCTCTACAATGCCCAGTTCGAGGGGTCCTTCGCGGAAGACGAAGAGCTGACCGATGAGCTGAACCCGGGGAGCGAATAGACCGTGGTTAGAAATCCGATCGCGGTGGCACTCTGCGCTGTCCTCGCTGGCCTCGGCGTCGTGCTAACGCTGTTCACGGTGTTGGACCTGGCCAGCGGGGTTCAGTCCACCGCGCTGTATCTGGGGCTGGTTGCCTGGCCGGTAACGGCAATCACCGGCGGGTACCTGGCCCGGACACTGAACCGCGACCGGAGCGAGCCGAACTAGCTGACGCGGACTTCGAACTTCTCCGCGTAGGCGGGCCACTCTGGGGCACGGGGGATTCCTCGTGCCCCTCGGTCTAGGCCCGCCATCAGCGTTGCCAGTACGCACACCGCGGCGCTGAGCAGCAGAGTTCCGGTCCGGCCGATTTGGACCAGACCGATCCCCGCCACCAGCGGCGCCAGGGGAGCGGCCATCATCGCGAGAAACTGGACGATCGAGTTGGCTCGGCCCAGCATGGAGGTAGGGGTCGCCACCATGAAGTACCCCAGGAGACCGGCATTGACCAGCGGGATCAGCACCGTACAGCCGGCCAGGGTGGCGATGATCGCGGGGAGGGTGTGCATGAACGGCACCAGGACGAAGCCGGCCGTGGCCAGCGCCAACCCGGCCACCGAGAGCGGCCCAACCGGGAACCGGTCGATGAGCTTGGGACTGACCATCGCTCCCAGCAGCATCGACACCCCCAGCCAGAACGAGAGCAAACCGATCTGCGCGGCACTGTATCCTTCCTGCTGGAGCGAGTAGATGACCGTGGTCATCCCGGTGCCAAACCCCAGGTTGATTGCGGTAAAGACGAAAAGGATCTGCCGGATTTCGCGGCGGTGCAGCAGCCAGCTCAACGCCTGCTTCATCCCTCCGGTGCCCTGCGGGGCTGACTCGGGCTGGGTACCGGCGTAGCCGTGCCGACTCACCCGGCGACCCAGCAGGACCGCGAAGAGGGCAGAAACCGCTTGCGAGAGCGTCATCACCGCTGCCAACACCCAAATTCCGGCTCCCAGGAGGAAGCCGCCAAGGGGTCCACCCAGGAGTTGCAGTACCGCGTCCCGTCCCTGGTTGGTCGCTTGGGCCCGCCCAACCTGATGGGCGGGGACCAGGTCTTTCAGGGCCGACTCGCCGGCCACGTCGAACAGCCCGCCACGAACAGACATCAGTGAGGTGACCACCAGAAGCGAGCTGAACGCCAGGTTGTCGGTGACGGTCAGCCCAAGCAGGAGGGCGGCCAGAAGGAACGACAGGAGTGCCCCAGCGATCATCAGGCCGATCCGGTGGAAGCGATCTGCCGCCCAGCCTCCGCCCAGAGTGCAGATCAGACGCAGGGTGAGGGACACGGCGCCGACGATTCCGGCCGCCACCGGGTCGTCGGTCAGGAACAGGGCGATCAGGGGGAGGGCAAACCCAAAGAGCGAGCCGCCCAGTCCCTTCGCGGTGTCGCTGATCAGCCAAAGAACGTATGCTCGGCCCTGCCAGAGCCCGGAAGTGGTGTTCATGGGACCACCCTAGACTACGCACGACCTAATGCGCAATAGAACGTGCGCAATAATTATTGGTCGTTTGCTAAGGTGGAACCATGGCTGAACAGATGGGCCCGGATCGAAATGCTGCTGAGGTCACGATGACCACCGCCATGCTGAAGGCAATGGCACACCCGATTCGGCGCGAAATCATGAGGTATCTGGCGAAGGCCGGCCACGGGAGAGCGGCCGATGTAGGGGCGGCGCTCGGGTTGCCGGCGAACCAGGTGAGCTTCCACCTGCGCACTCTGGGGGAGGCCGGCTTCATCGAGGTGGATGAGACCCTGGCCCGGGATCGGCGCGACCGAGTCTGGAAACTTATTCCTCAGCCCAGGAGCCTCGGTAGTCCGGAGGCGCCGGTGGCCGACGAGCAGTTGGGACAGGTGATGCTGGCGCAGCTGTGGGAAGATCACCAACTCCTGGCTCGCCGACTCCTGGCTTGGGTGCCAGAGTACGTTAGCGGCCGAACCAAAGAGGTTCACGGCACGTTCCTGCACAGTTCGGTGCGGACCACGCCGGAACGCTTTGTTGCCCTGGTCGAACAGATCCAAGAGCTACTAGTCGCGATTCCTGATGAGGAGCCGGGGCCGGACGTGGCCCTGTGGGACATCGCGCTGCTGGCGGCGGACGACCAAATCTGATGCCAGCGGGCAAAGAAAAGGCGTGGAGTGCCAACGGCAACTCCACGCCTTTACCCTGCGATTAGGCGGCGATTTCCTCCCCGATCAGGGTCTTGAACAGCCAGCCCTGGGCGATGATGATCACCGGCACGGCCAGCAGGATCCCAATCCCGAAGAAGAGCGCGCCCACCCAGGCCGCAATGGCGGAACCGATCATGAACAGCACCACGGTTGCGATGTTGTTCCACACGATGGTGGCTGAAGCTACGATCGCATCCCAGGCGCCGTAGTTCTTGTCCACGATCAGCCAGTAGCTGAAGATACTCAGGGCGCTCACAATCACGGGCGCGACAAAGGTGAAGGCCAGGACCCCTGACAGCAGCCCGATGATCAGGCCGGCCAGCAGCACGCGGCCGACGTGCTCAAACTGGAAGAAGCTGGCAAAAGTGACCGGCTGTCCTCGCAGAATCTCCAGGACCCCGCGCAGAATATTGGCCTGCACAACCGCCGCGAACACGGCCACTACCACCACTGAGAACGACACCATCACCAGGGCGAAACCGGAGCGGTCGAACCCGAGTCCCAGCGCCAGCATTAGCAGCCACAGCAGTACCATCACCGCAAAGTAGGTAAGGGCGACCCCAATCAGCAGTCCTGCGTGCTGACGGAACTTCTTCCAGGCGTAGTTGAAGCCGTCAGAGATCCGGATTCCCTCGACCGCGGCCACCCGCACCGGCTCCAACATGGGCGCCTGCGGCCCCGGGTAGGTGCCCGCATAGGGCGGCGGGGGATAGCCCGGGCCGCCGGGACCCGGGGGAGGCGGGTAG